>Ga0172362_10004066_pt1 | contig 12682 bp, 7 predicted proteins | sample LakKivs1_kivu2a2_FD_114534 | JGI IMG/M metagenome (GOLD analysis project Ga0172362, IMG submission 114534) | Sediment microbial communities from Lake Kivu, Rwanda - Sediment s1_kivu2a2 | ecosystem: Environmental > Aquatic > Freshwater > Lake > Sediment | place: Rwanda: Western Province, Lake...
CGGAGCCGGTGTCGGTGCCCGTGGCCGAAACCGTGGCGGAGCCGGTGTCGGTGCCCGTGGCCGAAACCGTGGCGGAGCCGGTGCCGGTGCCCGTGGCCGAGACCGTGGCGGAGCCGGTGTCGGTGCCCGTGGCCGAAACCGTGGCGGAGCTGGTGCCGGTGCCGGAGCTGGTGCCGGAGCTGGTGCCGGTGTTCGTGCTGGATCCGACGACACATTGCAGGCACGCGTAGGTCGTCGATGGGGGCGAGGGGGAGGCGTCGCGGTCCCAGTGCGCGTAGTCGAGCCGGCTGCAGGTCCGGGTCTGACAGGTGCCGGCAACGTCCCTTAGGACACAGGCGGCACCCGCCTGCTTGAACTCGCAGGGTTGGTTTTCCGGTGGGATGAGATCAGCGCGAACCGGGGCGACGAAGCAGGCGAGCACGGAGAAGAGGGCGAGAAGGCCGGTAGTCGTTTTCATGGGTTTCCTTTCACAGGGTCAAAGGGGGTGAGGTGGAAGCTTGGGGGGAAAACGGCGTGGCCTGCGTGGCGGCAGAAGGCAGCACGCGACGCAGGGCCAGGTAGAGCGCGGCGGCGGATGCAAGCACGAGCAAGAGGACCGAAACGCCCTGCGGCCGCCACCCGCCAGGGAAATAGGCCGGGAGCGTGCCCGCCACCAGCGCCAGACAAAGCACGCCGAAGCCGAAGCCGGGCCGGTCGGGCATCAAGCGAAACGTCGCCGCCAGGGTGACCGGCATGGTCATCTGGAAAATGACCAGCCCGGGAAGCGCGAGGTAGAGGTCACCGCCGCTGAAGGCCAGCAAGGGGGCTGAAGCCAGGAGCGCAACCATGGCCAGGTTGATCCAGCCGAAGCGATCGGCCAGAAACCCGCCCGCGAGCTTGCCGGCGAATCCTGCCGCCGGCACGGCCGCCAGCAGGAGCACGCCGCGCGGACAGCCATCGCAGCCGACCGTGCCCACCAGCGAGCGAACCGCAACCGACAGCCAAAGCAGGAAGAGAACGACGACGACTTCGCCCCGGCCGCGATCGAGCTGGAATGCGGCCTTGTCTTCGGCCGGCTCGTTTTTGGGGAGAGAAACCAGGAGTACGACGACGAACGCTCCGGCGAGGGCGACATACCAGGGCCAGAGCGGCACTGCGGCCGGCCTGCGCCCGAGGGCCAGTCCCAGCCCCAACCCCAGCGCGCCCGGCGCCACGAAGATCCCGGCCGGCGTGGCGCGACCCTTGGATCCGGCCAAGACCATGGCGCCTGCCCCGACATGAAAGAGGGCGTTTCCGAGACCCGCAAGAAGGACGACCGAGGTGCCGGCGTCGCTTGCTGCAGAGAGCGCGGCCGTGCTGAGCACAAGCCCCGCCAAGGCCGCGCCTCGTCGCAGACCCAGCCGATCGATAAGCCACCCGAAGGGAACCTGGCCCGCGAAGGCCAGGAGATCGTAGCCAAGGACCAAAGCGAAGGCGCTCGAAATCAGGGAGTTGCTTTGGGGGGAAGCGCGCAGCACTGCGGACACGCAGACTGCATCCACCACGAAGTGCGCCGCGCCGAGCCACGCGGCCCCGCGCGTGGTCGCAGAATGGGTCGCCTCGGGCTGGATGAAAGTTGGCACAGGGCCATTGTCAAGCAAGAGCTGTTCCAAGTCGACCTTCCCGGCAATCCGTCGAGGCGAGCGGGCCTCGAAACGCAGCTTTTCGCGGCTGCCACGACTCTGTTGTCAGGAGTCGGTCGTGCTGGCGTCTGTCGTTCGGCCGGTCGCAAGAGGCGGTGGCCGGCAGCCGTTCGGAGGCCGAGGACGAATCGCCCAAGTCCCAGAAGGAGCAATGTCCCATGATGCAGACAAGTTGCACCACCGTCACGAGACCGTCACGCACAAGGTGTAGTTCTGCGTGCATGACAAAGTCCATCGCACGCATCCTGTCCATTCCGTTGTTCCTTGCTGCGCCGTCGGTAGTTGCCCAGACCGCCGCGCCCACGAACCCTGTGACACCCCTGCCGCAAGCCGCGCCCACGGGGAGCGCAGAGCTGGCCGCACCCGCCGCGGCCCCGCCGAGCCCGCCAGCCCCGTCAGTCTCCGAAACAGAGGCCGAACCAGCAGCTCCCCCACCTTTGACGAAGGAACAGGAGCTGGCGGAGAAGGTCGAGGCCTTGGAGACCAAGGTGGCCGGCCTGGAAGAAACCAACACGGCCAACCAGGAGGCCATCGCGAAGGCGTCCAAGCTGAAGTTCTCCGGCTACGTTCAGGGGCGCTACGAGTGGCACCAGGAGTCGGCCAACGGCGCGACGTTCAAGGAGAACACCTTCGCCGCCACGGCGACCAACACCGACCGCTTCATGCTGCGCCACGCTTACTTCACCGCGCAGTACAAAGGCACCAACTCGGAGTATCAGTTCCAGATCAACGCCAACAACAAGGAGGGCGTCGCCTACAAGGACATCTATGCGGCCTTCGTGGACACCTGGACGCCGCTCAAGATGAAGCTGTCGGTGGGCCAGTTCAAGTACCCGTTCGGCTACGAGATGCTACAGTCGGATGCGGAACGGGAGATGCCCGAGCGCGCCGCCATCCAGAAGTTCTTCTTCGACGGCGACCGCGACCGCGGCGTGCGCTTGCAGGGCAGCTACGACTACTTCAACTTCCAGGTCGCCTTGGTCAACGGCACCATCTATGACGGCACCAAGAACCTCGGTGCGAGCAAGGATCCGGGCTCTCCGTATCCCTTCGGCGGCAACGATCCCAACCAGTTCAAGGATTGGGTCGGCCGCCTCGGCGTCGACTTCGGCAGCTTCGTCGGAGGCGTGTCCGGCTACTTCGGCAAGGGCCTTTACATCGCGCCGCCGACCGCGACCAGCGCGGCGATTCCCGACAGCCGCTACAAGTACCGCGTCGGCGCCGACGTGCAGGGCTACATCGACGTCCCCGGCCTGGGGGGCCTGGCCCTCAAGGGCGAGGTCATGTACGGCAAGGACACCGCGCGCCCGTACCACGGCATCGCGGCCAACCCGTGCAAATCGAGCGCGACCTGGGGCTTCATCTTGACCGCGGTGCAGAACATCGCGGGCGACTTCGGCCTGGTGGCGCGCTTCGACGGCAAGGACACGCTCGAAGGCTCCATCGCCGACGGCTGCAAGGAGAAGACCGCGGCCGAGTCGGATCGCGTGCTCACCGTAGGCGGCGGTTTGCTCTACTACGCCTCCGCCAACGTCAAGGCCACGCTGACCTACGAGCATCCCACCGAGCAAGGCTCCCACAAGAAGGACAACGACTTCGCCATGGCCCAGCTCCAGGCTCGGTTCTAGTTCCATTCCCACCATCACGAAAGGACATACCCATGAAGCTCCTGCTCTCCTCCATCCTGCTCACCGCCACCCTGGCCTCGCCCCTCGCCGCGAGCGCGGGCAACATCACCATCAAGGGCTCGGACACCATGGTTCTCCTCGGCCAGCGCTGGGCCGAGGCCTACATGGGCAAGAACCAAGGCGCCAACATCCAGGTGACCGGCGGCGGCTCGGGCACCGGCATCAGCGCGCTCATCAACGGGACCACCGACATCTGCCAGGCGTCTCGCCCCATGAGCGCGGCCGAGAAGGGCAACCTCCGCGATCGCTACAACACCCCCGGCGTCGAGATACCGGTGGCCCGCGACGGACTGTCGGTCTACGTCAACGCCGTCAATCCGATGAAGGAGATCAGCATGGAGCAGCTCCGGCTGATCTTCACCGGCAAGATCACGAACTGGAAAGAGGTCGGCGGCAAGGATGCGAAGATCATCGTGTACTCGCGCGAGAACAGCTCGGGAACCTACGTCTTCTTCAAGGAGCACGTGCTCAAGAACGCCGACTACACGCCGCGCGCCCAGGGCATGCCCGGCACCGCGGCGGTGGTCAACGCGGTATCCAAGGAGAAGAACGGCATCGGCTACGGCGGCGCGGCCTACGCCAAGGGCATCCGCATCCTGTCGGTCAAGAAGGATGCCGCCGGCGCGGCGGTCACGCCGGATCTGGCGCACGTCCAGGACGGCAGCTATCCGCTTTCCCGGCCGCTCTTCTTCTACGTGCGTAACAAGCCGGCCGGGGATATCAAGACCTTCGTGGACTGGGTGCTTTCCAAGGAGGGGCAGGACATCGTGACCAAGGTCGGGTACTTCCCGGTCAAGTAGCCACGTGACGCGCCGGCCGGGCCGGCTCGGGGATTTGTCAGACAAGGCCGCCCTTTCCTTTGGTATTCGCGGGCTTGCCGCACCGTGGAACCAGGGCCGGGGGTGTGTGATCGCGAGCACACCCCCGGTGCGGCTTTGAGCGTTCTCGAAGGGCATCGGTGGAACTAGAGGCGGGTGAGCCGTTTTCGCCGCCAGCGTCACAACTCGTCGCAAATTGCCCCTAGGGTGATTCCGTGCTCCCGGGCATAATCCAGGCGGTACTTCGAGGAGGCACATCGTGTCTACAAAGAGGGTCATGACTGCAGTCGATTTGGGTTTGGGACGGTTCGATCTGGCTCTGGCCCTGGCTCTGACTCTCGCTCTCGGGAGCCCGGCATGCACCAAGGGTGGCGTTTCGGACCGTGTGGGCTATGCATCAGCCGACGCGAAGGGCGCCGACGTGAGGGTGGCTCTCGACCTTCCTATCGTTCAGTTTCCCGACGCGGGCCCGGCGTATGATTCTGCTCCGCCGGCGTTGAACATCGAGACCATGCGCATCGAGCCCGCGGACTCGACCGTCACTGTCGCGCCCGGGAAGAGCGCCACCGTGAATTTCCGCACCTTCGCCACCCTGAAGGGCAGCTCCACCGAAATCGAGATCACCGGCCGCACGGTCTTCTACGTGCCTGACAACTACCTCGTGGGAGGCTTCCCCGCCGACGGCTCGGCCACCTTCACCACGCGCGTGCCGGCCACGGCCACCGACCCGCCTCAGCGCGGCGGCACGCTGACCGTGCAGGCGCAGGCCGCGAACACCGACGAGCCGGTCACCACGCTGACGACCACCCTGACGGTGAAGATTGCCGACGTGATCGTGCCCGCGGCAGGATCGCCGGCCGCCACCCCGGTGATTCCGGCCGATCCCGCATCGACCTTCAAGGGCACGGAAGACGCAACCCTGGCCCCGACCCTGGTCTATCCCAACGACGGCGTGCTCTTGCCGCCCAATGTGGGCAGCCTGGAGATCCATTTCATGCCCGGCAAGGCGGCCGGCGAGCTCTACGAGATCTCCTTGCAGGCCGCCTACACGGACATCCGCATCTACACGCGCTGTGCTGCTGACGCGACTCAGTTCGTGACGGGTGGCTGCGTGCACCAACTGAGCCCGGCCACCATCAACGTGATCGCCGAAACCAACCGCGGCGGAGATCCGGTCAAGCTCACCTTGCGCGGCACCAACGGCAGCGGCAAGTTCGGTCAGACCGGCGAAGCGTCCATACAGTTCGCGGCCGAACGCGTCGACGGGGCGGTCTACTACTGGACGGCTTCCACCCCACCCAGGGTCATGCGCTTCGACTTCGGATCGCAGAGCGGGCTCGCGTCCGTGCTCCAGCCCAGCGACCTGCCGAGCGACAACGGCACGCCCGGACGCAACACCCGCTGCGTGGGCTGCCACACCCTCTCGCGCGACGGCGGGCGCATGATCGCGGCCACGGGCGGTTCGGAGACGGCGTATCTCGTCTACTTGAACGATCTCACCCTGGGCCGCACGGCCGGCTCGAATTGGCTTACCGTGGACGGCCGCAACAACGGTCCCGCTTACGATAACCGCGCGCTTTTGACCTCCTTCAACCCGGATGCCAGCGAATTCGTGGCAGCGCCCTCGCGCAACGACACCGCCGCACCCGCGAAATCACTCATCTTCCACGACGGTGTCACCGGCCTGCGCAAGGGCCCGCCCGACGGAAGCCTCGCGCTCGAGTACACGCCCTCGTTCCCCGACTGGTCGCCTGACGGCAACGCCATCGCCGTGACCCTCATCTACGGCACGAACGACCAGACCATCAGGCTCCAGGAAGGCGGCATCTCCGTCATCACCCGCGGCGCCGCGGGATGGGAGCTGCCCCCCATCGACGTGGTGCCGCACGAGGCGGGCAAGAGCCGCTACAACGCGAGCTTCGCTCCGGATTCCTCCATCCTGCTCTACACCGAGTCGATTCGTGAGAGCGGCGACACCGATCGGGTCGTGGACGGCTATTCCGACCCCCCCGCCAAGATCTGGGCGGTCATCCCCGAGGCCGGCGCTCAACCCGTCGCGCTCGACAGGGCCAACGCACCCGGCGTGGCCGACACCCTCACCCTGGCGGACACCCGCGCTGCGGGGCTCCGGCAGATGCTCTCGGCCGGCCGACTGATGAACACCTTCCCGCGCTGGGCGCCTTTTGCCGCCAAACACGACGGGCGCAAGCTGTTCTGGTTCACGGCCAGCTCCCAGCGGCGCGCGGGCCTGCGCAGCTACTACCCCAACCGGAGCGTCATCGGAGATCCCGACACCCAGGTGCTGCTCTGGATGTTCGCGCTCGACGTCGACAAGGTGCTGGCCGGCGAGGATGGCACCTACCCGGGGTTCTTCCTGCCCTTCCAAGACATGAAGACCTCGAACCACATGGCCCAGTGGGCACAGAAGTACATCTCGGACAAACCGCCCACGCCACCCACGCCCGTCCTTCCGCCGCCGGCACCGCCCCCGCCGCCGCCCGTGCCGATCCTGTAAACACAGCGCGGGCTTCGCCCGCAACCGAAGAGGGCTCCTGGCTTCAGGCTACAGGCTTCAGGTTTTTCGGTTGAGAGCAGTGTTGAGCTTGTACACGGCGCGAAGGGCGTCACCCTGGTGTGCCTCGAGCGGGCTTGCGGCTTGTGCCCCAGCACTTCAGCCTGGTGCCGGGTGCATGGGGGCCCATGGCGCGGCCGCCGAACAAACCCTCGCGCGCAGCGAGGAAATCGCGCAGTAGTAGACCAGACGGAGCATGGGGAACCCCCTGCAGCGAGCAACCCAACCACGGCGGGCAAGCGCCTATGCCCCTGCCTGCCGCGCCGGCCGAGCCGGGGACGTCGCAGGCGAAGGAAAGCTGCAAGCGGAGGCGGGCGACCTGCTATATAGGTGCTACCCCCCAAACCGGAGAGCATGACGTGAAAGAAGCTGCTTTCTCCCGCGTGTCGGCCAGCATGATCTGCGGCTCGCTTGTCTTGCTGGTGTTCACTTCTGCCGGCGGCTGCAAGCAGGACGCGACGCCGGCAGAGAAGACCAAGTCCCTCTACCTTCATAACCCCTGGGCGGACCAAGGGGCTGCGCCGTACTTTCACGGCGCGGCGAACGCCTGGAGCCTCTCGCCCATGCAGCCCTTCGACTGCGGTTGGTACCGGCACAACCTTGTCGGCGGCGACTTTCGCTTCATGATGGGCGACAACTGGTCTCACAACGAGCTCGGACCGCAGGGCCTCTGCCCTCCTCCTGACGGCTGCCCGACCACGAGCTTCAACCTGGACAGCATGCTGGACACGGTCGACGAGGTCTGGATATGGCTCGATGCCAAGACCGGCAAGTCGATGATCGACACCAGCCGGCCCTTCGAGTGCTCGCCCACGAGCGAGCCCCTTGCCAACCCCTACGGCCGCGGCCAATTGCCGAGCCTGGCACGCAAGAGCCAGGCGAAGGATCTGCTGGCGGTCTGGAAGTCGCGATTCTACGAAGAAAGCGGCAGCCTCGCGCGGGTGAAGTTCGACACCGCCACCCAGACCGTGTCCGAGGGCATCGCCTACGGCATGCTCATCTTCGTGTTCGCTGACGACGGCAGCGGGGCGGAGCAGGGAAGTTTCGACAAGCTCTTCGCGTACTACAAGAAGTTCGACGACGGCAACGGGCTCATGCACTGGAAGGTGAACGGTTTCGACGGGGTGGCCGAGGCCAACGCGGCCTCCGACGCGGATCTCGACGTGGCCGTGGCGCTGCTCGTGGCGCACAAGAAGTGGGGCGAGCCGAAGAACGACAGCCGCTACCTCGATGCCGCCAAGAAGCTGATCGCCGCCATCAAGAGCAAGGAGCTGAACGGCGCCGGCTACCTCAAGCCGGGCGACGCCTGGGACGCGGCCAAGAACCCCAGCTACGTGAGCTTCGTGGCCTTCGAGCTCTTCCGCAAGTACGACAACGACCAGGCCTTCTGGTCGGATGTCATCGACCGCCACTACGCCCTCCTCATGGCGGCGCGCAATGCAAGCACGGGGCTTCTGCCCAACTGGACCGACGAGAAGGGCGTGGCCGCCAATCCCGGCACCGGGTATCCCAACTGGGATGCCTTCGGGTTCGACGCGATTCGCGTGCCGTGGCGGCTGGGCTGGGCCTATCTGTGGTACGGAGGGGATGCCCGGCACGCGCGCGCCCGGGAGCTGGCCCTCGGCTTCTGCAACTTCTTCAAAGGCAACCTGGGCGGTGACGTCTCCAAGGTGCGCGCCGAATACTCCATCGACGGCTCGCCCATCGGCGCCACCACGCCCGCGGGTCCCGGCGTGGTCGGAGCCTACGCGGTCGCGTGCGCGGTAGACCCGGCGCAAGCCGCGTCCCTCGACGCCGCCTACGCGGGAGCCATGGGCAAGACGGCGGACTACGACGTCACCTACTACCAGACCTCGCTCAAGCTGCTCGAAGTCCTGCTGCTCACCGGCCAGGCGATGCCGATACCCTGATCTGCTACTTCCGAGATTTCTCGCGTGGCGCGACGATTTCTTCAGCAGCGGCGTCAAGGCTTCAGGCCCCAGTCTCCAGGCTTCAGGCTGAAGTGCTGGGTCGTGGAAAACGCAATCGCGGCCACCAAGCTCGACTCCGAGGTGCGTGCGGGCATGTGCGGGGCGCGGCGATGACTGAGCGCATCGCCATCGCGATGAGCGGCGGCGTGGACAGCAGCGTGGCCGCGGCCCTTCTCCAGCAGGCGGGGCATACGTTGATCGGCGTCACTCTGAAAATGCAGGAGTGTCACGACGCCCATGACAGCCGGTCGAGCTGCGGTGTCGACGGCATCACGCGCGCGCGCGAGGTGGCGAGCAGCCTCGGCTTTCCTCACCATGTGCTCGACTGCGAAAAGGAATTCGAACGACTCGTGCTGGCGCCGGCATGGCAGGAGTACGCGGCCGGCCGTACCCCGAGCCCGTGCCTTTGGTGCAACGAGCGCGTGAAGTTCGGCCTTCTTCTCGACTGGGCCTCGCGGCTGGGGATTTTGCGCGTGGCCACCGGCCACTACGCGCGCCTGGCCAGGGACGAAGAGGGTCGGCTTGCGCTACTCCGCGGCAGCGACACCGACAAGGACCAGTCGTACTTCCTTGCCGGCTTGTCGCTCGACCAGCTCGAGCGCGCCACGTTTCCGGTAGGGCATCTGTGCAAGCCGGAAGTTCGCGCCTTGGCCAGAAGCCTCGGCCTGCCCAGCGCGGAAACCCCGGAGAGCCAGGACGCCTGCGTCGTCGCCCCCGGCGAATCGCTTGCCGAGATGCTGCGCCGGCGCTTCCGTGCCCCGGCCCACGCGGGTCACATCGTCGACGAGAACGGCCAGGTCGTGGGCGAGCACGACGGCATCCACCTCTTCACCATCGGCCAGCGCAAGGGCCTGCCCGCGGGCGCGACCGCCCGCCGCTGGGTCACGCGGATCTCGGCCGATACGGGCCAAGTGACGGTCAGCAGCCGGGTGGACGCGCTCGGCAGCACCGCGTTCGTGGCCAAGCAGCCGAACTGGCTCGGAGGCGGGCTGCCGCAAACACCGCGACCTTGTTCCGTGCAGGTTCGTTATCGCCACCGCAGCGAACCCGCGAGCGTGGTTGCCGACGCAAACGGCGACATCGAGGTGACCCTCGAACATCCGATCAAGGCCGTCACCCCCGGGCAGGCTGCCGTGTTCTATGACCGGGACCGCGTGCTCGGGCGAGGCTGGATCGGTTGAGGAGCGCTACTTGACGAGTTGAATCAGGCCGACGCTGTACGTGTTCTGCGGGAAGGTCACGGACCAGGTGCCGCCGGCGACGGTGGGCGTGGTCTCGTAGTAGCAGAGCTCGGCGGCATCCGCGAGGGTGCTCCATTGCGCTTGCGTGGGGCGCGCGGGTTTGCCCATGCCGACCCACGCGTTGTAGGAATTCGAGTGCGTCTTGTCGACCACGTAATGGCGTGCTTTGCCGGGCGTGAACCCCAGGTTCTTGACCGTCAGATTGACGGACCTGCCGGTCGCGGAATTACCCGTCTTGTTGTCCTGGTGGTTGTACACCAAGACCTGCACCGCATTGCCGTCGCTGCTCACGGTGGCCGCGGCGTTCACCCCGTCCGAGGTGGTGCCGCCGGTGGTGGGCAGTCGGAAATCGCCCATCATGTGCAACAGGCGGAAGGCATTGAAGGCCGGCTTGGCCACGTCGAAGGACTCGGGATAGCGCGAGTCGCCCTTGAGGAAGAGGCCGTAGTTGCCCTCGCGATAGGCCGTGGCGGTGCCCGTGTTGATTTCCTCGTAGAGGTCCGAGATGGTCCAATACGAATTCATCACCGGCGGTGGCACGGTCGCGCTGGTCCCGAGCAGGTGGCTGACCTTGGCGATGTAGCTGGCGCTCACTTCGGTATCGCGAATCACATCCGTCGCGGCGCACGGGCCGAATTCCGTGTTGAGGATCTGCCCCGCGAAGTTTGCCCGCTTGATCGCGCTGTCGATGGTGGCGGCGAACGCCACGGCTCCCTGGCTCTTGGCGATCCCGCCCCCGTCTGCGCCGTAGTAGTGGTAGGTGACGAAGTCCAGCTTGATGTTGTTGGTGCGGCAGTAGCTGATGAGGTTGTTGATCAAGCTGACCGATTCGCCCGAGGATCCCGCCGGCCCGCCGATGCGGATCTTGGGGTCGCCCTTGTACAAGCCGCGCGCGGTATAGCCGAAGAGCTCGGTGTATCCGGCCGTCCCCTTGGAGTACATCCACGACGACTCGTTCCACACCTCGAAGTACCAATTGTTGCGGACTTCCTCCGCGCCGTAGCGCTCTTCCAGGTGGATCACGATGGCGGCCATGAAGTCCATCCATCGGTTCCAATCCTTGGGCGGCGTCTTGTTGGCGGGCGAGCCGTTGTACCAGTGGACCGTCGCGGTGCCTGAAGCGAGGGGCGGCGGCATGAAGCTGATCTCGACCACGGGGCGCATGCCGGCGTTCTTGACGGCGTCGTACACCTGGTCAAAGCGGGTCCAATTGTAGGTCGGCGTTCCGTTGACCTCGGTGTACACCCCGATATCCCCGTTCAGAATCCCGTGGAAGCGGACGTATTGGAATCCCGCCTGGTCGTGCCCCTTCTTGAGCGCGCCTTGGATGTTGCGGCCCCAAGCCGTGCTGAGAACCGTGTTCGCGTGATCCGCCGCCACACCCGCTTCGTAGAAGCGGCTCCAGGCCGCGCCTTTCTGACCGGCGTCGACGGCGATGGTGTAATCGGCGGTTCCGCCGGTTGTGTACGGTGCCGTGTCCCGGCACGGTTTGCCTTGCACCCCGACCGGAGCCCTCCCACCGGAACCGCCGCGGCCGCCCGTGGCGCTCCCGCCCGCGGCGCTCCCGCCCGTGGCGGCACCGCCCGTGGCGCTCCCGCCCGTCGCGGCACCGCCCGCGGCGCTGCCGCCCGCCGCGCGGCCGCCTGCCGCGCTCCCACCTGCCGCGCGGCCGCCTGCGGCGCTGCTGCCTGCGGTTCCACCAGAAGCACCGCTCGTGCCACCGCTGCTGGTCGTGTCGCAAGTCAAATAGGCCCCGCCGGGCGGACCCACGCACAGACAGGTCACGCCTTCGGCACTGGTACAGGTCTCGTCAGGAGTCGGGCAGTAGCCGCCCGCCACGCAGTCGGAAATACCGGAGGATCCGCCTGCGCCCCCCGCCGGAATGGCATTGCCCCCGGTCGCCGATGAGGCCCCGCCGGTTGCGCCGCTGGTCCGACCGCCCGAGCCACCACCGCCTCCGCCGGCAGATACGCGACCGCCCGTGCTGGTGGTAGCCTCCCCACCGGTCCCTCCTGATGGCGAGGCGGTCTTGTCGTTTCCCGACGAGCAGGCCGCACCCAGCATCAGGATGGAAGATGCAAACGCAATAGCAGCGCGAGTCAGCAACATGGGGCCTCCGAGTGAGCGAAGTTCGAAGTCTGTGTTGTCCCTATGCATCCTTATGCATCCTTCCACACGGAGTATGCCATGTCCACGAGGAATGCCGCGCACCTGCCGCGCTTCGCCACCTGCCGTGGACGAGAGCATGGTGGCCTTGGGCGCAGGTTTGTTCACCCGCGTCGCGCGCATCGTCAAGCTTCACGACGCCACGCGTGCCGGGAGCCTGGTCGCGCGCGCACGCCCATGTTGACTGTGGTGAGCATCCTCAGGAAGACCGGGTGTGTCCCACGTGACCGCTCCAATCGGGTTCCGTTCCTCGGCGGTTTCGCCGATCTGTTGTGCCCGCCAGAGGTGGGTGCCCAGAGATGGGTGCCCCAGAGGTGGGTGCCAGAGGTTTCTGGTGGTGAGGCGGTGAGGCTCTCGGTGGTACGGGTGGGGTGCAAGGCGGGCGGGCCCCGAAGTGCCGGGAGATGCCGCCGTGGCAGCGGTTTCCGGCCACGCTCGTGGTAAGGACCCGCTCGAAGATATCTGTGCGAATTTGGACGGCCGATCCATCCCGGCTGGCGTCGTTGCTCGTCGTCGGTCGGGTAGGACGCTGGCGCGGATCGGGCTTCGAATGATGCCGACGTTTC
>Ga0172362_10004067_pt1 | contig 12680 bp, 12 predicted proteins | sample LakKivs1_kivu2a2_FD_114534 | JGI IMG/M metagenome (GOLD analysis project Ga0172362, IMG submission 114534) | Sediment microbial communities from Lake Kivu, Rwanda - Sediment s1_kivu2a2 | ecosystem: Environmental > Aquatic > Freshwater > Lake > Sediment | place: Rwanda: Western Province, Lake...
ATTTATAATAATCAGGGTATATTCTGTTGCTCATATTTATATATGGAGAGAAAAAATTATGGTTGCTTTTGTTTTGCAAATATCCAATTAAATAATCCGGTAATTATGGATTTTCCTTCAATTTTTAATTTTTTGTAATTTTTGAGTATATATTGTTCATTATTATCGTATTTATGTATTTTAGAATTATCTAAAGTATTTTTTAAAATTAATACTTGATTGGGTTTAATATCGTTATCAGGTCCAATATTGTATTCATTTAAGAAAATATCTTCTAATTTATAATTTTTGTTTCTAAATGGGAATTCCTTTTGTTTGGTTGAGTATATATTATTTAATGGTATGCCTAAATCTTTAGAAATATAAAAATCATTTAGCGGACCTCCATATCTACTAAGTAATTCTAATAAATCATTATCATCATCAATATCTACAATCTTATTCATATTTATATGTTTCATATCATTTTGGTAATAAATTGGGAATGATAATTTTTGTATATTATCTTTCAGTGCAAAGTTAATTGTATATTTTTTATTATTTTTTTTATATTTAAATTCAAGTAGGTAATTGTTTATATCATTTGTGGTAATAGAGTTTAAAATATTTTGAATTGGGACAAAATTTGAGTATCTAATTAATAAGTTAAGATTGTCGAGATAGTAATAATTTATGGGAAGAAATTCATTCGTTTTTGTGTTAATAAAATATAAATCTTCAATTATAAGTTCTTGTTTATGTTGAATTTTAAATATAAATCTTTTTATATTATATTTCAATCCAAGGAAAGAATTGAATAAGTATATAGAAATATTCACAATAGTGTTTAGAATTCTCTGCATTTATAAAAATAATACTTATTTTTTTAAATCATTTAGTGATTTATATTTTTTTTATAAATTTTTTTTCATTCTATATAATATAAGATGAGCAACTGCTGTGCTAATATTATTAACAGATTAGTCTCTGATGTGTATCGTTTGAAGGAAAGAGAGGCCACCACTGGTTTGATGTTTGATGTATTACAGATAAATCAAGCTCTTATTCAGAATTCTGATACTACTGTCTATTTACTTCCTGCACAATCAACTATTCCAGGTATTCCTATAACTCTTAACCTTACTACTTATAATGCTACTGACAAGACTTGCACTTCTACTACTGGAAGTTTTCTTGTAACTCTTCAGAAGGTTTCTTCTTGTGATTGCATTGTATATACTACTAAGTGTCTTTCATGTTATGGTTCCCGTGATTGCTGTGGATTTTATTGTTTTAATTCTACCCCAATGATTTATGTAATGAATATTGATCCAACTGTTCTTTCTAATGCATCTAAGAATGATATTTTTGAAGCACTTCAATTCTGTGCGAATAAGACTTTTGATTGCTTTGACCCTTGTGTCGCAACTTTAACTTGTGCTGCTTATGATTTATTGGTAAATTATTTGTGTCCTTATGGAATCAGTAAGTTAAATGTATTTCAGGCTGCTTGTATTTATAAGTATTTGGCTAAAATTAATGGAAATCCTTGCAATCCAGATTGTTTTTCTCCAGCTGAACCAAATGAGCCACCTGTTGGTTATAACGAAACTGTAGCTGAATTACACAATGAGCAGGTTGTTGAGCAGTCTGAGGCTGTAACTAATGTTTATGTTAGGCAGTTGAAGGATACTACTATTTCTGAGCAGCAGAGTAATAATGAATCTATAGAGGCTAAGCTTAAGGCGTTATTGGAGGCAACTGAAACTTCAGAGCAGACTGAATAAATTTTTTATGCTTTTTTTTTAATTTTTATTAAAAAAAACTTTTTTTCTATAATTAAAATATATAAATGAATGAAGAATTGGAAAAAATATCAAATATAAACCTGGTATCGGTAAGAAACAATTTAGCGTATTCATTTAGATTTGGTGGAAATTGTTCAGCACTTAAATTCAATCCATCTAATATTTCAAATGAAGAATCTAAAAAATATTCTACTCTTATTATTAATTTATTAAATGAAGAATTATGGAATTTTGGGTTAGATATTGTTTCAACAAATTATAATAATGGTGGAACTGGATTCATGATTATCACTACACTTGATAATAAAGATAATATTCGTAAAATATTAGAAAAATTAGAACTTTCTAAAAATAATAAAAAAGAATATTCAGTTTCTTTAAAAAATATTCTTAACATTTTTAACTCAAAACATAGTCTAAATAATGACGAACTAAAAATTAATTACATCTTATCTATTTATGATAACTATAAACTTAATTCACAAAATACAATGTCAGTAAAATTAAATGAAGAGGCAAATACATCTGTAGAAGTAGAAATATCTGAACGTTCTTTATCATCACAATTCAAAAAATATGGATTACATAGTGATGACCAAGGATGGTTTACAATTTTAAGTGAATTTGGAAAAAAATTTTCAAATAAGACAAAGAAATTAGTTGTTCCTGCATTGTTGGTAATTGCATTATTTTACACCTGTCAATTTTTATGGAAAAAATATAATGATATTAAAGATAAAATAGAAAAAGATACTCCAACAAATAATAATAAATCAAAAGAAAAAGATAATAATCATTCAGATACAAATAGTTCTACTAATGATTTTAGTCCATTTGAACCTGCACAGCCTTATGAACCATGTGATTTAAGTATTAATATTGGACAGAGATGTAATAATAATCAGAGATTAAAGTCTTTACTAAAAACTTTAGAAGATTCAGATGTTAAAAAGCCAGGAAAGAGTAATAATATAGAGAATAAGATTCTTTCACTTTTGGCTGAAACTACTACATCATAACTTTATAAATATTAGTCAAATATTTATTTAGAATTTTATCATATAATATTATATGAGCTATATAAATTTTATTAATAAATTATCTTCAGATGTCAAAAAAGTATCAAATGATTATTCGCATACTGAAGAAGAACTTAAAAAATACAAAGCATCTCTCACATTATTTCCCAAGTTTAACAAAAATTCAATTGGATATAAAATAAAATTCCTTTTCCAATTAGATAAAGAACATACTGACAAAACAAATCTTATTTCTTTACAAATTATTATTAATTATATTGTCGAAAACTTTATCTCTAATCATGAACTATCTTATTTTAGATATCATATTTACGAAAATGAAAATTCATTAATTTTATCGTTGTTTCATACCAATAAAAACTATATTGAATTAATATCTGATAACGTAATAAACTATATAACAAAAGAATTACAAAATTTATCTTCGCAAATTAAAGCAAAATTTATTAATATACCAAATCTATCTACAAGAACTAAAATTAAAATATTACAAAAAGAATTTCCAATTCTTATAGATATTCTCTGCAATACTATAAATAAAAAAGATTTTAATGTTCCTGACATTATTGATTCAATAATAAAGTTAATGTATATTAATGATACTATAATTTTAAAAGACAATGATATTAAGTACACAACTTATATATCTTTTGAGGACCCTGTTGAGATTTTGACTAAAAATATAACTGAAAATAAAAGAAAAAATAACGATGAATTGAATATTACCAAAAAACAAAAAACAAATGATAATCTTTCCAATGAAATATTGAATGATAATATTAAGCATCTCTTTTGGCATACATTAGATCGTAAGAAAAATATTGAAAGTAATGATATATTTCACAGTGTAATATTTTTAATAATATTAGGTGTTGTAATTTATCTTTTTCCCAATTATATCCAAAAATTTATGGATTTTAGAAAATCAAATTCAATCATAGACAATATACTTGATATTGCAACCGATGATTTAACAAGTGTTATACAAAATAAATCTAATACCCAAAATATTAATTCCAATTCAAGAAATAATTCTCCAAAAAGAAGCGAATCTCCAATCAGAAATAAATCTCCTCCAAGAATACCCTCCCCAAAAAGAAACCCTTCTCCAATCAGAAATAAATCACCAAAAAGATATCAGTCTCCAATCAGAAATAAATCACCAAAAAGATATCAATCACCAGATAGAAATAAATCACCAAAAAGACATCAATCACCAGATAGAAATAAATCACCAAAAAGACATCAATCACCAAGAAGGAGAAAGTCACCTGTAAGGAAGAATGAGATGGATAGGATATTTGAAAGGGAGAGGAAGCATTATGATGATGATTCTTCTGTTTGTGAGCCAAATGAATATGTACATAGAGAAAAAACAAGGGATGATGATGATGAGGATATTGGTATGATTACGAGAAATATAATAAAGAAGTTTAATGATTTTGATTCAACAAATCAGAATCTGCTAAATATAGAGAATAGATTAAGATATATTTTAGAAGAGACAGATAGCAAGCCATAATTTAGGATATATATGTAAAAAATAAATCTATAATAATTTAATAAATATGAGTGGATTTTGTGTTAATATACTAAATAAAACAGTTCAGGCAGTATGCAATCTTGAAAATCAGGTAACTGATAATACAAATGATATTGCATTTATTATGAAATTTTTAAATTTTAATAAAAACTTGCTTCTTTCTATGCATGGTTCAAATATTAATATTCCAGTATCAGTTCTTCAATATTCTATTGATTCATCATTATGTAAGAATCAGTTATTGAAGAAATTTATTTTAGGTGTTCTTGCTCATTTAAATGAGAATCATAGAGAAAATTATTATTTATTGATTGAATCCTATGCAGATATTCCATCTAATTTTAGAAATTTAGGGATAATTATTCCTGGAATAATACAGATTAGTTTGGTGGAGAGTAATCAGCAGGAATTGGTAAGTCTTTTAGATACTGTAAGAAATGGTGATTTATCAAAATTGAATCCAATTACTAATTTGTTGACTTCAAATTTTATGGATAGTAATTCTTATACATTAGCTATACTTCAATTCCTTTTAAAATCACCCGATGTTGAATTTTACAAAGAGACTAAGGTTTTATTAAACGGACAAAATTTAAGTAAATCTTATGATGAATTGGTATCTTGTAAGAAAATTAATGATTCAAAGATATCTTCTTTATTTAAGAAAAATATCCAAATTAAAAGTGTTTTAGAATCAGCAAATTTTTACATTAAAAAAGGTTTTGAATCAGCAATGACTGAATATAAAACAAAATCATTTAATGACCCATATTATCCTCACCCATCTTCAACTGATTATATTAATTTTGCTATCAAAAAATTCTTAAATGACCATAATTTAGAAATTGATAACTCAGGAAAAATAATAGATGCATATTCTGGCCCATTTGAACCATATCAACCCTACGAACCATTTGAACCAAATGTTCCTCTACAGTTTTTTACATCAAGATTGGTAGATACTAATACTAATATAGATGAAACGCAGACGCAAACTAATATTGAATTAAAGATAAAACAGTTATTGGAACTTACGGAGACCAGCATTACTAATGAGTAAATTCTTGATACAAAAAATATAATATATTATTATATTATGACTAATGGAGAAGTATGCACAGCTGTTAATTTTCTTTTTAAAGCAGTATGTGAATTAAAGATGCAGAATAATACAAATATACATAAAAGTCAAATGCAGTTCTTTAGAGATTTTCATATGAATCGTCGTGCTCTTATAAGTAGTTGTGTTTTATATGAATATTATGCATCTGATTTTTTAACAATTACTAAAGATGAATTGGATTTAATGAGAGAATTTTTATTAACATATTTAGAAAAATTTGATGATACAAATATTACAGATATATTTATTTCTTTTAATAATAATACTATAAAGTTTGTTTTTACTTCATTTGAAAGAGCATCAAAGACAAATAATACAAATACAATAATTATGGAAATTGAAAATGACATTGCAAGGAATTATGATAATTCTGTTTTTAAAATTATTGATAAAATTATTTCTTCTCTTCCACAAGATAATGTTATCACAAAAATAAAAAATGTGCAATTCCATTTTAAAACCGGTAATCTCATCTCCAAATACAACGAAAATATTCTCGGAAACTACAAAGAATACGAAAAATATATTCTTAACATGTCTCCAAATCCAATTATTCCAATGATTCCCGACCCATGTTATCTTCCCCCCGGCCCTGAACCTTACTCACCTTTTGAACCATTTCAACCTGCCCAACCCTCTGAACCTGTCGGCCCAGAATGTTCTGAAAGTGTTAACTTTGAATTATTTAAAAAGAAAATTGGAAGTCTTAATGATGATACATCTATGCCAAATATTAACGAAAACAATATTAAAGCCGCAATCAGCAGAATCCTTGAAATCACAACTACTGAAGAATTCACTAATGTCTAAAAATGAGTATTTAAAAAAAATATAATATATTTTTTTAATTATGACCACCAACGGAATTAAATCTAATCCTCTTAATACTCCATGGGTATTATGGTATCACTCTCTCGATGAACCAAATTGGACTAAAGATACTTACACTAAAGTAGCTGAAGTTAGCACTGTAGAAGATTTTATTGGTGTTTTCAACAATTTTAACTCATTTATCAAAGGAATGTTCTTCTTCATGAGAAAAGATATTTTTCCACAATGGGAAGACGAAAGTAATATTGATGGTGGATATTGGTCATATAAAATTGCTAAAAATGTAGCTGAAAAAGCCTGGTATGAATTAGCTGCTTCTTGTGTAGGAGAGTGTTTGACGAAAAATCCGGCGGATATGTATAATATTAATGGTATAAGTTATAGTCCAAAGATTAATAATGTTATTATTAAAATATTGAATAGATATGCTGATAAGAATGAGTCAACGCAGTTGACTGAGAAGATTGAGAACTTGCATCCAAGCACAAGTCAATTTAAGCCGCATATTGAGAATAAGGATGAGTTTGTTAGTAATTGAATGTATCGTTAATAAAATCTAATATTTCTTGATTTGATTTTTTAAATTTTTTTTTATGTTTATTTAATTCCTCAATTGAAAACCATTTTATAATTTCTTTTCCAAATAAATTTTTTGGCTTAAATTTATTCCATTCCTTTTTTCTATCCATTATAATTTTATGATATAAAGAAGTCGTATAAAAAATATTTTCATATTTAGTATCATAATCAATTGGTAAAAAAATTAATATTCCTTCATAAATTGTAGAATATAAAATTAATAATTTTTCAAAATTGTTAAATATATATTCGCATAATCCTGCTTTACTTCCAATTATTGCATTACTTTGTTCCCAAAAATGTCTTACACATTCTTCCAAATTACTTCCATTATCTTTATTTATCTTTCCACTAAAATCTCCCCACATTGCTCTATCCTCCATCTTACAATTCTTCCCCTCCTTCGCCATCAAAAAATAAAATTCATCATCATTTAATGAAAATGGTAATATTCCCCCAATTTTCAATTCCATCTCATCAAAATCATCATAACTCTTTACTATATTAATCATAAATCTTCTCACAAAAAAAATATCTATTTTTTACAAAAAAAATAAATATAAAAAAATTACTTCACCTTCGGTGCCAAAGCCAACTTCAAATAACCCAAACTTCCAACCTTATACTGTATAATCAACGGAAAATCATTCTTCATAAAAATCTGAACATTATTACTCAAATGCGTACACTTCGTAAATAACACCAAATGACGCAAATTATAATATCCCTGTATCACCTCATACTGCTCATTATTCTTATCAAATGTTAACCCTCCATGCTCACTACAAACTGTCTCCTGATCCGCAAAATCTCCACTACAAGAAAATATCAACTTGTTTCCAACATTCTTTATCTCAATCAAATCTGCCAAATTACTCATATCCTTACAAATCTTCTGAAAATCATCACTCGGCATAACTATAGTATTCTCAAACTTCTGCGGAGGTATATTAACCTCCTCATACTTTATATCCATCAAATTCAACTTATAATGCGTAACACTATTCTTATCACTATTATCTATCTTTATTCCCAACTTATTAATATCATTGTCCGCAATATATAATGTCAAACAATCATTATTATTAGATATTGTCTTTATCAACTTATGAAAATACATCATACTCACACCAACAATCAACCTCTTCTTACAATTATAATACTCAAAACGACCTCCATCCAACTTCAAATGAACCAAAATAGTCTGACTACTATCCATAGCCACAATCTTTATAAAACCTTTATCCTCATCATTCTCTGCATCGCTATTTCCCTTGTGGAATTCTATATTTACATCAGTCAGAATGTCTTTCAATGCCTCAACTAAAGTTTTAAAAACTGTAGTCTGAACAGTCTTGCATTCCATAACATTTCCAGTCATAGTTTTATATTTATATTCTCTAAATCTTTTAAACCATTTTTCCGACCAGCTGAAAAAATAAAGCTGAAAATTCATAAAAAAAATTGATTTAAAAATATTCTACCCACTTAAAGAAATGAAATGAACATCATAACACAAAAAGATTTTTTCCCTACTCCTAATGGCGTAGATATTGACTCAATCACAGAAGCTGAAGATATTCTTATATCGATTCTTGAAAAAAACAAAAATAATTCCATTATTGTTCCCTCTGCCGCTAATTTAAATATTTCTGTTAAAACCGCATGCTGTTACATCAACAAACCTTACAATATTAAAAAAATGTGTATGAAATTGGAAACAATGTTGAAAAAATACAATACAATAAACGAAGATGGAGAAAGACAAGGAGAAAGTAGTTGTATTAAATCTATCAATTATACGAAAGTTGATTCAACTGAAGAAGGAATTATTGTTAAAAATAGTAAAGTTAATAATAATTTTTATAATTCAATTTGTATTTCAGTAAAAATACGCGAGGATAAATGTATTAATTTAATGATTTTTACAAATGGAAGAATTACTTGCACCGGTTCAAAACAAGATAATGATGGATTGGATGCCGCAAATTTATTATTAGATGAAATGAGAAAAATGCCTGATATATTTGAGGATGAATGTGTAGATGGAATTGAAGTTATTAATTATGAAGTTGTTATGATTAATTCAAATTTTTTTGTTGGATTTTTTGTTGATAATCACAAATTATATGATATTTTGATAAGAAACCGTGACAAATATAAATTATTTTGCAGTTTTGACCCGAGAGTTTATCAAGGAGTAAAAATATATTTTATGTGGAATAATAATCAAGTAGAAAAAAATGGTGTATGTATGTGTCAAAAGAAAAAATGTAAATTTAGTGCCAAAAAAAAGAATGGTAATGGAGAAGGAGATTGCAGAAGAATATCGGTTGCAGTATTTGGAACAGGAAAAGTTTTAATAGCAGGTGCTAAAAATGATACACAATTATATGATACTTATAATTATATTGTGAAATTACTTCAAGAAAATTATCATAATATTGTTCAGCAGTCAATTGAGGATAAGAAAAAGTTGTTGAAGGATATATTGAGTCCGAATACTATTATGAAGAAGTTGAAGGTAATTGTTTAGAATTGTTTGCACATATTGCTCTAATATATCCGGGATTGCAGTTATCAGAAATTATACTTTTAGCGAAAGAAAGTTCACCAAATTTATCTTTACATTTTCTATTAGCATTGAATGATTGTTCAAAGCATTCAGTGGCATCTTTAAACAATTCTTTACCATCATAATAATTACCATCACACAATGCTCTTTGATATCCATCTGGACAGCCTGTGAATTCTATAGATTTATAGCCTACTTTCATAAATTTATTTTTCTTTTCACGTCGATGTTTATTTTCGCAGATTGTGTTCATATCTGTTCCAATTGGAACACATTTTGTGGAGTTATCTGGAATTGGAACACCCATTTGATAATCAACTTCACATAGACCGCGATTATCGTTAGGAGGGCATCCAAAGTTTTCAATATTTTTCACGCCATATCTTAATCCAAATTTATCTTTACATTTTAAATCATATTTTAATAAATCTTCCTTGGAAAATCCATAGCATTCTGTTGATTGGTAAGGATTATATTTAAAACGCATATTTGCACTTGCTGCACCAGTTGCTAAATTTCCATATTCAGGATTGCATTTTAGCATATTTTGTAATTTCTTACCACTAACACATTTTTTACCAAAAGCTGGATGAGAATAACCAAATTTTATTCTATTATCAAAATCTTCATATTGACAAATACCAACATCAGCCATTCTTCCAACAGGTTGTGTCATCTTTATTGCAGGATATTTTTCACGCATTATATTCTGAACTTTTTTATCACATTCTTTACTTGCTTTACTCAATCTTTCATCACATTCCTCATCTTCTGGACATTCTTCTTCTCCAACTCCCCCTCTCCTTCTTCTTCCAGCACGACCTCTAATATAACAAACACCATTTATTAAAATTCCGGTTAAACCATTTTCTACACAAGGACCAGTTGCAATTTCATTAGAAGGAGGTAATTGGGCGAAATGTTCGAATATATATGATTTTTGCAATAAACCAACTATGATAACAATAAGAGAAAAGAAGAATAATCCGCAAATACAAGATAGAAAAAATGTTCTAAATTTAACAACAAAGTCTTGACCAAAAAATAAAAATAATAAGAAAATAAATGAAAATAACAATACTATTATTCCAATTATTAAACCAGGAGTGTTGTTCTTATATTTAGCATCCTCACATTTCTCTTTAACCCCAATTATCGGCATAGAAGAAACACTTAATATCATTACAGATAAAACAATCAAACCAATACTTAATATCATTAATATTCTTTGACCATTTTTTCTCATTGATTGTTCAGTTGTTCCCTTGCTTACAGTATTTATAAATTTGTTTCCAGTTTTAGTAAAAAAGTTTTTATTTTTTAAATTATTATTCATTATTTATTATTAGAAATTTAATTAAGTTAAAAATAAATTAACCTATATAATTAAAAGCAATGGCTGGTGGTCTAATGCAATTAGTTGCCTACGGCGCTCAAGATTTATACGTTACCGGAAATCCTCAAATAACCTTCTTCAAAGCAATCTATCGCCGTCATACCAATTTTTCTATGGAATATATCCCACAATACTACCGCGTTCTACCAACATTCTCAACTACTCAAGCAAATAAAGTTACAGTAAAAATCGATAGAAATGCTGATTTAATTCATGATTCTTATATTGTCATTGATATACCAAGTATTTATTCTACAAAAGCTCAAAATTTCCAATGGGTTGAAAATCTCGGCCAAAATATCATCGCAAACGTAGAATTACTATGCAATGGTGTGCTAATTGATAAACATTATGCTGAATGGCTAAATGTCTGGGCTCAATTAACAGTTGACCGTAGTAAGAGAAGAGCTTATGATGAGATAACAGGAAATTTGTGGGAAATGAGATTCCCTATTAAATATTATGGAGATTATTCAACTAACACAAAACCTACAATTAGTGGCAGAAGACTATACATCCCTCTCTTCTTCTCATTCTGCGTCAATCCTGGTTTAGCTATTCCTCTTATCGCTTTACAATATACAGAAATTTTAGTTAATGTTGAATTTAGACCATTAAATCAATGGTTCACTATGTGGTATGGATTAAATCCTGAAATTTTATATGAATATGGTAAATCTGGTGGAAGTCCAACAGCCGGTATTCCTCAATTCGATACAGATTTATTTAATGCTATTCAAGCAGCGGGGTTAACTGAAGTAACAGCTGCTGATTTAGTTAATACATTAGAGGCGGAGGGATTTGGGCCTTTAACTTATTTTTGGAAGTTTGTTAATGGAACACAAGCACCTGGAAATTGGACTCAGAATAGCTATTTATTTGTAAATTATATTTTTCTTGATGAAGATGAAAGAAGAAGATTCGCACAATCTTCACATGAATATTTAATAACACAGGTTCAACAACAAGTATTCGCCGCACAAACTGGCCCAATAACATTAGAATTAAAAATACAACAACCAGTTAAAGAATTGATATATACTACAAAACGTACAGATGTTGGATTGTTAAATCAGTGGAATAATTATACTAATTGTTTATACTTTCACTCATTATATGATGTTAGTTTTGTAAAAAATGCTAACTATTTTAAACAACAATTGGAGTTCTTTGATAATAATATTGACCCATGTTTGCCCAGTGCTGAACAACAATTTAGTGTAAATACGAATCAGTATGATATTGATGAGAAAAATATTTTATATTTTGGGAAATTGTTGTTGAATTCAAATGATAGGTTTGATTTTAGGGATTCAATATTTTTTAATGCGATGGAGCCGTTTAGGTATCATACAAATAGTCCTGATGAGGGTATTTATTGTTATGCTTTTGGTTTAAATCCAGAAGAGTTTCAGCCGAGTGGGACGTGTAATTTTAGTAGGATAAATAGGGCGCAATTGCAGTTGCAGATAAGACAAGTTGTGAATACTGATATTTATTATGATGTTGATGTTTATGCATTAAATATAAATGTTTTTAGGGTGATGGCTGGTATAGGAAGTATTGTATTTTCTAATTAAAGGTAAGATAATATTAGATAAAAAATGGAGAACAATATTGGTGATGAGATAGAGATTTTTGTCTTGAGGGAGTTTGAGAAGAAGGAGGGGGAGATAGAGACGTGGAAGTGTAATATAAAAAATGAGGATTTTATGTTAAAATTGGAGATAATAAAGAATAAAATTTCATCTTTATTGATGGTAAGAAATCAGAAGATAGTAATAGATGGGGTTGATTATAATTTTA
>Ga0172362_10004072_pt1 | contig 12674 bp, 11 predicted proteins | sample LakKivs1_kivu2a2_FD_114534 | JGI IMG/M metagenome (GOLD analysis project Ga0172362, IMG submission 114534) | Sediment microbial communities from Lake Kivu, Rwanda - Sediment s1_kivu2a2 | ecosystem: Environmental > Aquatic > Freshwater > Lake > Sediment | place: Rwanda: Western Province, Lake...
ACCAGATCCTATCCAGAGGTATTATACACAAAAGGAACGGTCAGGCCCCGGCGCCGCGCGGTAATACAGGCCTTAAGCACCTGGGCGGCGTAATGCGTGGGCGTGACAAAATTGATGTTGTGCGCCCCGGCCCGTTCGAGGTGGAACATGATCTCCACGAGCTTGTCCGGCGTGACCGGACTTCCCTCGACTTCCTGCGAGATAGTATAGTTCTGGCAGTAGGCACAACTCATCGAACAACCGGCAAAAAAGATGGTGCCTGAACCCCGGGTCCCCGACAACGGCGGTTCTTCCCCATGGTGCAGGTTCCAGGAGGAGACCAGGATCTGGTCGACAACACGGCATTCCCCCGTTTCGCCTTCGGCACGGTTGGCCAGGCACCGGCGGGGGCACATCTGACAAGAGGCCAGCATCGCCGAGGCCCGCAGCATCCGCCTGTCCAGCCGGGGATCTCGGCAATCAAGCCGCTGGAATGCAGTGCCTGTGTTCTGCAGCGACTCATTCATGCAAAAAATACTCAGTGATACGGGGTAAAATTTCGCCGGTGAGGCCACGGAAAACCTCGTTGCACGTACTGGAAAGCGGGGTCTCTTCCGGATTAACCTCCACAATATACGCGCCGGCACGTTTGGCCACCAGCGGCAACGAGGCCGCCGGTTGGACCACCGCCGATGTGCCCAGCGAGAAAAACAATTCGCACGTTTCGGCTTTCGCCCACGCCTCTTCTAGTACTCGCTCGGGCAAAAGTTCCCCAAACCAGACCACATCTGGGCGGAGCAACCCGCCGCATTCACAGGCAGGCAGGTTTTCCGGGTCGAACTTGTGCGGCCACTCGACGGGCCGGTGGCATTTGGCGCACTTATTTTTTTGGATATTTCCATGCAATTCATAGACTTTCGTCGAACCGGCGCAGCGGTGAAGACCATCCACGTTTTGGGTGATCAAGGCGAATTCCTCAAAATAACCCTCCCAGCGGGCCAACGTCTCATGCCCCGGGTTCGGTCGAACGGTGCTCATCAATTCGCGGCGGTAGTTGTACCATTCCAGCACTAGCCGGGGATTGGCCATGAAAGCGTCGAAATTCGCCAATTCCTCGGGCCGGAATTTCGACCATAAACCATTGGTCCCGCGAAACGTGGGCACACCCGATTCCGCCGAGACTCCTGCCCCGGTCAGCACCGCCACACGCGTCGCCGGGGCCAGCAATTTTCTCAGACGCTCCGAAATCGCCAACCTATTCATCGTGATAGAATATAAAGAGTAGGCACCCCGAAGACAAACGCCGGGGTGGACATTTGACCGACCGGAGGCATTATTCCAGTATGGAGATGAATGCTGTGAAAAGCCGGCGGGGCAGATGGTCACGCGTAGTGGTGGGAGTCGGCGTGCTGCTGTTGTCAGGCACCTTACCCGTCGCAGCACAAAGTGACTCAACCGATGTCCCCCAATCCCCGGCAATTATCGTCGCCGATTCTGCCGCCGCCCAAATGGATTCGGCCGAAGTCCAAAGGTCGCCGGTCATGATTAATGCCGATTCCGTGGCGGCCCAAGGCGGTGGGTCCCAGGGCACTCCAGCGCTTGCAGTGGGTCAGGCAAAGTCGGACACGAGTTTCTGGCAAAAACCCACCGGCGCGTTGTTCAAGTCGATCATCGCTCCCGGCTGGGGCCAGTACGCCAATGGCAAATACCAGAAAGCGGCGATCATCTGTGGCTTAGAGAGTTTCTTCATTTTCAAATCGGTACAATATTTTATCAAAACCCGCGACCGCTTCGATACATTCAAGCAGACCGAGGAGCGCGCCGATTTCGACGCGTATGATGAGGCGCGGAGCAACCGCAACAAGTACTATTGGTTTGTGGCCGGGACGATTTTTTTCAGTATGTGGGACGCTTTCGCCGATGCGCATATCAAGCCATTCGAAGACGTCGAAGACGATGCCGAGTTCTGGGGTATGGTACGAGACGATCGGGGGCGCGCAAGGCCGCCGGAGGTATCGTTGGCGTGGACGGTGAAGTTCTAGTTTGGCCGAGTGGCAGATGTGGATCCGCCTGCGAACCACCCGCAAACAAGAATGGTGGGCGGGGCCCACGCTATGTGAACTGCCCCAGCGTCGATTCGCAGCTGTGCGTACAAAACAATCGGCGGGCCGAGTTGTGTTGCGGAATTGATTGCGACCCGCCGATGTGGCGTGTATGCAGAAAAATTCGTTTAGTTACAAGGTAAAAACAATAAACATAGTACCACCCTGACGCCAGACCCGCAAGAGCATACTCTTCCCCTTTTGGAGATCGCGGATCTGCGCGGTGAACGCTTCCCGATCAGCTACCGGCTTTTTATTCACCGAAGAAATCACATCTCCTTCACGCAGTCCCGCCCGATAGGCGGCGCTGGCCCGATCGATTCCCGTAATGATTACGCCGGTGATATCCTCATCAATTTCATAGCGGCGCGCGAGTTCCGGGGTCAGTGTGCCAAAGGAAAATCCCAGCAGTTGATCGAGAGCCGACCCGCCGATAGCTGCTGTTTCCTCATCCGGCAATCGCCCCAGTTCGACGGCGACCGTCCTGCGCACTCCTTCCCGCAACAGCGTCAAGTTGACTGTCGTCCCCGGCGACATGCCCGCGATGGTATTGCGCAATTGAGCCATGGTTCTGACCGGGGTGCCATCAAGGGCGATGATGATGTCGCCGACTTCGATTCTGGCATCAGCCGCCGGACCGTCGGCGACCACATCACTGACCAGCACGCCATCGGTCCCTTTGGTGTCGAAAGCCTCGGCCAGCTCCTCGTTCACATTCTGGATCATCACGCCCAACCAGCCGCGCACCACCTCGCCGTCGGCAATCAGTGAGTTTTTGACGTGCACAGCCATGTTAACCGGGACGGCGAAGCCGATGCCCAGGAAGCCGCCGGTATTCGAGGCAATGGCGGTATTAATACCCACGAGTTTGCCGTCAAGGTTGACCAGCGGACCGCCGGAGTTGCCGGGATTAATCGCCGCGTCGGTCTGAATGAAATCCTCGTAGTCGGCCAGGCCGACATTGGAGCGGCCCTTGGCACTGACAATGCCCTGAGTCACGGTGTAGGCGAGGTTTTCGCTCATCGGGCTGCCGACAGCCAAAACGATTTCTCCGACCTGCAGGTCATCGCTGTCACCCACGGAGATCGGTTTCAATTTATCGGCGTCGATTTTCAGCACGGCAATGTCGGTCTTGGGATCGGTACCGATGACTTTGGCGGTGTACCGTCGTTCATCGTATGTGCGGACGAAAATCGAATCCGCATTTTGCACGACATGGTTGTTCGTGATGATATATCCGTCATTGCTGATGATTACCCCGGAGCCCAGGCCCCGTTGCCGATATTCCTGTTTGCGGGGTTCTTCCTGCTGTCGCGGGCCGAAAAACCGGTCGAAACAATCGTCCCCACTGAAGGGAAATTGGAAGGGATTCGTATACTGCACCGACATGACGCGTTCGGTGGAGACGGTGACGACACTAGGCTTGACTTCGGCCACCAGGTCGACAAACGCCCGATTAAGGTCCCGTAGTGAGGAAAGCGGCCGATCCTGCTTTTCAATAGCCGGTCCGATGATGTCCTGGCCGGCGGCATAGTCGGCGGGCACCGCCGAAGCCAAAAATAAAGCGACCGTCAGGATTAGCACATACCTGGTCCACCGGGTCGCAATAAGATTGGGTTTCATGATTTTTCCTCCTTTAATTTCCGACAGCACGTTTTATTATCGATTCACCTCATCAGTTCCCGGAAAAAAATAGCAAAGAATGTGCTCGTTTTTATATTTTATTGTATTGCAATATTTTATCTCTATTCCATTGATGGAAACAGTTTTGATTCTGCCACTTCGGCAGCCTGTGGCATGGTCGAAATGGCATGCTATGCAAAATTGGCCGATTGGAGAAAAATCGTTTGATACGTCGTTATTGGAAGATTTTCTGCATGATATGGATATCAAGCAACTTGCCGAATTTTCGGCCGACTTCCCGCAGCACGCCCACGCTGTGAAAGCCAAACACCTCGTGCAAATGCACACTCACTTCATTGCCTTCAACGATGCGGGCGATCACAGTATGCAATCCCGCCTGCCTGCCCTCCTCGATAATTGTGGCCATTAATACCCGGCCGATTCCCCGGCCGTGGAGCTTCGCCAATACGTACAGTGAAATTTCGGCGGTATCGGCATAGGCACAACGCCCGGACCATTTACTCAGCGACGCCCAACCGACGATGCTGTCGTCCAGTTCGGCCACCATTACCGGGTATTTGCCGCCATGCTCGGCCAGCCAGAGTCGCCGCTCCTCGGCGTTCACCGGTTGCGTATCGAAGGTGGCCACCGTGGTTTCAATGGCCTCGTTGTAGATTTCCGCAATAGCCGGGGCGTCGTCCGCGAGGGCAGGCCGTATCACAACCTTTGGTTTTCCGGGTTGACCCAATTCACGAATTCTCCTGCCCGTTTTCCGCCCCAAAACAAAAACCCCGGCCTTTTTGGCGAGGCCGGGGTGAATTTTCCGTACCGCGAATTTCAGCGCTTGCCAAGATCGCCGCCATCACCCTTGGAGCTGATGATATAAATATCTTTCGTGATATCGCCGGTGATGTTTACTGTTGTCGAGAAATACTCAAAACTATCCTTGACGGCCGTTAAGGTTTGCGACCCTAGGGGAATGCCTTTAATCGTATAACTACCATTCACATCCGTCGTCGCCGATTGTCCGCCACAGTTAACATACACTCCCGAAACGGGGTATGAGCTATTGGCCTTAAACACCCTCCCGCTCAAACTGCCGTTATCCGAATTAGTCCCTTTGTCGCCGCCACAACCGGCGGTTAGAAACAATGCCAGAACCCCCACGCATAGTACACCCAAAAATAGGAGGTTAGGTCTCCTTGGATTCATATGTTTTTCCTCCCAGCGTCCAAAACCCCAAAAATCATAACATCCTAAATTATTGCAATATACGTTTCAGGTCAAGATAAATTGAGCGAAAATTCGCCTGGTTCCCATTAAATTGTGTCAACTCTTTTGCCATCGCTTTGGCCATGCCCGGTCCAATCCGGCCCATCGCCGGGTTTTCGGAGGATTGTCCCGAGTCATCGGTTCTTGCTTAAGAAATCGGCATAAGTGAACCCGGCCTTCATTCCGTGTTTGTCACCGAATAACCAAACCGGCGATGTTATTATGCCGCCCCGATCAGCACCCGGGTCGGCCTGTTTTGGCAGGCAAATGGATCCGCAATGTCGCACCAGCCGGCGAGAATAATACATGCGGCTGCACACAAGTCCTTGACCGGTCACAAAAAATCTGTCTGAATACGGAGGATGAGATCGATTGCTCAGGTTTTCCGCAGTACCGGCAGGATTTCCGCGGTGACAGCCGGTTTTTTGTCGGTTGTCTATGTGTTGCTCCTGATTCCGGAGCCGTATCCCACGGTCCCCCCACAAAGCGGAAAGGAGCCGTTTGTCTGGGACCAGGACAGGCTGTGGTACGTGCTTGAGGAACAATTCGACAAAGCCCGCCGGGAGGATTCCGCAACAGTGCGCCCGCAGGTGGACTCATCATTGGCGAATATTCATGCGCTGCTGGATTCGGTGGCTGCCGAGGAAATTCGGCCCGATGATCCACGTTGGGATAAACTGGAAAACGCATTTTTTTTCGCGGCGCCGAAGATCGCCGTATGTACCAATCACGTCCCGGAATATATCGATTTGTACTCACGGCTGCGGCGGATCGTGAAGGAACAATCCCGTCATTGGGATCTGCAATCGCCGGAAACCCGGGCGCGGATTTATCGGTTATTGTATGGCGGCCGCGCGGCTGTCGAGGAGGTCATTTTGCAGGCTCCCGTTGACGCTGCGCCGTCGTTGATCCACGGGACGGATGAACCATCGGCGACTCCGGCGGCGAACCTGCTGGGGATCACGGTCCACAGCGGTGATATTTTGCTGTCGCGTGGCGGCGCCCCGACCTCCGCCCTGATTGCGCGCGGCAACGATTTTCCCGGGAATTTCTCGCACGTTGCCCTGGTGTATGTAGACGGCCGGACGCACCGGATGTCGATTATCGAGTCACATATCGAAAAAGGTGTGGCTGTGGCCTCGCCGGAGGAATACCTGGCGGACCTGAAGTTGCGCGTAATGGTACTGCGTTTGCGGTCCGACTTGCCACAACTCATGGTCGATCCTTTGCTGCCGCACCGGGCGGCGGGCCGGGCATTGGCGGAGGCACAGGCGCGGCACATCCCCTATGATTTCGCGATGGATTTTGCCGACGACAGCAAGTTGTTCTGTTCCGAAGTCGCCTCGGCTCCATATCGGGAACAAGGTGTGCAGTTATGGATGGGGTTGTCGCATATTTCATCGCCGGGTCTTCGCTCATGGCTGGCCGGTTTCGGGGTCCGGCATTTTGTTACACAGGAGCCGTCGGACCTGGAATATGATCCACAGCTCCGTGTGGTCGCCGAGTGGCACGATCCGCAGCGGCTTTATCAGGACCATCTGGATAATGCGGTGATCGATGCCATGCTGGAAAGCGCTGATACCATTCCGCAGTTACCTCATACGTGGTGCATGCTGCCGCCGGTCCGGTTGACCAAGGGATATAGTATGTTGTTGAACGCCTTCGGCAAAATCGGCCCGGTTCCTGAGGGTATGAGCGCGACTGCCGCGTTACGCAACGTCGCTTTTTCCGCATGGCACGCGGCGATCAAAGCCGAGCTTATGAACCTGGCCGAAGAATGCCAACAACGACAGAGCTATATGCCGCCATACTGGGTATTGGTACACCTGGCTCGAAATGCGCGAGATATGCAACAGTAAACAATGCCCGGCAACCGGACGGCCCGCACCAGATTGTCTGCTTACCGCAAATGTTCTTTGGTCATTGTCGAGGTTGTCTGACTATCCAGCGTCTGCGAGACTGAATCGACTGCCGGCCCGAGTAATTGCGGGACCCAGGTCACCAGCGCGTAGATAATCAGCAGGAAGAGCAGGATCTTCTTTGCACGCATATCGCACCTCATCTTCCGGTCTGACCCCAGACCTGCCCCCGGATTTGCCGCCGGCCAAATGTTCTTTTTCAAAATACATGTGAGCAATATGAGTGCCCGTTACCGCACAACCCCGAAGCGTCTGTAACTAAAGAAGGTTTATTGAATTGCGCGAATGCCGGGGGTCACGCGATTGAGCCGTGTCCCGATACAATATGGCGCCATTCCCATACATCGGCGATGGATAAAAAATGTCCCGGGCACAAGTGCACAGGACATAAAACGCATAATTTTCCCGGACACGCCCGCCACCCGGCGCCGGTTATTTGCGCCGCGTATAGGCGATTTCCATGGTCTTCATTTCGCTGCCGGATTCATCGGTGGAATACATCTCCATTCTGCAATGGTCTTTGTCTATTTTTGTGACCACTGTGCGGCAGGGAATATCTTTGCGGCCGACGGAGGGGTCGTCCATTTTTCCCGTATAAGTGAAAACAGTCCCCGAGGAATCGGCCACGCCGCGAGTTATCATCATCCCGGTGCTCATGTCATCGAGCCAGAGGTCGAAATATTCCTGCCGAAACTTGTCGTAGCCGGAGATACCCAGTCCTTTGAACGGCCGGCCGAGGGCCGAACCCTCAAAGTCCTGCCGGAGGTACCGGCCGCCCAACATTATCGAGAAGGTGCTGACGCCGGCAGAAGTCATCGGGGGGGCGGAGGGTTCCATCCACATGCTGATTGTGGCATCCCAGGTGCCGACCATTTCCGCCATTCCCTGATGTTGCGCGGCCGGGGCGGCCAGTTCTTCCCACATTTTCATCATTGCCGCCATGTCCGGTTGCTCGGCATCGGTTTGCTGGGCAATTGCCTGGTGTATGCCCGAGCAGAAAGCCACGGCGATAACCAGACCATACACAAGTGCTTTGGTTTTCATTCATCCTCCCATGAAATCGATTTATGAGCATATATGCGGATACAGTGCACTTCGGCAAGCAGATTTTGCTCAATTTGCGTCCTAGCACTTAATTTAATGGGAATATTTCACTTACGTTGAAATTTCACCGACTCCGGCAGGGGAAAACCCCGGTGGTCTGCCCGGTGCCGTCCGGTTGCAGGTTGTGAAACCACGGCCGGCGCAACCCATGGCCAATACTGGATTTCAAGAATATCTTTTGCGGCAAAGGCAAAAATCGGTTTTGCCTGCGCTTGTTTTTCTATATTTAGGTAAATATGACAGTTGACCAAACTTATTGCGGGAGGTTCATAAATGAGGATTAGTGCAAGTTTGACGGCGGGTGTCCTGTTTTTGGCCATTGCCTGTGTTGCATCGTCTTTTGCCCAGAATGTTCCCCAATTGGTGAATATCCAGGGGGTGCTCACCGACGGCAGCGACGAACCCGTCGCCGATGGTATGCATGAAGTTACGTTTGCCATTTACGATGTCGAAAGCGGGGGCAGCGAATTATGGGCCGAGACGCGCACGGTGACGACCGAGGATGGTTTGTTCACGATCATCCTTGGGGAGATAAACCCGCTTAACGAGACTTTATTCGCCTATCCCGACTTGTGGCTGGGCATCACTGTCTCCGGGGATTCCGAAATGACGCCTCGCCAACGGTTGACCAGCGTGCCGTATGCGCTGCACACGCCGGCCGCCGGCGGTACCGGCAGCGGCTGGGTGGCCGATGGCGGCAATGTGTATTTGGAAGATGAAAACGACAATGTCGGTATCGGTACCGCTTCCCCGGCGTGGAAACTCGATGTCGCCGGCGGGCTCAATGTCTCAGATTCGCTGATTGCAAATAAGGTCCGTATCGGCAGCAGCGCGATCGAAGGTGAGATCGGTTTCTATGGCCCACTGACTAACGGTCCGTATCTTGAGTTCGGTGAACGGTGGAACGGCGGCGGTGATTTTTTCCTGAAAGATGCCGAAGGTGACGTCGTCGTTGGTTTTCAGGCCAACAACACCTATGGCGGGTACGGGTACGGCTGGCTTTCCCGCAATGACGGCACCGCCGGTATCACCATCTGGGGTGGGCAGGGAGGGTCGGACGACCCGCGATTGGAACTTAACGGCCAATCGCGTGATCTCGTTTTGAATATGGCCGAAAGCGGTGATGACGCAGTGCAGCTGCCCACAAGCTCGATCAGCAGTTCGGAAATGAAAAACGAGCCCGGATTATCCAATAGTGTAAGGACGTCCTCGCAGGCTCTTGGCGCTTCGCCGTTGCAGCTTGATGATGTATATATCAACTGTCCGTCGGATGGATATGTGTTGGTCTTTGCCACATTCAACCTGATTACCTGGCACCAGTATGGCACCGATGATTTCATCTACCTTAAAATCACCGACGTAGCAAGTGCCTCATTCCCATCCACATATTCTTACATTAAAACTTATCTTTCCACTGAAGTATATGGCCAGCGCATTGCGCCGGTCACTCTGTCCCGCTACTTCAGTGTCGATGCCGGCGGGCAATATTTCTATTTGTATGGCGCAGAGTATTCTGCGAGTACATCTGTGGATGATATTATTCTGACTGCCGTGTTCGTGCCGTCCTGGTATGGCTCCATTTATATCCCCGGTGTGCCGGGGATGGAGGAGGAAACGGACACCCATGAGCCGGGGCCCTCGGAGATTGAGCGGATTATCGACGAACGGGTCAAACAGGAAACCAGCGCAATTGAAAGCCGATTTGAGGCACAGCTGGCGGCTTTCAAAGAAGAACTGTTGCAGACGAAAGGGAAGTAATTGCGCGTGACAACACAAAATCGGGAATACTATAGAGTCCGGGGGTTCAGATGAAATATGCAGTGACTGTCGTTTTGGTCTTGTTGATGTGCCTGGCCGGAGCGGCCGGAGCATCCGATTATCAGGTGCAATGGAAATGTTTGAATTCCGGAGGGGTGCAGGCGCAGCACTCCGAGAATTTCGGCGCTAAACTGACGCTGGCGCAGCCCGTGGCCGGGATTTGCCAGACCGGCAATTATAAAGCACATCTGGGATTTTGGTATTGTGTGCGCAATTATCTGGGAGTCGGTGTTCTGGAGCCGCCGGTTGCCGGCGACGTGATCCCCAAGGCCTTTCGGTTGGAGCAGAACTATCCCAACCCATTCAATCCCGGGACCACGATTGAATACGCCCTCCCGCAGCCCGGCTGGGTGACCGTCGCGGTATATAACGTAATGGGGGAAAAGATAGTCACGCTGGTGGATGAATATCAGGCTGCGGGATATTATCGTACGATGTGGGACGGCATCGACGACCACGACCGGTCGGCGCCCAGCGGGATCTATTTTTACCGGCTGGAGACCAAGGGGACGACGACAACGAAGAAGATGATTTTGTTGAAATAGATATTTCCGAGTAGGTCAAGCCGCCTGCGGCTTGACGGGCGGATTATCAATTTAAAAAGGACGTTATGTGCCACGGTGCTTGGCCTGCGTGGAGCATACAAGCGATTTTATTTGACATACTGCTAATTAAATCCTATTTTTTGAATGGTTATTTCATGTGTGAAACAAACGCCTTTTGGGCGAAATATCTTTTGGGAAAGATAGGATGAATTTCTCGACATCCCCAAGCCGAAATGAAAAAGCCGTTCGACTAGTCGAATACCTGCTTCGATTGGCGTCATTGCGCACAAAGCTGATCCGCGACATTGAGTATTACAAGGAAAACGGAAATGTCCTCTGGTTGTCAAATGTCCCACATGAGCGGGGCAGCTTCACACAGGCATGGGGACGCCATGAGGAACACGAGCCAGATGAATGGCTGGAAGTGCAGAACCAACCGGAGCCTGAATTGCCCACTGTTCCCGCTCTGTGCAAGGATTGGGTGAATCTTCCGTCGCTCCGCAACAAAGGTGACCTGCCGGAACTCTTCCAGGAAATCACCCGAAAAATCCCGAATCCCGACCGGCGCGAGAAATCGAACCAGCCGGGGACTATCCCACACACGGAACGCCTTGAGAATCATCCCGAGGTTCAACGGGCATGGGATCGATATGTCGAAGACAAATGGTTGCCGTGGACGGAAGAACACAATAGGTGGGAGAAGGTACACAAAGTCTATTCAACGCTCTTTGCCATTCATCAGGAACAACTTCGGCTGGGCGAGGAATATGAGCTGGTGCTTGGCTTAGGGTTGCTGACATGGCAGACACCCACCGGACAACGAGTCCGGCGTCATCTCGTTGTGGCTGATGCAATTCTGGAGTTCGAAGCCCGATTGGGGAAATTCTCTGTCCATCCCCATACCGAGGGTGCCAAGCTGCGCCCGGAACTCGATATGCTGGACATCAAGGAGCAACCGGCGCGAGCGGAGGAAACCGCCAAGACGTCACTAGCCGCGGCCGAAGACGATCCATGGGAAAAAAGTTGTGTCGAGGGCGTCCTTCAGGCCCTGGTGCATTCGATCAATTCACAAGGCCATTATGACGACTCGCTTGAAACGAAAAGCATCCGCGCCTCGGCAAAGCCCATGGTGGAATACGCTCCGGCCTTGATCCTGCGAAAGCGTTCCGCCAAAGGCCTTACCGAAACTTTGAAACGGATCAAGGAGCAAATCGAAAACGGCGGAGATATCCCCGGCGAATTCGCGGACCTCGCGGAAATCCGTCCGAAGGATGACCGCGAATTGCCAGACGGGCCGGAAGAGGCAAACGCTGCATTCGATGGTGAGGTCTTCTTCCCCAAGCCATCGAACGATGAACAGCGCCGCATTGTGGATAAGATTCGAGCGGCAAGCGGCGTGTTGGTCCAAGGGCCGCCCGGCACTGGGAAATCCCATACCATCGCGAATTTGATTTCTCATCTTCTCGCTACTGGGCAACGTATTCTCGTCACCGCGAAGACACCCAGGGCACTTCAGGTGCTCATGGGTAAGCCGGGAGATGTCGAGCTCCAAGAGAGCAAAAGAGATCGGGGATTAATCCACGAAGAAATCCGCCCTTTGTGCATTAGTCTTCTTGGCAGCGGAATCGACGAAAGGAAATCGCTCGAATCCAGCGTTCGCGGTATTCTCCGCAAGAATGAGGAATGGAACGAAGGTCGCGCTGAGCGTGAGCGCAAGGAACTTGAAGAATGCTTGCGGAAACTCCGCGAGGAGAAGGCCAAGGTCAACCGGCGGCTCCGCGACATCCGGGAGTCCGAGACGCATACGCAGTCCATTGCGGAAGGGGCTTATCGAGGGACGGCGGCCAGAATCGCCGAAGCTGTAAACCGCGATCGACCCGACTATGAATGGTTCGCGGATTCCGTTCCCTTGGACAAGACGTGTCAAATCTCCCCACACGATTTGCGCAGCATTCTTTTGGATCTGCGCGCATTCACGCCGGAGAAGCGCCGGGAATTGGGCTTTGAATGGCCCGGAGCTTTGCCGGACCCTGAGCGCTTTGCCAATCTCGTGAGGAATGAGACAAGCGCGGTTGAAGAAGAACAAAACGCGGCACGCGGGGCCGATGAACGGATTGCCGATCTGTTGGCAGAAAACGAAGCTCCGGCAATAGAGGCGATACGTAACGCCTTCTCGACTTTTCAGGACACTCGTAAGAGACTCCTCGCAACGCCGCATTCATGGATGAACGATGCCTTGGGCGATATTTTGGGCGGCAACTCGGCCCTGTGGCATGAACTTCGACATGTTACGCGAGACATTATCGCGTCAA
>Ga0172362_10004074_pt1 | contig 12673 bp, 20 predicted proteins | sample LakKivs1_kivu2a2_FD_114534 | JGI IMG/M metagenome (GOLD analysis project Ga0172362, IMG submission 114534) | Sediment microbial communities from Lake Kivu, Rwanda - Sediment s1_kivu2a2 | ecosystem: Environmental > Aquatic > Freshwater > Lake > Sediment | place: Rwanda: Western Province, Lake...
TGAAAAACATTAGTTGATCATTTCGAACAAGGATGAAGAAGTTAAAATGCTAGAACAAATGCAAGATTAATAGGCTTGCAGGGTCATAAATACAAAAAAAAATAAAAATTGATAGTAATTTTAAATATTTAATAAATAAATATCAACTAATATGAACGATTTTCAAGAAGAAGAAATAATTAATGTTTCCATCAAGAAGGAGCATTTGATTTATCATTTTTATGATTTACCCCTAGAAAATATGGGGCTCAAAGAAGATATCAACTATTGCAACAATAAATTACAAAAATTTGACAAAAAATCAAAAAAAGAAATTCAAAACGAGATCCTTTTAGGTCATTTTGATAAATATGTGATCGAAAGAATGCAAATGATCAAAGATAACCTTGTTTAGGATTTATTATAACTTATAAACAAAAAAATAGGAAAATAAATTATATCTTAGTGAGTCATAGAAGTAATCGTTCCATGTGCTCATATTTATAAATGGTAAAAAAATTTATTTAAGTTACTATCATTTTTTATAAAAAAATGTTAATCAAATCACCGACGATTAGCGGGAACAAGCAAGTGCATTAGGCTCTTGGTCGGATAAACCGCCATGATCTTTTGTTCTGTGTAGGGACCTTCGGATGTAGTACCAGATGACACATCAAGAAGAATGCGAAAATCTGTGCGATCTGATGCAAGCTTCATGGTTGGAATCAGGTTTTTGTGTAGGAAAGCAAGATCTTCAAAATCAGCCATTTCATTTAACATTTCATTTAAGCCACAACTTAAATATTGAAGATTCATAAATGCCTGCAAACGTCCAATTCTTGCCTGATACACTGGCTTCATTGAATCCTGATGATCAGCAAGCTGTTTCATCTTCCACACAACATTCTCAAGCTTTTTCAAGCTATCAAAAATATTTCTTGGATGTTTTCTTGATTTAATCAAGGTCATAACCTCCTGAAATAGTCCATCAAAACCAGGTTTAAAAACCTGGCTGTGATAACTATTCCAATTTGTTTTGGTAAAATCCGTGACAAAATCACAAACACTTTTTCCAATATCCTTGATAGATTCATCAGCCCTTTGTGAGAAATTCAACAGATCAGTTTGAAGAGCCTTGAGCTCATTGAGAAGTTTTTTGCGATTACCAGTTGTGCAGAAAGCGATTCTTTTGTTTAATTCGGCAATTTGATTGCGGGCATCTGATTCAGTCAAACTAGAAAAGTCAGTGAAATCTTTAAGTTCCTGTTGGACAAGTTCCCAAGACTGTCCAATATCATCGCGTTCTTGATAACGTTTAATAAATCCCTTGAGTTCATTAAGACCAAATGATCCAGTAAAAGCATCGGAGACAACGTGAAAACGACCATCAGAAAATGATTTGACATTGCAGTCATGAAGAGTATAAGATGTCACGCGGAAATCTTCAGGAGTCTTTTGGACAATCTCATCTTCTTCAGGTTCAGGAGCAAGTTGCTCAACTGGTTCAGGAGAAAGTTGTTCAACTGGCTTAGGAGCAGGTTGCTCAACTGGTTCATACTCATCCGAGAATGGTTCATCAACATTTCGTAGAACACGCTTATGTCCAAAAATAGAACGCATTGCAGGAAGGAAATGATCATTAAAGCTGCATACTTTTTTGGAAGAAAAAAACTTACGTTGTGCCTCAATTGTAGCGCTGCTAAACTTTGGAGCATTTGTTATTCTTCCCATAGCATCCTCTTCAATCTTTCCATGAATTTGTCGACTCTCTTGAATCTCTTGTAACTTAGAATAGTACGTCTCATCATTGTTGATAATCGATATTGCGAAACCATCAATGGTCATTTCATCAGAAACAGCATTGCAAGTGATCTTCTTGAATGAACTAATGCTCCAAAATGAAACATCGAAATTCACCAAAGTGGTATCTGCAAATTGCTTAATCTTAGATTTGATTGTGTCTTTATTGATTGTACCTACCGTATTCATGTCAGAGTCAATGATAACATATTGACCTGGTATGCGTGGGAAACGAAGAACTCGAGAACATGGGATGCGATATTCATAAAGGAATCCATCGGGAGATGGAAAATACCAAGTTGAACTTTCGCGATCATACGCAATGCCACGATCTTCGAAAGAAATGTCACGCTTGAAATCCTCACGAATTAACCTTTGACATTCCTCAATGGAAGGCCAATCTTTAGGGTAATTTGCAGGGTATTTAGAACCGGAATTACCGGTAAAACTGGATAAAGCTCTCAAATAATCTTTCATCGTTAAGAGTTCCTGCAAAACCTAAAATTAGGAAAATAAACCCATCAATTTTTTTGTTTTTAGAAGAATAACAAAAAAACCCATTTTCACATCCAAACAAGTTTGGATGTTCTGTCAATTTTTTTGTTATTCTTCTAATAACAAAAAAATCCATTTTCACATCCAAACAAGTTTGGATGTTCTGTCAATTTTTTATAAGTTTTTTATTCAAATGATAAAACTGCGTTCATTTGAGGTAAAATTCCTCTATATTTCCGACTCATTACCAATTTCTTTAAATTGAACGGTATTTTTTTTACGGTTTCTTTAAAATGATCTCCCAATTCTAAATGAACTACTGAATCAGGTAAATAATCAATTGAATGATTAAATCTAGAATATTTTGGAAATATTATTGTATGAACGGTATTGGGTAATTTTTTAAGAGGTTGGTTAAAATCTACACCAAAAATCAATACCTTTACCTTGGTTAAATTATCTAAGGGAAAATTAAAATCTGCTCCAAATTCCAAATATTCCAATGACTCAGGTAAATATCGAACAGTTTGATTAAAAAAATGCCCAAATTTCAATGACCTCAAATTAAATAAAACAAATCTTAATGGTTGATTGAAACAATGTCCAAATTCCAGTGAAGTTAATTCATCTGGTAATTTTACAATTGGCTTGTTGAATAGTTGTCCAAATTTAAGGATGCTAATTGTATTTGGTAATTTTGGTGAACAGGTGCATCCATTTTCGTGTCCGGAAAATTCGCAATTAACATGTTGGTTGAAATCATCTCCGAAAACTAATGTATGCAAACGATTTGGTAAACAGGAATAATTACCTTTACAATCCGCGAATACGCTGATAAGGGGGTGGTTGAAGCATTGACCAAAAACAAGTGTTTGAATACTATTTGGAAGAAATTGAACCATTTTGTTGAAACAATGACCGAAATGTAATTCAGTCATTGTCCTTGGTAAATAGTCAACTGGTTGGTTAAATTCATACCCTAACTTCAAAACTTTAAGTTCCTTTGGTAAGTTATTAATGGGTTGATTGAATTGATCTCCAAGGATTAATATATTAATATTTCTAGGTATATTATTGATTGGTTGGTTGAATAAACTATTTTTGCCAAATTCTATTTTTTTAACATTTTGCATAATATCGATTATTTCATCATTAAATACCTCGTTGAATTCATCGGAAAATTTAATTGAGTAATCATCGTAAGTAAAATAAGTATATTCTTCTTCCATTTTAATATTTTCTTCCATCTTTTTTTTATATTTTTAACAGTTTTATGAAAAATAAATCATTTTTTTATTTATACAAAAAAAATAAAATTTGGTTGCATTTATTATTGTTTTCAAATGGGGAATTTTTTACATTGGATGGATGGATAAGGATGATACTATGGTGAATAGAAAATCATTATTCTGGAAGTGGTGGTGCATTTTTGTTCAATTGAATTGGAAAGAAGATGATGAAAATTATTTTAACTCTTCTTGAAGTTTGAACAAATGTTTGAGGATAATTATATCAAAATATTTAAGTTTTTTCTTATAACCACTCTCTTCGAGTTCTTTTAGAAATTTATTATAAACATTTATTTTTGTATCAAATTTTTGACGGAAAAAGAAAAGGCAGGAATTATAATAAATGGTAAATATTTCCGATATGTATGGAAATTTTTGTTTTTCAATAAAATAAAATTTTGGGACTTTTGCAGCTGGACTACTTTTGGCTAAACCAAAATCTATAACCTTCGCCAAATTTCCCTTCACCTCATAACTGAATTTACTTACTTTAATAGTTGTTGGACTATTTTTTTTTATCATTATATTTTTTACCGTAAATAACGCAATATCATTATGAAATAATTTTAAAATATGATTTGCATAAAATATTTGTAAACAAACTTGGATGGTATAATCGATAAATTCTTTGTAATTGGTCATTTTTTCGATATATTCACCAGTGTAGTCGATATCGAGTGGTTCGAAAACATAGTAATTATATTTTCCGCATCTTATAATTTTTTCAGGAAGATTGATAATATGGTCCATTTTATCTTTTTCCAATTTTTTTCTAACATTCGTATAGAGTTTATATTCAGGAGAATTATGATGATCTTTTTTAACAATAAAATCTTTCCCCCCAAAATTTACTCTAGTCACTGGGCGCCAATGGTATTTACCTAAAGTGTTTTCGAATTTAAAATTGCAATTAATTTTATCCATATTATTAATAGATAAAATATTATGAATTGAGGTTGATTAATGATTTTATAATTAATTCATCAAAATTTTTCATATTCATGGGAATATTATTTTGTTCAAGTTTATTGATAAATAATTTATAATTATCCCATTTGTCACCTGAAATAAATTTTTTCATTTTCATACAAATATAATAAGCACAAAATACCTCGGAAATGAATTTAAAATTTTTTCTTTTTGAATCTCTTGTATAAAATTCTTTTGTTCTCAAGAATTGATATTTTCTTGTGTGTCCAAAATCAATCAATCTAATTCGATTATCTTTTACATCATAATCAAAATTTCCAAAACTAATTTTCCCAGGATAATTTTTATCAATCATAACATTCCATAAACCATTCCACGCAAAATCATTATGAAAATATCCCAATTCATGATTTAAATAAAAAACTTCCAAACATAACTGTATTGTATAATCTAAAAATAAACTTTTATCTGATAAACTACTTATATAACTGTTTGTATAATCTTTACTAATCATTTTATAAAGATACATATTATATCCATTGCAATTTATCATTTTTATAGGAAAATTTAAAAATTTATCCATATTATCTTTTTTGGCTTTATCGATGCTATTTTTATAAAAGATATGTTCGACTGTATCGTGTCCAAACTCTTTGACATAATCAGCTCTAACTTTATCTCTTTTAAAAAAATATGCCTTTCCATTCAAAATTATTTTTTTACTTTTTGTTTTTCCTTTGCTTTTCAGAAAATTATTATTCTTGCTACATGATAATATCTCCATATTAAATACAATATTTTTTATTTAATATTATAACTAAATTATGCTTTATAATCAAATTATGCTTTATAATCAATAGGAATACCATAAACGTTGCACCACCGAATGTCATATTTCTCAATCATATCAGGGTCTGCTAAATTTTCCTTGAGAATTTCTAATTCTTCCATCCTTATTTCATTCTTAGTAGTGAATTTAACCGTAAAAATATTCTTTTCTAATGGAATGATTGAATAAGATTCAATTTCATTTCCAATAAAGTTTTGGCACCTGTCAACATACCAATCACAAACTGCTTTGTGAAAATTTTTGTGTTCATTGTCAATCGCGACTGAAACAATCATTGTAAAAGAGTAAGTGTGCATATTACTTTTGGGTTATTTACCTAATAATCTAACCTTTTTTACTATCATTTTTTTATATTGTTTTTTTTCAAGAAATATTATAAATTTTGTTAGTTTGGAATATTTGTATTATCCACATTTAAGGGAATTTCAGAAATATTGAACATTTCAACAGCCTCAAATAATTGGCGATTTAAGCGAATATTGCCAACAGTTCTATGAAGAAAAATTCTATCATTCTGTAGTTCTTGTTCAAGATTAAATAACAATAACAATTGTCTTAAACTAACAATTTTTCTTTCTTCCGGCTGCATTACTGAAAAAACCTTCACATAAAAGTTTGTATCATTAAATGTACCATAAATGTGTTGTACATTATCTAAATTAACATCCATTACATAAAATTGCAAATAATCTTCAAAGATAATTGTAAGATGACCGTTATTTTCGTCAAATAGACGTTGAAAACGGTAAAAAATATGTTGTGGCATTTCTGATTGGTTGATGCCATGAGGACTTCTAAGATTAGTATCTTGGAAATCAATAACTTTCGGTTCTCTAGATGTATTGACCATTTGTTATACTTCTAAAACTTATAAAATTTTGCTATCACTTTTTTATTTTTTATACAAGTAATTCTTGTAAAAATATCTTCCATCTTTCTGGATCAAATCGATTAAATTGCATAAATGACATAAATACTGTATTTTCTTTAAACTCATCAATTTTACAAATAAAATCCCTAATTATTCCTGGTCTTCCTCGTAAATTTTCAATATTTTTCATAATGTAATCATACAAGGAAATAAGAACAATGCAGCGATCTTTTGCAAGAACTAGATTCTTTATCAGGTTGATATGATTAAAAATGTTGAATTTAAAATAACTAAAATTTACATTCGAATTGTGAATGGGACTGCTTGTGAAATTTATTTGTTTTTTTCTGTCAATTAAATTAAGAATAATTGGATTTTTGTCAACAAATCTCATGTAATTCTTGCAGTTAAAAAAGGATCGACGATTTGCATTACAAACAAAAAATGGATCATTTGATTCGCAATTGCATTCGATAGGTTGTTCAAAATATTCGATGGTCGAAATAAATGAAGATATCTTACCATAAAAGTTCCCAATTCCGATTTGCTCGATTTCTTCCCATTTTTCATCTGATATTCTTGTTGAATTGGATATTATTGTTGTTTCTTCATCATCCGGTAACACATTTCTTCGATTTAATCTCGCATCATTGTAAAGTTTCATAATAAGATTATTCAATCGCAGGTACTTACCATCAGGTATAATATCCTTAATATCGTAAAGGATATCAAAAACTTCTTTGTATTCTCCCATATTCATTATCTCTTAATTATAACCTTATTTTGGATCAGTTTTTTCAATATCTTTCTGCAATTCATCATAATAAATTTCAGATGTTTCTTACATTGTTGATGTGAAATTTTTTTTGAAATTAAATTTAACAAATTTTTCTTTATTACTATTTTCTCAAATTATTCAGTAAAAAAATTTGTTACAACATTCTATGGATTTAATTTATTTTTAAGATATTCAATCAACGCAATAATTTCAGTCTTATCTAAATCAAATTTGTCAATTGTATTTTTAACATAATTATACCTACAATTACAAGAATAAACATATCGCTCTGCAAATAATTTTGTTTTATCAAAAATTACTCTAAATCTATTTGTTTCATTATTATAGGGTAAACTACGAAACTCCTTACATTTATAACAAACCTTTATAATTTGTCCAAAACCTTTATCACATATTGAACAAATATTTATAGGTATTGATTCAAAATCTTCATATTTATTGGTTATTAAATGATCATAATTATTTTTGCAAGTGTAGCATTGCATTTATTTAATAGATAAGAAAAAAATGTTAAGATTTTTGAAATAAAAAATTTTTTTTTATAATATATGGAGGAGAAAATTATTATAAAGAAAAAATACATTATAATTTTTCTAATTTTTATTTTATTTAGCTTATTTTACCTTTACTTATTCAAACCACTTTTTTTCTTTAGATATATTTGTGTTATATAAAAAAAAAATGAATAAAAAATGTTTGAAACAATAAACAACAATTGAAATTAAAAATGGAAATCGCAGAATTACCTTATGAAAATATTGATGAGTGGTATTTTATGGTTTTTGGTGATACAATTGAATTTGTTTCCTCTCCAAATAAACCTTTCCCAGATGAAATTATCAAAATAATGGAAACTAAAAAAAAAGTAATATTCAGAAGAACTGGTGTAAAAATTAAACAAAATATCATCGGAATGAGAAGTAATTTTTCAGCAATAACCATACCATCCCACCCATTAAACACCAAAATTAATTTTAATTTATTCAACCAAAACCCTATTCAAATCCCAAATAATATTGAAAAAATTTCTTTTTCAAATCATTTTAATCACCCATTATATGAAGAGTTTATTGATGATGGAATACATAAATTACAATCTTTCTTACCAAGAAATATTAAAGAAATATTTTTTGATAATAACTTCAATCAACCTGTTGATTATTTACCAGAAGGAATTGTAAAATTACGATTTGGCTTATGTTTTGATCAAACTTTGGATAATTTACCATCGTCATTAGAAGTTTTAAAATTATGTGGTAAGTTTAATAGGTCATTGGAAAATTTACCAGGTAATTTGCGGAAATTAAATTTTAGAAGTGAGAAGGTAAATATTTTTAACAGTGAATATTTTAATCAACCTCTTGATTTTTTGCCACAATCTTTAAGAATACTTAAATTAGGTAAAAAATTCTCTCACCCCTTAAACAACCTCCCACCCAATATTGAAAAAATTTATTTACGAAAAACATATACACTTCCTCTTACCCATATTCCATCAAATACTCAAATTATATTTGATCAATAAGACTGAAATTTTTTATTTTGACTCGTTACCACCAAATAAATGAGTTGTAGTATAATAATCACCAAAAATATTTTCTTGTCGTCTTCTACGGTATTTTTGACTCAATTTATAACTTATTCTATCTATCATTTGCTCAAAACATCCCATCACCATTATTATCATATTATCACATTTTTTTTATATTGCTTACAACAATATCTCCAACTATCCTATCGCAATAATTCTTCAATAATTCCTGCTTGTATTTAATTTTCCCAATCTCCTCCATAACATCCTGTTCTGTTTTATACCTTTTGGTAATGGTTTGATTATTTACGGAATAATATAATGGATTTTCTTTGTGATCCCCTAGATTTATGCCAGGATTTCCTGTCGATTCTGGGTTTGCATCTTCATATATAATCTTAAGGGTGTAATCATAATCTCTATCACGTATTTTTAGTGATCTTTTTACTGATTCTAAATGAAGAACGCGAGAAATATCTATTTTCTGATAGGATAAATTACTCCATCCATTTATTCCTCTTAGAGTATGGAATATTAATCCTCTTATCATTTTTATCTAATTAATTTTTTTATCTTTAAATTATTTTATCAATTTATATTATAAATGGAATCTCAATATCCGATGCAACAACAATATGCAAATACCAGCTCAGAATCTAGTAATCAAGGTACTAGTTTTCTAGGAGGTTTATTGAATAATTTGGCTGATGATGCGATCAATTATGGTTCAAGATATTTAGAACAGCAGGTTGGTCAGTTGACACAAAATATGTAAAAATTTATAATATTAGTAATATTATGGATTTAACAACTATATCTACCGATATTAGTAATCTAAGTCAACTTGATCAATCTGCAAATAATTATTTGGATAATTTGTACAAAACTAATAATTTAATACCAAAAAGTACTGTTACTGAGTTGGTAAATAATTTATCACAGGCTGAATCAAAATTGCAGTCTAATCTTGCTGTAATTGAAAATTTATTATCTGGAGATGATACGGTTTCCGACTCTAGTTAAAAAAAGTGAAAAATATTTATGCAATTTATTAGGATAAAAAATGCCAAAGTTGTATCTTTTTTATATATCTTGTGTTTCTTTTCCGGAGTATATAGGAGAGATCGCTGCTTTGTGTAGTAAAGATATTGAATATTTTGATAATTTAAGGATTGGATATTTAACGAATGCATTTAATTTTTTTTCAGAGGAAAATGATTATTTGTTAAGAAAGAATGTTATAGATATTGATTTGATTATCTATAATAAGGTAAAATTGGAATCAAGGAGATCGCAAATTCAAAAATTATATAAGGATAAAGATTGTTATAGGGTATTATTGGATGGAGGAAATTATATTATCAAAAGATTTGAAGGAGAAGAAAATGAATTTTTCTTTGATAGATTGGGAATATATTATAAAATTGTAGTGTGAGTAAATATCAATATATTTGAGAAATATTTTTGAATGCCACATTTTACAAGAATCAGCCCTTATAATAAATAAATGTTTCGTATTTTTTTATTATACAAAATATATAATAAATTAATGCCGGACACTAACATTGAAAAAATTAAAGGTGTAACAATTCCAGAAATTGATTTAAATAAAAAATCAGTTGGAGTATTCGGAACTTTATTTGCATATTGGATGACAAGTAATGAAATTGAACGTAAAAAAATTGCTCAGAATATTTTAGAAAAAAACCCTTGTTATATGCAGAGATTAAGACTTGATTATTGCTCGCAAAATCCCGGGAATGAATGTTCCAAATTTTTCGCTGAACTAGATGAATGCAACAAAAAAAATAAATTATAAAAAAAAATCATTTAACACAGGTTTTCAAAAAAATATATTAGGAATTTCACGGGAATAAATATTGCTCAATACGTCATAGTATTCTTCATCAATTTTGAAAAGATAATCATGATTAACCATAACTAATCTCGCAAAATACATTTGTTGCATTTTATTTTTTGATTCTATTTTTTGTTGGTTGGTGAGTGATTTGTTTGCTGTCTGAATTATGTTGATGATAGATTTGATAATTGGGTTTTCCATCTCCTGGATGCGAAGATGAAGAAGTTTCATTTTTTCATAAGAATTCCAACTTTTATAGGGTACCAAATAAAGTGAAACATTGAATCCTTTTCTTAATAATCTATCCGTATAATCAGCTGTCATCAAATCAATTAAAACTTCTTTGCCATAATCCTCCTCAATCTCATTAAGAAATAGTTGTTTGTTGTAGGATTTTCTTAATCTGCAGAGAAGACTTGATATACTCATTTTTTTTTCCATTTTTGCCATTGGTAAAAATAGTAATAAATTATATCATTTTTTTCATTGTGGAAGAATAATTTATATTTTTTGCAGATTATGGGTTGGCTCGGCCGAACATACAGAAAACGCGGTTAAAATCAGTTTTCTAATTTTGCAAAAGTGTAATAGAAAAATTTATATCTGATTTAGAAAAAGTTAAAATAGTTTAAAAATTACGTTTTTATAAAAAATAATGAAAAAATTTGAATATTATAATGAAGAATTAAGAAAAAAAGACAGGATGATTTATAATCTAAAAATCACAAATGGAATAATTGTAATATATGGATTATTTATTGGAATTTGGCATATATCCAATATTCTAAAACAAGCCAATTAAACTCAATATATTATGCAAAATATTTTTACTTGATTTTTGTAAATAAGGGCTTTCCATTACTTCATCAATGTTATTATATTCAATTGAATCTATCAAACTAACATAAACTAAATATGATCCATCCATATTTATTTCTATTCTTGTGTTTTCAGAATTATTTGACAAAAAAGTTTTTTTAAGTCGTATCTCATCTAAAAAATTAGTGTTATTGTTTATGTAAAAATTTTGGTTAATTTTTTCGTGATCTTGTATTAGCTTATTTACAAATGAGATACAAGCATTGATAAATTCAATTATAGATTTATCATATTCAATCTTGAAGATTCTTTTATTTTTTTTTATTTTTGATTCCATAGGGTCGTTATATGTGTATATAAAAAAATCAAAAATTGGTTTTTTCAAATATTCAACATAATAATTATTACTAACGTAATTGGGAGTTATTGTAAAACATTGAAGAGGTATTATTTTGATAATTTTTGTTTGTGATGCAGTTTCTATTATTTTTGTTTCGTTTTTTAGATGAAGAAGATAAAAGTCTTTTTCCATATTTTATTTTTGGGAAGAATTGGGTATTAATAATTTCAATTTTTTTTATATTTAGTTAAAAAAAATAAATAAAAATATTTGGTAAGAATATTATGGTTCTTATATCTCATAAATATAAGTTTATTTACATTAAAAACAAAAAGGTTGCCAGCACATCAGTTGAAGCCTTTTTTCAAAAATTTTGTTTGCCAGAAGAAGAGCAAAAAAACTATGTCCCAACTAATGAAACTGTTTACAGAGAAACTCCAGCTGGTATAATCGGTGCGCGTCATAAGGCTGATCATAAATTTTACAATCACATATCAGCCAAAGAAGTTAAAAAATTGATTGGAGCAAAGAAATTTAATTCATATTACAAATTTTCTGTTGTAAGAAATCCGTTTGATTCTGTTGTCAGTTACTACTTTTGGCAAGAACAAAATGATAAAATGCCGTTTTCAAAGTATTGTAAAAAAGATCGTTTAAAAAATCTTAAACGAATCAGTATTGACGGTAAACCAGTGATGGACTATATTATAAGATTCGAAAACCTTGAACAGGGCATTAAACATGTTTGTGAAAAAGTTGGAATTCCATTTGACCCAAGTTTAATTGCTCATTTCAAGAGTGGGTATAGACAGGATGGTAATGATTATCATAAAATGTATACTGAAAATGATGTCAAGAGTGTTCAAAGAGCTTTTAAAAATGAAATTAATTATTTCAAATATAAATTCTAAAAATAATTTACTTCAAAATCAATTTCGTTAAAAATTATTTTAACATTTGGAAATCTTCTCAACAAATCATCTTTGTCAGGATAAAATCCATTAATAAATAAATATTCCAAACTCTCTGGTAATTCCTCAATTTTAAAATAACCCCACCACGAATCATCCCAATAAGCAGTCTCAATTTTTAGTGGTTTCTTTAAAAAA
>Ga0172362_10004077_pt1 | contig 12672 bp, 7 predicted proteins | sample LakKivs1_kivu2a2_FD_114534 | JGI IMG/M metagenome (GOLD analysis project Ga0172362, IMG submission 114534) | Sediment microbial communities from Lake Kivu, Rwanda - Sediment s1_kivu2a2 | ecosystem: Environmental > Aquatic > Freshwater > Lake > Sediment | place: Rwanda: Western Province, Lake...
CCTTTCGACATATATGTATATGAGGGATTTTGTGCCCATGATTCATTTCCATTTCCAAAATTCCAATGCCATGTTGCAATGGAACTATTATAAAGAGCGGACCCTTGAAAGTGGACAGGTTCTGTGGCAAATCCTTCGTAGGTTCCATGGGTATCGGCATGGACTTCTTTTATCTCGATGGTACATGTGTCAGAATAACTATTGCCCAAAGCATCTCTTGATGTCATGGCTACAGTATAAGTACCTACTTGTGTGAACGTATGAAACGGATTTTGTTCTCCTGATATGTTCCCATCACCAAAGTCCCATTCCCATGAATACGGTCGAACGCCTCCACAGGAATAGCTGTACATGTGCTGTGGCATGTTAACAATTCCAATATCAGGGCTTTTAAGAAATGTATAAAAATGAGATTGATTGTGGGCAAAGGTAAGAGCATTGTAGAAGAACTGTTGATTATCATGTTGATCAAATGCTTCCAATATCCATGAGATAAACATGTTGTTTTGTGTGTTCAGCACAATGGAGCCGAAAGGACCAAAGGGATGATACGGATGTAACTTTTCATCCTGAGCAACAAAACATGCATCTGGTTGAATATTGTCTTCAGTCCATTTTCCACTTACTGGACATTTTGTGGCACAGGGTAAATCGAAAGGATTATTGAGATGAGAAAATAACGGATGGCCCTCGTCAAAAATGGTTATTGGTTGTACACCTGTAACATAATCTCTGATAAAGGTAAAATCTGTTAGTCCGACAAGTGGTCGTAATAATTCGTTTGTATACTCGCTACATTGGTAGACGATAATAAGTTGATGTCCTTCTTCAACGTATTGTGTTATTGCGTTTACCTCATCAAAGGTAAAAACCCAGTGGCACCCAGGCATAAGGGTATACAAACAAAGATGGATTAGAAGAACATTAGCAGAACTATTCACCAAATCTGAATACGTAATATCGTCTTTGTTCAAGGTTGTATAATCGATATAGAGGGGTATATCTCCATATATTGGGGAATTCTCATTTAATATATCATAGAGGTAAGGAGCAAAATCAGTCACAAGACTATCAAGGGCACATACAAGGACTGCATCGGATGACATCACATGGATATGTTTTGTTTTACGATTATCTTCCACATGATCTTCGCCGGCAACAGGTTCAACTTCTATGATGATTTCATGAATCCCGTCACTAGTTCCGTCCCACGAGAAGCTTGCATTTTTCTTTTCAAAACTTTCCAGTTCTGTTATACTCGTTGAATCAATAAGTTCTTCATCGATGTAGAAATTCACCTGTAGTAGTTCTTCGTCGTTGACTCCGATATTCCAGATAGTCGCATTTACTATTACTGATCCGTCTTCCGGGTTGAAATATGCAGGTGCAGTAATTGTTGACACACAGACGTCATGATCCCGAAGTGGAGGGATTTTTAACGAAATTTCAGGGTCACCAAACAAGGTGATATCATAATAACAATATCTCATAAGTTGACTGACAGGATAATTTTCAATCACCATTCCCAGTGTGTCTTCCTTGGAATCTTGTTGTGCAATACCAAGATTTCGTTTATTTTCAGAATATAAGGCATCAAAAAATTCTCGATCGAAATGTTGACTTGGACCATTGGTAGACCATTCAATACCAAATCCTAACCGTGTATTTCCAATAAAAGCAAACGCTCCATGTTCTTCAGTAAGAAGATGTTCAATGATTGAATCATAAGGAAGGGAAGCAGGATCTTCATCAACCCCCGGTATATCATACACATTATCAAAAGCCCCTGAATCACATGCTTGGCTATAACCAAAGAAATAAAGTTCATTCGTAAGATTATCTCGAATGTCATGACACTCTTCATTAATCACTCCATATCTCATACACACAGGGTCATCTAGTTTCATGATATGGAAATTATTTCCATGACCAACGTGATTAAGAATATGTGTACCACTATTGAGTTTTTCAAGTAAGACAGATTTTGGCCAACCGTCATTCCCATACCATGGTTCATCCCATCCATTCATCTCCCAGTCCATATCATAAATCGTGTCAACATCATAATAATCAGGAATACCACTTGTTGTATGACCCCATGCAGAACTCCCGTCTCGAATTTCGTTTTTATAATTTCCACCCCAATCAGCGATTCCACCAAATCCGATATGTTCTCCAACCAGTAGCACTTGTCGAAGGTACAGATCGTCATCAGTCTGCTCATAGACTAATGTTTTTCGAACAAAATGAGACACTTCACTCTCAGAATCAACGGGTGCTCGACCTATATAGACTTCTGCAAGCAGATCAGCATAATCGACATCCTCATCAGTAATACTATTATATTCACCATAAATCCCGTTTCCATTTGCGTCAAATGTCCCATCGAGACATCCGTAATATAAATCTGAAGGAATCTCATCAGTTAAATTGACTGAATCATTTAACAGACGAACAGGAATTATTGTGTTTTCACTTTCGCCACCGAGATTTTCACTGTCCGCATCCCCTCCCAGAAGCACGTATTGGGTTTCCCAGTTTTCATATGCATCTTTTATAAAATTTCGTATGTGACATTGGGCATCATCATAGATTGGATTCCCATCCCCATAGACTCCATTCCAGTGATACTCAGGGCATGCTTCAATTTCTTCAACAGTTACAATAATTGCATTGAGTCCTTTGTCAATCTTTGATTGGACAAGATCTTGAAAGGTATACTCCCCTTGTGAGTTTTTCAATGCTTCATTTGTAATGATGACGTATTCATAGGTATCTGCAGGATCTACAATATCACTTCTGTATCCTGTGCGTTGATGATTATTTTTTATTTGATAGGTGGTGAAAACATCGTTAACGTTTTGATTATGAACCATGTCAGTGATAAGATTTTGATCATTCATTTGATTTCGAATAGAACACACTGTTTGTGTCGGGGAACAGGTACGAAGATGACACCTGATAGAAAGCTGAGAATAGTACTGAATGGTTTGCACAGAGCCATTGTTATCAAACAGATAATGCAAAGGAAAGAGATTCACCACAGCTATCGCATACCCATATTTATAGAAAGTATAATCAAACGAATATAGCCTCTGTGGGAATTCAGTGTTATAGATATCATCACTGAGCAGTATTCGTTCTGTCGTTTCTACCGAGTTGAGTGGTTTGATTTGTTGACCTATCGCAATATCACTGTTCATGAATAATGGTGCTGGTAAATCTATTGCAGCGTCATGTATAACTTCTATTTCTGAGATCTCTTTGTTGTAAGGAAGTAAGAGGGGAACGGTTTTTTGGGGAATGATTGGCATTCCTGGATTTTCAATAAGGTTTGTTCCTGCAATTGAAAAAAAGATAGTATTTTCATTGCCCATTTCTCTTGTGGGAAGTGGAAAATCAGCGCAATATTCTAATACAGTATCATCCAATTCTTTGTTTTCGTTTGTAAGAATGTCGCTAGTCTTTTGAATTGCAGTGGTAAAAGAACTGGTAATTATACTCAAGCAACAACACAGAAGAATAAACGAAAACATGTTTAGCTTTCTCATATTGTTATCCTCCTATTTTTTTCATCCAAGGACCAAAAATCCTTACGTTGACTGATTGGTCTTTAAAGAATTCCTTGTCTTGAAAATCAACTGCAGTTACTGATACCGTTGCTTTAGGTGGATCTGAAAAAATACCTAGACCAATCCCTCCCGGAGTAAAATCTATCAATATTTCATCATCAATGGCAAAATACCCTTGTGACCCTTGATAATAATCGTTTCTAATTCTAAATCCCCCTTCAATCGTTATTTCCCAATTCACTTCATAGGCATCAGCTTCACCAATATTTTTTATCAAACAGAAATATCCGGATTCGCCTAGAATGTCGATAAAGAAAATAGGGTGTGGTCCCATCAGTGGATAATAATCGTAGATATCACCAGGGGAGATTTCGTAGGGAGTATCCCAGATACCTGAATTATTTATCTCAGATGCGTCGGGATATCGTTTTGTATAGTCATCCCAGAAATTTCCTCCGGATGGAAAACCATTATCCCAGTAATTTATACCCTGGATATCTTCTTCCTGAAAACTATGTCCCTCATCATTTTCAGCGAATAGATTGTGATAAAATTTATTGCTTTCTCCTTCTCTCAGATACACTCCATATTGTTCGTTATTTTCTATTCTATTTTTCCTAATGATATTATTGTTCGATTCGGAATAAATATAAATTCCATTCGGATTATTTCGAATCGTGTTTCCCGAAATAATATTATTATTTGCTCTTGCAAGACAGCAACCAGATAAATGAGTACTATTTTCTACAGTATTGTTACTTACTATATTATTATTCGAAGAGTATAGACTAATGGGAATATACCCTTTGAGAATTGTGTTATTGCTGATTGTATTCTTATGAGATTGGAAGAGATGTATTCTAAATTGTGATGTTCCATAATGCGTGTTGTTATCAATGATGGTGTAATTTGAATTTAATCGAATGTCTAGGAAAATATGGTCAGCGGAATTCATGTGGTTATTTTTTATTTGACAACTCGGCGAAGAGTAAAGCTCAATAGATGGGCAATTGACGTTTTGAGAGATGGTAATGTTATTCGAGTTTTCAATGAAAATTCGTCCTGCAGAAATATCAATAATGTTATTAGAAAAATAATTGGTGTGTGATCCTTCCTCAATCAGCAAGGTAGTTTGAATAAGGCTATTTATACTATTGATAAAGACGTTTGATATAATTGTATTATAAGCTGATGAGTCCGTTAAGAAAATACAGGATTTATGCATATATCCAACCCCTCCAGAAATAGTATTATATGAAATATTACAATACGTCGAATGGATAAGTAAACATCCCACAATAGTATTTTCTAATTTATTTCCAGTAATGCTAATATAGGAAGAATCATCCATGCACAGGATGCCGTTTCTATTGAAGTAATCGAATTGATTACTTGAACTATTTTTTATAGTAAATCCTGTAAGAGTGACACTATTTGCTGAAATATTGATAACTGATCCTCTCCGTTGGGCATCAATTATTGTTGTTTCTTTATTCTCACCAATAACCGATAAAGATTTGTTGATTTGTACCGTCTCATAGTATGGTGAAGAGTCATCATACACAAACACTGTGTCTCCATCAGTTGCACTCTCAATAGCTTCCTGAATGGTGCTATAATTCCCAGGACCATGACCACCAACAAATAAGATTGTACCTGACAGGCACATCAAAGAAGGAGCATAGTTTGTATTATTTTCAGATATGTCTCCTTTCACGTCTCCACTAAGTAGTGGAGAAAGAACAAAACATACAACAAGGAGCAGAATGAGTATAGGTGTAATAAATGGTTTAAAACCTGCGTTCCAATTTTTTTTGATTTTTTCTATCTTTCTCATTCGCATTCCCTCTTTTTTTGCTTCAGGGTAATTTAACCTCTTTTACCCCTAATAGAAATGGACCAAAAACGAATCCTTTCGCGTTTTTTGAAATCGTATTTACTGTTACCCTCATGTCCACATTTCCAAATCCAAAAACCGGTGTTGATATTGTTTTTAATCCATCTATATCAGGTGGTGGAAATGAGCCTTCTTTCACATGGTTCCATGGATAAAGAAGCAATCCACTTTCAAAGATGATTGACCAATTAAGTGAATCTAAGTCGATAGGTTCAAGAATAATTATCTGTACAACAACTCCTAAAGTACATCCTTGTTTTATTCGAATAGTGAGTTCCTTTGAAAGAATCAATGGATCCATTAGCGGATATTCGTCTTTGTTATCTCCTTCAGGAATCGCATAGGGCGTATCACCGATTCCATCAGAACCAAAATGATTTTGTTTCAAACCTGATTTTCTATCAATGCCTATGTAATCATCCCAATAGTTCCCCCCAGACGGATATCCGTTATCCCAAGAATTCTCCCAATAATCACACGCATGGATGCCATTTGAATAGAAATTATTATGATACAATCTATTATCGAATGATTGAGACGGGAGATCATAAAAATGATCTGGGATATCAATACCATACAAACTCGAATTCCGTATTGAATTTCCTACGACGATATTTTCATCAGAATCAATAAAAGAAATGCCAATACCATTAGCGTCAAAACGATTATTGCGGAGGTGGTTTTGCTGTGCACTAAAAAATCGAACACCAATGTCATTTCTTAAAAAAGTGTTATTATCTATACGATTATCCTCTGTGCCAGCACCACCAATTTGAATCCCAACAGAGTTATCAACAAGAGTATTATCTGAAAAAACATTATTGGGAGATGATTGAAGGACTTCAATACCCTTTGAATGGTATGCGATTGAATTTTTTTGTACATAATTCTGTTCAACCTCATCGAACCAAACCCCGCTCCCCTGATTATGAGTTATATTGTTACCGACAATAGTAATATTATAGGTTTCTCCCTGATGATGATCCTCGTAGGATTCACCTATGTAAATTCCTGCGTAATTATCCGTAATGGTGTTATTATAAATTAAATGATTATAGGTTGAATAGGAATAAGATTTAACACTGATACCAGCGACTCTATTAAAATAATTATACACTTCATCCTCAGCATAATTATCTCTAACAATGTTATTGTAAATGCAATTGTCATGACAATGAAAAAGAAACACTCCTCGCCAGTTATTTTGAAGAATGTTGTCAGTGATTGTTGTATAGTTAGATGAACAGAGAATACCACTATATCCGTTTTGAATGGTAAAACCTTGTATTAGCACTCCGTCATTGTTACGCGGTATATAGACCGATCCTTCCCCATTGATGTCGCGATATAAATTAATGACCGTTGTATACTTGTTTTCTCCAATAAGGTGCAGTGGCTTATCAATTATGAGTCGCTCTTCATCATATGGTGAGGAGTCATTATACACAAAGACGGTGCCTCCCTCTTGTGAATCATTAATAGCCTCTTGAATGGATGAATAATTATTAGGACCAAGACCGCCAACATAGAGGATGGTTCCCTCATATCCACTGCTATTCAGGGTGTTGTTATCTTGATAAATGACGTTACTATCAGCTTTTATGAAATTAAAACCTAAAAACAACACATTACTCAAATAGAGGACTAGGACGATACTACGAATGACCGTTCGTTTCATTCATTACCCCTCTACTAATAAAATAAAATTGATAATATTAAATAATTTATTTGACGGTTTTCGAATTTTAGGACACAATTCGAAGGAATTAAGAAACGAAGAAGGGTGGGTGCATTAAAGATAGGTGAAAATGCACAAGGAAAAATCCCGCTTCAATACACCCAATTGATGTTATTTATTATAGAATTTATATATTTTCTAGACCGATCTTCGAATTTTTTGACATTCTTCGAAGAAAAAAAGGTGGACAGATACAATATTTTCTCCTTACAACAATTTTGTATAGATCAGGTAAAGCAGGCCTTCTTAAAATACAGGCTTGGACATGTGGGTACACCCTGCGGCCAGGAGTATAGTTTTATTGTAGTAAGGTTGCAGGGGTACAACATAACTACATTTTATTATAAATAAACATCCTTAAATATCGCTCACCGATTCTACCTTCCGAAGGGGAGCAAATGAGCGGATTATTTGGTGTCGTCAGCGAACATAATTGTATTTCAAGTCTGTATTATGGAACCGATTATCATACCCATCTCGGAACAGAATATGGCGGGATCGCTTTTATTGATGAACAAGGAAAACCAGTAAAAAAAATCCATGATATCACGAACAGTCAATTCAAATCAAAGTTTTATGAAGGATCTGACAAAATCAAAAGTAACCTTGGCATCGGGGTTATCTCTGATAAAGATCCACAACCGCTTACGTTTCAAAGCCGTTTTGGTGCTTTTGCTATCTGCTGCGCCGGGTTAATCGACAACAAAGAAGCAGTCGCAGGGGAACTCATCCGAAAGGGTATACCCTTTAGTGAAATCGAGCGAGGAGAAATCAACCAAACTGAACTTGTGGCAAACTTGATTAATCAAGGAGAAACCTTGATTGATGGCATCGAACATATTTACGATAAAATATCAGGGTCGGTGTCTCTGCTGGTGTTAACAAAAGATGGTATTTATTGCGCTCGAGATCAGGCGGGCGTCACACCGCTCGTCATCGGGCAAAAAGAAGGAGAAGTTGCGGTAGCAAGCGAGACTTGCGCGTTTCCTAACCTCGGGTTCCAGGTGAAAAAATATCTTGCTCCTGGTGAAATTGTTTTTATTAATAACAAGGGTATCGAAGAAAAAAAGAAAGGAAAAAAGACGAACAAGATCTGCGCGTTTCTCTGGATTTACACAGGATTTCCTGCCTCGTCGTATGAAGGCATCAATGTCGAGCACGTCAGGGAGAATTGTGGACGATGTCTCGCGAAACGAGACAATGTGAAAGTCGATCTGGTGGCTGGTGTCCCTGACTCAGGGACAGCGCATGCGATCGGCTATGCGATGCAGTCCAAGACACCATACCGCCGAGTCCTGTTCAAATACACCCCAGGGTATGGACGAAGCTACACGCCTTTATCACAAGATACTCGGGATCGTATTGCATTAATGAAATTAATTTCTAATGAGGCAATTACGAGAGGAAACAAAATTATCTTGTGTGAGGACTCCATCGTACGGGGAACGCAGCTAAAAAATTATACAATAACAAAGCTGATGAAAGCTGGAGCAAAAGAAGTACATGTGCGACCTGCCTGCCCCCCCTTGATGTATCCTTGTATTTATAATCTCTCCACACGAAGCATTCAAGAACTTGCTGCCAGAAAAGCGATCCGTGCCATCGAAGGAAAAGACATAGAAAACGTTTCTGAATATCTTGATAGTTCCTCTAAAAAATACCAACAGATGGTCGATTGGATTGCCAAGGATCTCGGAGCCTCCTCGGTGCGTTATCAACTGCTCGAAGACATGATCGAAGCAATCGGTTTACCAAAAGAACGACTCTGTCTGTATTGTTGGACAGGAAAAGGAATCCAACAACGCTTACCAACCCAAGAGACAAAAGAAAAACCACGAATAAAAACCGAACATCCTCTTGTGACATCAACCAGTTAATATCTCCGTTCTTAGTTTTTACGATTTGGGGAGACCAAAACCTTCTTCTAAAAGAGCGACTAAATGATCAACAAAACGAGCAAGAGGACCACCATCGACGACCGCATGATCAACCGTGACTGTGAGATGAAGATACTCACGAACCGTAATCTCACGGTCGTTCACACCAGGTTTTTTAGAAATACCACCAACCGCGATAAGTGTGGCAACCGGACCACCCAAGGGAATAATCCACCCTGGAAAACGTCCTTTCATACCAACGGAGGTGACACCGATGGTACCAAGATGTTTCTTTTTGAGCAAGCCCCGACGCCGTACTAACAACAATCCAAATTTCTTAATAAAAAGAGGCGCGTGGATCATCCATTGTTCACCACGAGACAAATCAGAACCAAGGACATTCGTAGAGCTGTTAACTTCTTGGTGTTGAACCTGCCGAATCTCCTGGGTGATTTGCTGCACGGTTTTCTGATTCGCTTTCCTGATAATATACGCCATGGGTCGTGTTTCTGTCCCATCCTCACGTTCAATAGGAATCGGAATATCGACATCCTCAAACTCAACTATCTTTCTTCGTCCGAGGCGATACGTATTCAACTGCCTATGTTCATTCGCTGCCTGGGCAACACATTTGATGATCCATCCGGTAAAGGAAATATCACTACTTCCTTTTGCGTTGTGAATCAGTTGTCGTGCGGTCGTCACATCAACTTCAAGAAGGGCGTAGACATTGTTCCGCTGTTTCCCCTCATGAGATACGAGCAGGATATTTTCTCGAGCTTTTGAAAAAGGTTTCATCTCATACTGACCGATTCGATCCATACAACCCCACTATCGATACTCGCCGAGTTCAAATACTTTTTCTCAGTAACTCTTAATATCATACCGCGATGTACCTACTTGTTGCAGGCTATGAAAAACAACACCACGCTAGTCATCGAACATTGCGAGCCAACCGTTTCACCATGGTTATTACTTGAATACAAACATGTTGCACATATCTGGAAAAAAAAATTGTTTTCACACGAGTGAAGGACACAAAAACACGAAATATCCTCAACAAACTCGGAACCGTGAAACAACAGAAAGCAGGTGAACTCTATCCTCAGGACCAATGTATTGTCCTTGATCCCCAGGCACCAAAACCACTTACGCCACACGATTTTACTACTTATAAAATCATGATTGTCGGAGGACTCCTTGGCTATGAGAAACCACAAGGCCGGACAAAAGCATTAACCACTGATAAAGCATCTTTTGCGACACGACATCTGGGAAACCTCCAGTTGTCTATCGATGGAGCAGTATTTGTCATCAAAGCAATTTCACTGGGCTTGAAGCTCGAGGATATTGAAATTGCGAAAGAAATAGAAATTATTCACGATAAGACGCATTCAACCATCCTACCGTTTGGTTATCCTGTGATTGACAATACTCCTATAATTACACCTGGGCTTGTGGAATATCTTGCAAGATTATAAAAAATTTTTAACGACTATGGCACAACAGGAGAAAAACGGGAGATATTTTTTAAAAAACTACAATATTTAAATAATAGCCTGTTATTCTTTATAGAAATTTGAGGGAGAGACCTGTTATGAAAAATAAAAACAAACTCTTTTCAATTATTCTGGTAATGTCAATGGTGATTGGTGCTGTTGCTTTATCAGGATGCACGCAAACAAATCCAAACCTAATCATCGTGGGAACATCCGCAGATTTTCCTCCGTTTGAATACAAAGCAGCGAATGGAACTATTATTGGATTTGATATCGATCTGATTACAAAAATATTAGAAGATCAAGGATACGATGTTGAAGTACAAGATATTGGTTTTGATTCATTAATCCCGTCTTTACAAACCGGGAAAATTGATGTCATCGCTGCAGCCATGACGATTACTCCAGAACGAGAACTTGAAGTCGATTTTAGTGACCCCTATTACGATGCCAATCAAGCCGTCCTTGTGAAGACAGGTGAAAACGTTACCATTCTACAAGTAGATGATCTCGCTAACTATACTGTTGGTGCACAAACAGGAACGACAGGATGGGCATGGGTGAATGACACCCTTGTCGCAACCGGTAAACTAAATGAAGCAGATTTCAAAAGCTATGATCTGTATACAGACGCAGTCGCTGATCTCATCATCGGTCCAGCACGAGTTGGTGCCATTGTGATTGATTCACCGGTTGCAAAAGCATTCGAAGATAGAGGAGGCGTCCGAATAGTACTCAATATCACGACCAACGAAGAATATGGATTTGCCGTTCAAACAGGTGACACGGCACTGTTAGACAAAATTAATACAGGACTTGCTGCCATTATAGGGACCGCGTATTTCGAAGACCTTGTCGATCAATATTTCGCCACGTAATCAACACACTGGAGTGATCCATTGGCCTATGAAAAGCTAATCGAATCACTCCCTCAACTTTTTAATGGCCTGGGAGTCACTCTTGGTCTGACTGCCATTGGTATTATCTTTGGAACACTGCTCGGCATTCTTCTTGCGACAGGTCGTTCGTATGGAGCACGACCCCTTTCGTACCTTATTTTAGCATATGAAAAAGTACTCCGAGGCATTCCCCTTCTCGTCTTATTTTTTTTGATTTATTTTGGGTTACCTCAACTTGGTATAAACCTCGATGCGTTCACCGCAGCCTGTTTAGGACTTGGATTACGAAGCTCTGCGTATCAAGCACAAATCTACCGAGGAGCAATTAACTCAATACCAGAAGGACAAATCCACGCTGCGTACTCCCTCGGAATGTCAAAAATAAAAGCGATTCGTCATGTCATCCTCCCTCAGATTCTGCGTCTCTCCATCCCAGGATGGTCGAATGAGTTTACGATTCTTCTGAAAGATACCTCTCTTGCCTTTGGTATTGGGGTCATTGAACTGATGCGTCAGGGACGTTATATTCAGGTTGCAGACCCCGATTTAGTGTTAATAGTGTTTTTAATTATTGCCATCATTTATTTCATTCTTGTTTTTTCCGTCAACAAAACAATGACTGTCATTGAAAAGAAATATCAAATGTTCGGGTACCAGACAGAGGTACACCGATGAATCAAAGGAGGAGCACTCAATGGAAATGCTTGAAGTAAAAGACATCTACAAATCCTATGGAACTGTCGAGATTCTCAAAGGCGTCTCTTTCACCATGAAAAAAGATGAGACGAAAGTGATTATCGGACCCAGTGGGACCGGAAAAAGTACCTTGTTACGTTGCATTAATCTTTTAAGTCCTCCTGATAAGGGTCAAATCTGGTTGAACGGGGAAGAAGCGACGAATCCAAAATCAAATATCAATAAAATTCGGGAGAAAATCGGATTCGTGTTCCAGGATTTTAATCTCTTCAATCATCTCACAGCATTGCGAAATGTCAGCATAGGTTTGGAGAAAGTAAAAGGAATAGAAAAAGAGGAGGCCCAACAACGCAGTTTAGAAGAACTTCGCAGGGTTGGTTTGGAGGCACAAGCACACCAATATCCTGCTCAACTTTCCGGAGGGCAAAAACAACGCGTGGGGATCGCTCGTGCACTCGCGATGGACCCCGATATTATTCTGTTTGACGAACCAA
>Ga0172362_10004078_pt1 | contig 12671 bp, 10 predicted proteins | sample LakKivs1_kivu2a2_FD_114534 | JGI IMG/M metagenome (GOLD analysis project Ga0172362, IMG submission 114534) | Sediment microbial communities from Lake Kivu, Rwanda - Sediment s1_kivu2a2 | ecosystem: Environmental > Aquatic > Freshwater > Lake > Sediment | place: Rwanda: Western Province, Lake...
CATCGTCCTTGGACCGGATAAAATCTTACTCCCAACTACCGCTCTTCTGTCCATTTTTCTTATTATTAAAACCTTAAGATCAAAGAAAACCCTTGCCCAAATAATTTCTTTCATTAGTGTTTCTCTGCTGATTATTGTCGGGTACCTAACTTGTACAATCATCAAAAACGAATACAAAAAAAAGGGCAACTCTTCAACCACGACCATCTCGCTTCAAAACAAAACCTCGGTTAGCCAAGAAACTATGCCCGATATTTACTACATCATTCTTGATGGTTACGCCAGACAAGATATTCTTAAGAGCATTTACCACTATGATAATTCTTGGTTTGTCAACAGCTTAAGAAAGATGGGTTTTTATGTCGCTGATGCTGCTCGGCCTAATTATATCCATACTTATATATCACTACCTTCAACTTTAAACATGAGGTACCTCGACGATCTTCCGCAAAAATATGGAATTAACCCTGTCAGTAATATTGCCGCCCGACAATTAATCTACGACAATGAAGTGACCAGAAAACTTAGAACTTACGGTTACACCATTATCAACTTTGCCTCAACCTGGGAAGGGACCAATGAAAGCTATCAGGCTGATGTCACCTATAAAAGCGATGAATACTTTAAGGTTCTCGGCAGAAACATTGCTTTAGATGAAACCACTATCGTTTTTCTGCAAACTACCCTTCTCTCTCCCTTTATCAAAGAAGTTTGGTTTGACGCGATCCGTGCCCGTACCTTGGCTACCTTGCAAAAATTACCGACTGTTCCTCTCCTGAAAGGAAAGAAATTCACAATCGCTCATATTATTCCCCCTCACCCTCCTTATGTTTTTACCGCTGAGGGCAACCCGGCTCCAGGAACCGAGTTAGAATTCTCAAGGGAAAGCACCGACAAATACATTGATCAGCTCATTTTTATTTCTAACCAAATCCTGCCAGTACTGCAAAAAATTATTAAAAATTCTCCCAATCCCCCAATTATCATTTTGCAGTCGGATCACGGTCCTAGCTCCCTATTTGGCAGATCGAATGAATGGTCCAAAAATTACTCAGAAGAAGGAATTAAAGAGCGCAGTAGCATCTTATATGCTGTTTATCTCCCTGACAAAAACTATCGCCAATTTTATGACTCAATCACTCCGGTCAATTCCTTCAGAATAGTATTTAATAAGTATTTTGAAGAAGATTTTCCCTTGCTACCGGATAAAACATTTTATACTGATTTTGAGAAGCTATATGAATTCAAAGACATCACCAGTATCAAGTAACTCATTATATCTTCCCCTTTATCCTTAACCTAATTTTCTTGAAAAAGCCTACGGCTGTCTTCCTCTGCCAAAAAAGAAAGTCACTGATAATTTTTTGGGTTGTTTTATCTAAATCCTTAATATCTTCCCCCTTAAATTTATTTTGCTCCCAAACCTTAAGATAAACCACCAGTTCTGAAAACGCCTGTAAAATCGCCAAAACTAAACCGTGTAAACCATCTTTGTATCCCTCCCCAGCAAAAAAACGAGAGAAAAACTCGTTACTCGGCCTGATAAGCAGGTCTTTCCAGTCAAAGTTATAACCGCTCCTCTGCAACTCCTCTGCTTGAATGTCGGTATAACGATTCAACCGATCCACAAATTGAGCAACTGACTGAAAATTATGGTGAATCAAAGCATTTCCTTCTGTTGCCTCTAACCTCCTTCCCACACCAAGGGTTTGGGGCGGAACATGAATTTTGTTGGAAAATTTAATTTTCCCTTTTTTAAAAAACTTGATTAGGTAGTCTGGCCACCAACGAGAATGTTCTATCCACTTGCCGAAAATAATATTTTTCCGAGGAATTTCCACATAACCCACCCCATCGTTTTCCGCAACTATTTTTAATGACTTGGCTAATTGGGGTGTTAATTCCTCATCGGCATCGATCAAAAATATCCAGTCGTCAGAGGCTTTTGAAATGGCAAAATTTCTTGCCGGCTCTACATACCGCGTATACTCATGGTGATATATTTTTGCACCATATTTCTTGGCAATTTCTAATGTTTTATCACTGGAGTACATATCCACCACCACTATCTCATCAGCAAAATCTTTTACCGAATCCAAACACCGTCCAATATTCTTCTCTTCGTTATAAGTGTTTATTACTGCCGAAATCTTTATTTGCTTCATTGATAAAAGTTTATCGGGATATCAGAGCATCAGCAAAAGTAAATCAGAGATAAAGTAAATCAGTATGCCTTCTGATTTTCTGACCATCTGTTATCTTCTACTGTTTTTCTGCTCTACTGATTTACTACTATTTTACCTCAAAAATCGTCACTTCTCCATTCTCAAGTATCTTTTCAGCATCGATATCTCCCAAACCTAAACCCATCTTCTGGCCTTTAACCAGATATATATATTTAATCCGGCTGCCCCTCAAAAAGTCTTTCGCCCACGTAGAATCGCTAGTACTGAAAAATTTGGTTTCTTCTTCTTTTCTTGGTTGCCAACTATAGCCAGAGATTTCCAAATTCATCTCATCTTCCAAAAAAGTTTGCTTTCCACTCAAAGCGGAAACATAAGCGGACGTTTCGTAAGCATAAAGAGGTTTTGGCTCGGAAAACTTGGTCTTCCACAAGGGATCATAGGGAAAAGTTAAAACCACTCCTTCTGGTCGATGACGCAGGAAACTTAAGGCTTCCAACTCTTCGATACTCACTCTTGCTGGTGGCCGAGAAGGCAAATAATCGTTTTTTAAGGTGGCTATTGTTGTTGGCAAGGTCAATCCCACCAATAAACCGACAGTAACATATATGTATATATGTAACCGGGACTGTTTCGGCTTCATTCCTAACAAATTACTGACAACAACCCCGGCAAATATTGCCAGCAAAAATTGAAAATAATAAAAAAACTGAATCGTGTTCCAAGGGTTGCCCTTCTGGATAAATAAAAGCGGTATTATTAAAGAAACAATTAAAGCAGAAAATAAAAAGACTTCCATCTCAGAGACCTTTCTTTTCATCCTCCACCACCAACCGCCATAGAAAAAGCCGATCACCCTGGTTCCCAAATTGCCCAAAATAAAAATTGTCACTGCTAAACCCTCTGTCAAAATCCACTTCAACCATTTTCCGGAATTCAAATAGGCAATCCTCGCATTTTCCAATTTGAACAACCCGAATCTGTCCGCATAAGCAAGCATTGACCTTGGGAACCAAAGAGGAGAAAAGACAAGCAAGGATGGAGATTTTAAATTGAAGGGGATAAAAATTACCAAACTAACCACCAAGGTCAAGATAAACAACCTCCATATTTCTCTCTTCTGAGTATTTACTTCAATACTGGGTAGTATTGAAGTAAATACTGCCAGACAAAAAAGAGAAGACAGGACTATTATTCCTGCATAAACCTTAATTTGAACTAAGATTCCAAAGAGAAGCAAACAAATAATTAAATTGCTTTTATCGGGTTTTTCAAAATAATCTAAAAATTTTATTAACCCCAACAACAAAATAATTAAAGATAAAGCATAGGGCGGATTGATTAAAGTCGAAACTGCTTGGTTGGCCCAAAACATCGATTCTCCACCTAACCTACCGGTTTTAATTAAGGAAACCAACCAGCCCCAACTACCAGCAAAATAAACAAAAAAAGTCGCCCACCAAGCTGATTTTTTGGACCCAGTCCACTCCCTTACAAATCTATAAACCAGAAGTCCTATTAAAACTGCCATTGACGGCGGTAAAATTTGGAAATACAGTTTGACAGGGTTTAACCCTGTCAAACGCGACGCTAAAGCCGCCAGCAAATCAAAACCGAAATGATAATTTGTCAATTTCCCTCCAGCAAAAACTGGGTTAGCTAAAGAAAATTTTGCCAACTGATTAATAAGAGCAATATGCCAAATTCCGTCATGTCCATTCGGCCCCCAAAACCCCATCCCGAAATCATAAATTAATCCCGATTTAATCATTGCCAATGACAGACTAACCGATCCCAGAAACACTAATATTACTAACGGAAAATGTTTTTTTAAATAAAAAACAATAAAGGACAAAGAAGATTTAGGTTTTTTTGCGTATTTCATAATAAACTCTCTTTATATCATCCAGCATCGTCACTCCGGTTATTAAACGCGACACAATAATATAAACAAATGCCCCTAGAAGCATACGCAGGATAATGGATGGCAACAAACTTAAGAAATTAAATTTAAATAAAGAAACCACAACTCCCATAATTAAGGTGCAAAAAAATGGTTTAATAACAGTGCTGAGTAAATCAAAATTAACATATTTTTTGGCAACAACTACTGCCACAATTGACGAAAGAGAGATAATTGCCGCCGCCACAGCAACGCCAATATAGTTGTATCTCATTGCTGCAATTGGCATTAAAAGCCAGGTTAAAACCAGCCACATGATCATCAGTTTAAAAGTGGTCTTTATTTTTCCAATTGCGTTAAGCAAATTTGTCATCGAAGAAGAAACTGTCGCCATCGCACTGTTAAAGCAATAGAAATAAAGAGGGACTAACGCCGGCTGCCATTTCAAATAACGAGGAATAAGCAATACCAAATCTGAAGCGAGAATAGAGAATCCCATTAAAGTTGGAAAAGTCAAAAAACATAAAAAGAAGAGTGACTTCTCCAAAGATTTTTTTAATCTTTCTTTGTCTTCCTGCAGACGAGAAAAGGCAGGAAATGCTACTTTTGAAACATTATCCATCAAAATCCGCAAGGGTTGTTCAGCCCACTTTTTTGCCCAGCCTAAATACCCCAAACCGGTAGTGCCGACAATTCTCCCTAAAACAATGGTCATTAAATCATCTTTGGCAGCAGCTATAAAAGTATTTGCCTGATAAGGTATCCCAAATTTTAAAAGATGTTTGAAAGAATCTCTAGAAAAGCTATAACCAATTCTCCAAGGAGAAACAATATATATCGCTACCAGGCCCACGATAGCTTGAGCCAAAACCGCAAAAGTAAAGCTGTTTACACCAAAACCTCGCCACGCTAACAAAACCGCGACTAAATTATAGACTACGATTTCGAGTAATTGAGGAATTATTAAGAGGTTAAACTTCAAGGATCTCTCAAGCAAAATTGAAGGAATAGTTTTCAAAGAGGTCAAAAAAAAGGAAATTGCTAGCGCATAGAGCAAATAAAGATCAGGTTTATCAAACCCATAAACACGGCTTAATACTGGTGCTAAAATAAATATGAGTATCGTTAAGATACCTACCAGCAATTGTTGTACTGTAAATGTTGTCCGTAAATCTGTTTCTGTTACTTTTTCTTTCTTCTGTATTAAAGCCGCGGCCAAACCGACGTCGGAAAAATAACGAAAGATATTAATCGAGGCCGAAACCAAGAAAAAAACACCAAAAACACTTGGATCTAAAAAAATTGTCAGCAAAAAATTAGAAGCAAAGGCAACTGCTTGAACGACAAAACTCCGGGAAACCAATGAAGCAACTCCCAATAAGGCCCGACTTTTAACCGTTTCTACATCTATCTCCACCCCGCCTTCTTCTAGCTCCAGCCTATCTTCCCCGTTCATACCTTGATTTTACCACAACAGGCACTTTCAAAATTAAATCAATTATTTATAGAAACGATAATAAAACAAAGTTTGTACTGTCATAAAAGCATCTTTTGCTTTTATCTTCTTCCCCTCTTTATACGACCGGGGAACAGTAACGATAGGAACGTCTTTAATTTTTAAACCCTTTTTTTAATATCTTTGCCGTAATTTCTGGCTCGATTTTCTATATCAGTCAGTTTTGAGCCGTAAAGCAGATTAGTCAAAAATGACAAAAACCGATTAACCAGGAAGTGAGTTGGCATTGGAGTTTTATCCTTCCCAAATAACTTTAGTCTCAATTCCTTAAATCTACTGCCATAAACTACTTCTGTCTCACCGGCAATAATTGGTTTTAACAAACGCTGGTAATCCTTTGGATTATATTCCAGATCCACGTCCTGAATAATTAACACATCTCCCGTCGCTTCCTGAATTCCTCTTCTTACAGCTGCACCTTTACCTTGATTTTCACCAAAACTGATAATTTTTAATTTTTGAGTTGTGGTTTTGACATTTGACATTTGAGCTTTGATTTTTTTAAGGGTATTGTCGGATGATCCATCATCCACCACAATAATTTCCTTCTGCGTTTTTTCCGCCAACACACGGCGGATAAGTTCGCTCACCGTTTTCTCTTCGTTGTAAACAGGGATCACGACTGAAAGTTTCATCTGGAAGCAAGTTTTCTTCTAACCAACAACCAAAAAACCAATATCCAAGAAAATAAGGAAATAACATTCCCAACAGTCCTGACTGGAGTATCTGTTAGTTTTAACTTAACCGTATGGCTACCAGGAGAAATAAAAATGGTAATCAGACCTAAAGAGTTGTCATGGTAAATCTGGGTCAATTTATTGTCGACCCACACCTTCCAGCCAGGGAAATCGTACTCTGGAATTTGCACTTTTGCTTTATTGCCTACATTAATACTAAACCGGTACCAATTGCTACCTTTTTCCACGCCGGAGATCTCTCCAAAACCTTCTATAATCTCAGGTTTTTCTGGCGCTGGTCCGCCAGGAGGAACCTTAGCATAAATTGGCAAATAATCAAAAATGGCATCAGTTTGCAGTTTATTCCAACCCTTAGCAGAAAATAACTTTTCTTGATCGGTCATTGGAAATATTTTCTCGAATCTGAAAAAAGAATAATTAAGCCAAACCGTTATCAGAAGCAAGACAGTTGTTACAATTACCTTCCACCGCTCGCTTTTAAAGAAGAAAACAATTCCCCCCCCTAGGATAGAAATTGAAAAAACCACCAAAGTCAAAAACCGCCAAGGGAACTGTAAGTAAGCCAGTATGGGAACCGCATTCCAAATAAAAACCGATCTGAGATGGACCAAAAATAAACTAAATATGAATAGTATTAAGAAGCAAGTATTAAGTATTAAGTATTCCTTGGATATTTTTCTTTTCAAGAAAAAGAATACACTTCCCAAAAAAACAAAAACCGCCAGCACCCAATGGAATATTCCCACTTGGAAGGGCATGCCGGTTTCCTGCAACCAACCGCTTGAACCATAACCCCAAAATCTGGTAAATAATAATTTCTTAATCGACACAAAGTGGGCGAGATAATTAAAATAACCCATGAGCATTGTTTCTACGTGGGCATATTTTTTCTCGACGATCACCGGCAAAGTAAAGAAAGCGGCTAAACCAAAACCCCACAAACCACCTAAAACTAGTTTTAAAATTTTTTCTTTAAAGTTCTTTTTCCTCAACCAAATCATTAACAGGGCAAAAAAAGCAATTACCGGCGTAAAAATAAAGGCCATTAAATTATGCGACAAAAGAAGCATCGCAAACATAATTGCCATCACCGGAACATATTTCTTATCACGATGATCAATAATCTCATAAACCGCCCAGCAAACACCAGGCAAAAATGCTATTGCCCAAGCCTCATTCATCGCTCCCCGAACATAAATATCAACTGCATGATAAGGGGCAAAAATATACAAGACTGAAGAAAGTACACCTCCCCACTGCCCCCATAAACTTTTTCCAAACAAATACATCAAAATAGCCGAGATTAAAATTGCCCCAAGAAACATTATCTTGGTAGAATCAATAAAGGAAAAGCCTAACTTGTGAACTAATTCACCAAAAAAATAGGGAAGAGGCGGATAATAATTAAAAAGCGGGTAGCCATAACCATAACCCATGTCTGGTACCCAACGACAGGGAAATTGGCTATCTTTGAAACACGAATCAATTTCATAAAGTCTTCCCACCTGCAAATCATCGTGAATCGGAAAATATCCGCTCTTAAATAAGTCCCGAGAGGCAATGAGAACCGAAGCGAAAATAATCCCAAAAATTATCCCGTCTTTTATTTTCATAAAGTCTTTAAAACATGATAAGCCCCATAATCCCCAAGCATCTTTTACTCCAATACTACGTAGTATTGGAGTAAAGAACCAGCTGGTGTCTCCTCTTATATCTATCCGTAAGGAGTCTGTCCATTATCTTGTATAAATCTTCTTTGCTCTCTGCTGCCCGAAGTGCTTTCTTTACTTCTCCTTTTTTTCTTTGAGATAAATCTTTCGTTATTCTCTCATAAAGCAATTCCGGCCAAAAATACATTGGGTATTTCTTTTTATAAGCAAGATTCATTTCTTTGATTTCATCTTCATAGGAACACTCTTTAGCCGGCTTCGTTCTTCCCACTACCAATCGATAACCTTCCCCCGATATCTTCAACCAAACATTTACCCGACTAATCGTTCCGTGGGACACCTTTAGACTATTTCTTATCTCTTCATACGTCTTCCCCTCCAGTAACAAACGTGCAACTCTAAGTCTTTTGCTAATCATCTCTATCTCTTGTTTAGTAAAAATGTCTTTAAGGAAATTAACAACTTCTTTTAAGCTTTTTAAAGATAGCATTGCTTCGCAAAACTCAAGCAATAATTGTTCTTGTTCTTTGGGAGTTAATTTCGGCACTCTCGGGTATTTTGCCATACGACAATTTTACTCCTTTTTTCCAACAACGTTCAACACAAAAAATAAGGTAATTGCACCTTAACATGTACACCTGTAGAGTAGTCTGATAATCAACGGAACGAAATTCTCATTCTGATGATTAAAACGAAACTCAACTTCTTTCAGATAAAGGTGGAAGTATTGTTTGGGTACACCACGATACTGGTATAGCCAATGTTTGGCATATGACCAGAATCCCTCAATGCCATTAAGATAGTCTCTGCCTTTTGGTTTCCCTTTCTCTTTGGTAACCACCACCTGGTTACCTCTGATAGAGAGGAAAGCATAGGCAAACCAGTCATCAGTGTAATGAGGCTGCCAGTGGTAGTGTAGTGAGTAATCAACGGAATCAGGGTGTCTCCAGCTCTGGAAGAGTTTGGGAAAGTTAACACCTTCCCATTTCTCTTGTAGATACCAAAGACCATTTGTTTCCCTTGTGCTCCCCAGCCTCTTTTCCCAGGAATCTTTCCTCCAAGCATAGTTTCATCCATCTCGATCGTTCCTGAGAGTTGTTTAAGCTCTTTGATCTTTGATGGACTGAGAATAGATGGCTTGTGATACGCCATCTGTCACCAGACAAAAACCACCTTTTTGGAGACCCGCAGTTTGGACAACTCCATCTCATACCTTAATTGTTTCGTTTTATCAACTACTTTTCAATGTACTAGGTGTACAGGTTAGTTACTAATTACCAAAAATAAAAAATGAGATATCGTGTATGTATGTTAATTACAATACTGGGTAGTATTAGAGTACTAAGAAAAGAAGAATTAATTTGTAGACGACTATTAAATTTTTAAAAGGAAAACTATGAAGATAAGTATTGCCTGTTGCTATCTTCTTGCATTATTATTTTTTCCTAATTTCCTCAATTTCTCAAGAAAAATTTTGGTGCATTCTTCGGGAGGAACAGAGTCTCCTAAAACTTCGGTGGCAATGCAATCAATGCCCTTCGCTTCTACTCCGTTGATTATTGCTCTCCACCGACCGGAGTAACAAAATAGTTCTATTTCGAGCGGATACCTCCTTTCTCTTCCTCGACCTCTTGAAATACTTAAAAACCTGACATACTTACAAGATTTAGCTACAGGGTTACCTCTGTCTATTTCCTCCTCTATCCCCTCAGTAAAACATTGCAAATAAGCCTGTTTCTCTCCAGGCGACAGTTCTGCTTCTCTTTCGCCCCCCCCGTAGGTTATATCCGATATTTCTCTTTCCTTCACAGGGTAAGGATACCACAATCATCTTGTCACTTCTATTAGAAGAAGATTTTCCTGAACTCCTTGAGAATTAATTGCTTTCGGGTAAGAAGCAACCAGTCTTAATCTGTCTGTGAAAGGAATTTTTAGACGGGAATCATTAACTAATAAAAACACACGGCTGTCAGTCAAACCGCTGATTAGCTTCGGTGAAATCTCTGTGACTGGCTGACCGATACCAATAATGGTAATATTCGGCACTCCTTCTAAATACATTTCCAAACCATTCGGCAAGGTCCCAAAAAAACCCTCAGTACCAACTAAAACTTTTTGAGATTTAGCAATCTCTCTTAAATATTCGGCGCTTTCTTCAATTCCATATCCAGCGGTCCACATCTCTAAATATCCTTCTCTTTCCTCTTGAGGCAACCAGGCTTTTTGAGGTTTAAATAGTAAGAAATAGTCTTGAATTAGAGGAACAATAAAAAGTATAAAGGTCATAAAAATTATAAATAATATATTCTTCTTAAAATTATCAACAACTTTTCCTAAGGCAAGAGCAACAAAAATTAGAAAAACTGGGACAGAAAATAAAATATACCTGGCGGTAAAAACCTTGGCAATTGCACTTTGTCCAAGAATTGGCAAAATCCACCATAAAAGCAAAAAAGGTCCGACCTTAAACTCTCTTTTTAACAAGAGACAAATTCCAAAAATTCCTGAGAGAAAGATGACCGGTGTCAGCAAAATCCAGTACCATTCGGCTACCGATTTTAAATTTCCCAGCAGTGGGGAAAGGAGGTGTTTAAAAATTTCAGAAAAAGAATAGACATAGTCTTTATTTCTAATCGCAATCATGTGGAATTCCGGCCCTAAACGGAGAATGTTATAAATCGCGAAACCCAAAAAATAAACTACTAGCCAAAGACCAACAAGCTGCAAACATTTCCATGATATTTTTGATTTAAAAGGAACGAATGAAATCGTTAAAGGCAACATTAAAGCAAAAAATAAAGCTGGTGATTTAGTCAGTAAAGCCAATCCCAAAATCATTCCTGCTCCCATAGCCACGTCTAGTCTCCTCTGCTTAATCAGCAACACTGCCAGTAACAAAAACCATATCCCGAACATTGATAAAAGTCCGTCAGACAGAGCCATTCGATCAAAAAATAAAGTAAAAGGGGTAATGACATAAAGCAAGGCAGCCAAAAAAGAAAGCAGTTTATTTTTAAACAACACAAAACTTAGTAAACCAATCCCGACCATTGTGCCAAAACCAGACATTACTGAAACCAGCCGGCCAGCCACAAGGGGGTCAGAAAACACTTTTAAAAAAGGAATTACCAGCCACATAAAAAGCGGCTGTTTGCCGTCTGAGAGGGGAATAAAACGAAGAGAGGGCACCGCTCTCATTACCTGCGCCCAACGGATATAGATTGCCTCATCACAGAAAACTGGAATAATGGTCAAATTTATTAGTCGAGTGACGAAGTAAACGACAATCAAGGCCAACCCCAGTATTAAGTATTTAGTATTTAGTATTAAGGGGTAATTGCTTTTACTTTCCATAAAATCCTCTAATATCATTAAGCTTTACTCGTAAAATCTGCATCAACATTTCCTTCGATTCTTTTATGTAGCTCTTCTTTTTCCCCTTGGCCACATCCCGATCTTTCCATTCAACGGGTACCTCCTTAATTTTGTAACCAAATTTTTCTGCCAAAAATAAAAGTTCTACATCAAATGAAGTCACCTTCCAGCCTTTAACAGTTTTGGTGTCTTTGAAAAATTGTAGCAGGGGAAATATTTTCTTGGCCACGTCGGTACGAAAGGCTTTAAAACCGCACTGAGTGTCGTTGATATCCCGAAGCATCAAACATTTCCTAAACAATCTAAAAACATTGGAGCCTAATTTTCGCAAAATAGAAAAATTTTCTCTCCCTATCCCCCTAGAGCCAATGACGATCTCGAAATCTTCAAAAAATGGCAGTAGTTTTTGAACTTCCTTTATTGGGGTAGACTGATCCATGTCGGTAAACAAAACATACCTTCCAACCGCATTCCTAATACCTCCCCAAACCGCAGATGGTTTGCCTCCGTGAGGATTTTCTATTAATCGGAAATCTTTTTTCCCTTTTATGAATTTCTTTACCAAATCGCGGCTGTCATCAGTTGAACCATCGTCAGAGATAATTACTTCCCAGGAAAAATCCGCATCGGTTAAAAAACCGTAAACCTCATTTAAAACCCCACGCTTTAAATTCTCGCTCTCGTTATAGCTAGGAATAATCACCGATAGATAAATCCTATTCATATTTGACCCTCTCTCTCTTTTGAACTGTTATGTCACCCCAACTGTATTCCTTCACTATTCTACCAATTTCCTCCTGCCTTTTCAGCCAGGCAACCAAAAACTGGGGATGCTCTCCGTCCGGCTCCTCTAAAGTGTAAAGATTGTTAACCAATTTTGTTTCCGGCTCCCGGCCAAACTTCGCCTTTCCGTACCATTGGAAAAGATAAGAATAGGAAAAATATATTTGCGGCGGGACATAAACATCAACATTAAAATCACTTTCCCCTGCATCGTTATATATCCAGTCGATGGCTCTTTCCTGTGCCCTCAAAGTTATCCCAATCCCAGTTTTATAATAATTATTCAGAAACTGAATATTAATAGTTAAAAAGCCAGTCAAAAACAACCCAACCATTACTTTCCCAAACATATTCTTCTGCCAAAGGCAAGTCAGCCCGACTGAAAATAAAATAAAAAATGCAGGGATTACTCCAGTAAAATAATAATCCCAAACATAACCGTGATTGCCTCGATAAAAAAAGAATCCTAATATCGGCACAATTAGCCAAACAAGCAATAATTTTCCACCTTGATTGAAAATTTTCTTTCGGGAAAAAAAGGCG
>Ga0172362_10004080_pt1 | contig 12671 bp, 18 predicted proteins | sample LakKivs1_kivu2a2_FD_114534 | JGI IMG/M metagenome (GOLD analysis project Ga0172362, IMG submission 114534) | Sediment microbial communities from Lake Kivu, Rwanda - Sediment s1_kivu2a2 | ecosystem: Environmental > Aquatic > Freshwater > Lake > Sediment | place: Rwanda: Western Province, Lake...
AATAGGAATAGATAGAAAATTTTCATTTGATAGACTAGATAGAGGAAACTGGAATATAAATACAGAGAAGCTTTATAGAGGAGAGTATATTGATGCTCATTGTCCACGTCCTATGTCTAGCTATGAGGAAAGTATAAAGTCTCTAACAAAATATTTGGATATTCCATATATTGTCCCAAAATTATAAAGAGAATATTATGTTTAAGAAAGATAGAGATTTTTTCTTTGCCAATAGAGAATCTAAATATTGATAAAAAATATGATGTAGTTATGATGATAAATGTTCTTGAGCACTGTTACTATGTAAATATTATCTTGAATAAAGTTGTTAGTCTAATGAAAAAAGGAACTATTTTTATTTTTAGCGATATGATGTTAGATTTTTCTGAAATAGACAGAATGATTAGAAGTGTGTGGGATGCGGGGCATCCAATAAGAATGTCAACAGAATATATGAATAGATTTTTTGATTTATTTGAAACTATTTATAGGAAAGATAACCAGTTGATTTTGAATCAAGACATGGTTGGTGGAAATCATGAAGCAACCTGGTTTTATTTTATAGGAAAATGCAAATAAGGTATAACAAAACAATGAGCCAGATAGATGTAATAATGCCTACTTATAATCATGCTTCATTTTTACAAAGAGCAATAGATGCTATTTTAGATCAGACTTTTACGGATTTTACTTTTATTATAGTAAATGATGGAAGTCAAGACAATACAAAAGAAATATTGGATAAATGTTCTGACAAAAGAATAGAGATTATTCATAATGAGAAAAATAAGGGTTTGCCAGCCTCTTTGAATATAGGACATGTAGCAGGCGGTTCTCCTTATTGCACCTGGGTATCTAGCGATAATATATCCTATAAAAATCAACTTGAAGTCTTATATGATTATATCACTAAAAATAACTTAGATTTTGTTCAGAGTCGCTGGATTTCTAAAAAAGAAAAAACGGGAGAAATATTTTATCAGGATGTGAGAAAAATAAAAGATAACTGGGGAATGGCAACTATAGGAGCAAGTTTTTTATATAAAAGATTAGTCTGGGAAACTTATAAATATGATGAAAATCTTCAGTGTGTAGAAGACTTGAAATTTTATCTACAAGCTTATTTACATCCTTTCAAATTTGGTTATATTGAAGATTTTCTTATGGAATATCATATTCAGCCAAACTCCCTGTCAGGAAGAGAAGACATGTCAAAGCATAATGCTCTAATTCAAAAAATATATAAAGACGTAATAGAACCATATCAGAAAAGAAATAGAACTAAAAGTTTCTAAAAGGAAAACATCTTTATCTGATAGAACGATATAAGTATTATGAAAATACTTATTATTCAATCAGACGGGCAACATAAGGGTCAGGATGGTTGGACACCGAATTGGTATTTGAGAGAATGTTATGCCATTCAATATGCCTTTCAGAAAAACGGCCACGAGGCTGATATATGGGGATTGAGGCACGAGAACTTTTCTCAAAGACTTGATTTTTCAAAATATGATATTATATTTTGTATTGAAAACTATGAAACTGATTGGCTTCCAAAATTTCCAGATATAAAAGGGCCACTAAAAATACAGTGGATTATAGATTTACAATATAGGGGGAACGAGGCATTTGCTCCAATAAGTAAAGGTTTCGATATTATCGTAAATTCAACTCGCTGTCTTATGGCAGGATATAACAAATATCTCGCTAAAAATCAAAAACATATATGGTTTCCCAACGGAGTAGACGATAGGTATTTCACAAAAACTGATGAAATTGAAAAGAAAAATGATATAATTTTTGTGGGAAGTGACGGTATAAATAGAATACATTTTATAAATCAACTTGTGAATGATCCAAAAATAAAGATGAAAAAGATTTTTGCCACAGGTATAGATATGATAAATCTAATTAAATCTACAAAAATACATTTTAATAAAAATGATATGGTCGATATAAACTATAGAACATTTGAAACCATTGGATTAGGCACCTGTCTTGTAACCAACTGGGACAAAGACTTAGAGCCTCTTGGTTTTATAGATGGCAATAATTGTTTGTTATATAAAGATATAAATGAATGCAAGAATAAGATATTGTTATCTCTAAAAACAGAAAGTTGGAAAGAAATAGCGAAGAATGGCTATGAACTTTCAAAACAAAATACTTATACAAAAAGGATAGAAAAACTACTAAAAGAAATATAGAAAGATTATTTGTTATGACATTATTTTTTGATAATGAAGAATATAAAAAAAGAACAATAGATTTAGCTATAGATATTTCTCAGTTTTTTGATAGATTAGAAATAGACTATATTATAGACTATGGAACTTTATTGGGATTTCTAAGAAATAATGATGTTATATCTCATGATTATGATTTTGATATAAGCGTTTTTGCCAATACGTTGAATAATGAAAAACATAATCTTATTGTAAATAAAGCGAAGAAAATAAACTCTCGATTAAAATATTTTTTCATAGATAAGTATAATAAAAATGTTCCTGTTTTTTATGCATTTGTCGGAGAGGATAATTTTGAGCCAAAGGTTGATATATATATTTATTTTGATGGAATAGGGCGTAATTTTTCTGGTAATTCTAAAATAATGACACTAGATAAAGATGGAAAGAATTTTTATGAAAATAATCCATCTCATTATCAAAATAGAAAAAATATAGATTTTGTAGGTAGGAAATGGAAAATTCCTTATAAAACAGAAGAATATATTTCATCTATATATGGAGAGAGCTGGAGAACTCCAATAAATAATATGTATTTTCCGCATTTAAATTTTGTAAAAGATAGCTTTATAAAATATGCCAAACGATAATATAACAAAAAAAATAGAAGATTTTATTTTAGCCTTTGACGCTAGCGGAGGAAATAAGTTATTATTTTATTATTTGAATTTTTCTGATATATGTTTTGAGGAAAGAGTAAAGATAAAATGTTTTCATTGTAAAAGATATAATAAAAAATGGACATGTCCTCCTAAGATGCCAGATTTAGATTATAAAAAAATCATATCAGAATATAGTAATATTGTGGCTGTAGTGTGTAAATATTATATAAATAAAGAAACTTTTGAGGAAGACAGGAACAAGTCAACTAATATATTACACAAGCTTTTATTACAATCAGAAAAAATTCTATGGGAAAACAATTATCCTATGGCTATTTCTTTTATAGGTGGATCGTGTAAGCTGTGTGAAAATGGATGTGATGAACATAGCTGTAGAAATCCACACTTAGCTAGAATACCAATAGAAGCGACAGGCATAAATGTTATTAATACTATGAAGAAATATATAGACATTTCCTTTCCACCAAAGGAATATATTTATAGAGTAGGACTATTGCTATGGTAAATAAAAAACTTATTATTTTGGCAGCAGGAAGAGGGACAAGACTAAAACCTTATACTGATAATATGCCAAAGTGCCTATTCAATATAGGAGGAAAAACAACTATATTAAATAGAATTGTGAATTTTTTTCAAAAAGATTTTGAAATAAGTATAGTAGCTGGATTTTGTCATGAAAAAATAAGATCATTATTTTCAAATACGAATATTATTATCAATCCATTTTATTCTTTTACTAATAGTATAGCATCACTATGGTTTGCTAGACACCTGTTAGATGGAGACGAAATAGTGATGATGAATTCTGATATAGTATTTGAAAAGAATATATATGATTTGATTGTAAGTTCGAATAAAAAGAATCTTGTTATGATAGATAGCTCTAGAAGCGATGAAGCTGACTATAAAGTATTTACTTATAATAACAAAATAACTATGATGGATAAAAGTTTAGTGCAATGTTCAGGAGAATATATTGGAATATGCAAGCTATCTTCGGGCACGCTTTGCTCATTTAAAAATAAGATAGAAGAGATGGTAGAGAGCGGACAATATGATGAGTGGTTTGAGACCGCCTTGGTAAATATGATTATTTCTGATAGTATTGATTTGGAATATATAGATGTTGCGGGTTATAAATGGACAGAGATAGATAGTCCTAATGACTTTATTTTTGCTAAAAAGATCGTGGCCGAATAAATGAAAAAGAATATACTGATAACTGGAGGAAGTGGAGGAATAGGTAAAGCTATTATATTATGTTTGAAAAAAGAATATAATATAATAAGTATATCTAAATCCTATAGTGAAGAGATAAATGATATTTGTCAGAAAAAATGCGATTTATCTAACGAGGGAGAGACAAAGAAAATATTAGATGAGATATGCTCTACATATAAAGTAGATGTTCTTATAAATACAATAGGCATTATAGAAACTAAACCAATATTAGACATAACTTATGGAGATTTTGCCCGTAGTTCTATAAGCTTTATTGGACCCTTTTTGGCAATAAAATATATTCTACCATACATGGTTTCTAATAAGAATGGTTATATTATAAATATAGGGTCCATGAGATCTGATATTTATGCTAAAGATAAATGTTTATATAGTGTAATGAAATCTGCCCTAAAAGCATTTACGGGCACTTTGAAAGAGGAGTATAGCCAATATGGAATAAAATCTACTCTTATTAGTCCAGGAGCGGTAAATACAAACTTTTATAAAAAAGATGACTGGAAGAGTAGAGACTATATAACTCAGCCAGAAGATATAGCAAAAGCTGTACTTTTTCTTCTTAGTCTTTCGGAAGGAGCAGAAGTAAGTGAATTGGTTATAGGAAAATTATACGGATAAAATAAAATGAACTTTACAAAAAATATTAGAAAAGCATACAAATGGATATTGAATAATACAGTAAATAATAAGGCTATAGCCATATCCAATAAACAACATGTTCCATATGATGAGGTAAGTGGCTATTTTATACCCACTTTATTAGATTGTGGGAATAGAGCCTTAGCTAAAAATTATGCTAACGATTTAGTTTCTAAGCAAAGAAAAGAAGGTTGGTGGGGACTAAATAATGATCCTTATATTTTTGATACTGCTCAAATAATAGACGGATTATACGAATTTGGAGTAGAATATAAAGAAAATATTACCAGAGCATGCGATTGGATTTTATCTCAATCAAACAATGGAGTTTTCAAGGACTGCTATAATGGAACGCTATCTCATATTTTACATATGAGAACATTATATTGCTTGAAAAAATGCGGAATAGATATTTCATCTTTTATTCCATATTATTCAAAGTTTACTGATTTTGATTGTCTGTCTCATTTTTGGGCATATGCTTTTGAAGCCTCGGCTCGTCTTGGCCTAGATTGTTCTAAGTTTTTGTCTATAGCAAAGCAGTATGGAGGAAAAATTCCGGAGAGGAAAGGAATGCCTAGTTATTGCTTTGCTGGATTAAGCCAAACAGCTTTGTCTTTGTTCCTTACTAATGAATTTGATTTAGGAATGAAAACTTTAGAGTTTGTATCTTCTTTTCAGAAAGATAGCGGGGGTTTTGATGGATCAAATGGAAAATATTTCCCAAATGAAGAAATGTCTTGGGGCGTAAAGTTTTATTTAGATGCTTTTTTTGAGGGGCAAAAATCATGGTTCAGAAAAAATCTACATATTTTTGCTGAAAATTTTGAAGCAGGAGAAAAGGATAGTAGATATAATTTTGTCAAAAAGAATATTCAAAGAGGTGAAAAGGTCCTTGATTTGGGATGCGGAAAAGGGCGATATATAAATAGACTAGATTGTAATAGATATGCTTGTGATGTAGCGGACGCCTCTAAATATATTCATGGAGACTTTAAAATCGGGAGCTTGCTTAGAACTCCCTACGAAGATAATTTCTTTGATAAAATCATTATGTGTGAGAGTTTTGAACATGCTGTTCTTCATGATAACTGTCTATTAGAGGCTAGACGTATCTTGAAACCCACTGGACAAATACTTATTATAGATAAAGATGATAGTGTAAAATTCAATGGATTGCACTTTGGAGAAGAATGGATAAATACTAGAGATCTAATAAATAAATATGGAGCTAAAGTAGAAAAGCTTCAATTTATTGGATTTACCTCAGAGTGGCCTTTTTTTGGAGCAAAAATAGGAAAGAAATAATATGGCAGTGTATACTAATACAGGAATAAGTCAAATATTATTAGAGTCTAAAAAAGAACTAGGTATTTTATTTCTTCATCATAGAAATGATAAATTGACTAAATATCACTTTGATCTTTTGAAACAGAATAACGAAGATGCTATTATATTTCCTATTCAAGACGAAACTAAAGAAGGACTACCTGGAGCAATAAAGTTGGACAAAAATAATATATATTGGGACATTGATACTGATAGAGGATATTCAGAGGATGCATATATTTATAGATTTCTTCTTTCTAAAATAGGAAAAGAAAATAAATGTAAAAGATATGTTGTGGTGGAATACGATACTTATGTAAATGATAATCTAAAAAATATATATCAAAATGTTTGGAATAAAGAGGGATTATTTGGAGCTCATGTTGCTACTCCTATTTCTCACCCCCATCCTAAGTGTGGATGGTGGGAAGAGAAAAACACTGTTATGACTGTTGGTAAATATGGCCCAAAGCTAAAAAAATATCTTATCAATGTAGCTCCGCTTTGCGGTATATTTGGAACGTATGACGTATTCAATAGCATAACTCAAACAGCTATAAAATCTGCTTTTTATCATTTTCAATGCGAAACAAGAGTTGCCACTATAGCAAAACTATTAGAAATTAGCGTTGAAGAAATATCTAAAACTTTTGGAAGAAGAGTTATGTCTAGTGATGTAAGTATAGAAAATGAACCAGGATTTTACCACAGGATAAAGACTTTATAAAATAATGCTAAAATATGATTATCTTATTATTGGATCTGGATTATTTGGCTCTACTATCGCGGAAAGACTGAGCGGTAGTGGTAAAAAATGCCTTGTAATAGATAAAAGAAATCATATCGGTGGAAACTGCTATACAGAAAATATAGACGGAATAAATGTTCATAAATATGGGCCTCATGTTTTTCATACTTATGATAAATCTATTTGGAAGCATATAAATAGATTTGCGAATTTTAATAACTTTATTCTTCGTGTAAAAGTAAACTATAAAAATAAAATATATTCATTTCCTATAAATCTTTTTACGATAAATCAGATTTTTGGATTTATGTCTCCGGCAGAAGCCAGAAAGATTGTAAATGAAAATGCCCAAGGAAATAATCTTGAAGAATATGCTATAAATAAAGTAGGCAAAGAACTTTATGAAATATTTATAAAAGGATATACACAAAAACAATGGGATATAAATCCCAAATTTTTGCCCGCCGAAATAATAAAAAGAATAAATATAAGAACAACATACGATGACAATTATTTTGATAGTAAAGAATTTCAAGGAATACCAATTGGCGGATATACTAAGATATTCAGTAAAATGTTGAATGGAGCAGACGTAAAGCTTAATACTGACTATTTTGATAATAGAAAATATTTTAATTCTTTGGCAAAAAAAATAATATATACTGGAAAAATAGATGAATTCTATGATTATAAATATGGAGAGTTAGAGTATAGAAGCCTTAGATTTGAAGAAGAAAGAATAAATATTCCTGATTTTCAGGGGTGCTCGTTTGTCAACTACACCGACGATAACATTCCTTACACACGAATAATAGAACACAAACACTTTGAATTTGGAGATCAAGATTTCACAATAATATCTAAAGAATATCCGGCAGAATATAATAAAGATAATAATCCGTATTATCCAATAAATAACAAAGAAAATAACGATAAGTATAATAGATATAAAATACTTTCGGAAAAAGATGATAATGTATATTTTGGAGGAAGATTAGCCGAATATAAATACTATAATATGGATCAAATAATAAAGTCTGTTTTTAATTTGTTTGAAAAAATAAAATAATGGACAACTCTAAAATATGTGTTTTGAATGTTTCGATAGGTTCATGGTATCCAAGAGGACAGGAGCGTTTATCTAAATCTCTAGATAAACATGGATACAAAGGAAAAAAACTTTTTTGGATAAATTCATATCCTGATGGATGCCCTCCTCACTCAAAAATACCCTATGCTTTCAAGCCCTATGCCTTCAAAGAAGCTCAGAAAAAAGGATTTAGAATAGCGATATGGATGGACTCTGCGTTGTATGCTGTAAAATCTATAAATCCTTATATAGATCGAACTTTTCAAGACGGACATCTTCTTATGGGTAATGGATGGACAAATGGTCAATGGTGTACGGATGCTGCTCTAAAAACTCTAAAATTGACAAGAGAGGAGTCACTAAAAATGCCTCATCTTATGGCATGTGTAATGGGCCTTGATTTTACAAATGAAAGATCGTTGAGATTTTTGGATGAATGGTATAATCTGTCTAATGATGGTATAACGTTTGTTGGGCCTTGGAATAACAATAATGGAGAAGCTTCATCTGATAAAAGAGTGTTGGGTCATAGGCATGATCAAACCGCTGCGTCCACTGTTTCGTATAGACTAGGAATGGAGTGGGTAAACCATAGGAAGACTGGAGTTTTATATTATGACGGAACTCCTGATGATAAAGTGGCGAATGATATTATTCTTGTAAGTAAAGGAATGTAGAAATGAAAGATATGGTTATTGTTTCTGTCGGAGTTGACGGAAGAGAAAAATACAGCGAAAAAGCAAAGATTTTGAAATCTACAGCAGACAAGTTTGGTTATTCAAATATGATTTATATAAATAAATATCCTCCAAATTGTCCTTCTCATAAGGAAGTCCCTTATGGTTTCAAGATTTTTGCCATAGAGGAAGCGATAAAAGCTGGACACAAAAAAATACTTTGGTTAGATAGTCCATGTAAAATAATTAAATCATTAGATCCCATTTATGATCTGATAGAAAAAGATGGATACTTTTTTACTTTGGACGGATGGAATGTTGGACAGTGGTGTAAAGATACGGCTTTGAGACCCCTTGGAATTAGCCGAGATCAAGCATTTAGAATACCAGTTATAGCAGCAAAGCATTTTGGATTTGATGTAAGCTCTAAAAAATTCATGAATATACTTGATAAAATGAAAAATCTGCTGTATGAAAATAATGGAGATGTTTATAGAGGAGCCTGGACAAATAACAACAGAGAAGTATCTTATGATAAAAGAGTATTAGGGCATAGGCACGATCAGACAGTAATAAGCGTTTTGGCTTATCAGGAAAATATAGAGATAAAAGATTATAATGATTTTATAGAATGGGGAGTAGAAAACAAGGTGACATCTTTAATAAGGTTCAACTAAATGAATATAATATTTGGAATAACTACCTATAATAGAATAGATTATTTGAAAAGATTGATAAATAGCTGGAATGAAACTAAAAATCATTCTCATACCTATCATTTAGTTATTGCTGATGATTTATCAACAGACGGAACAAGGGACTATATAAAAGATTTGAATTTTCCTAATACTACAGTAAAAATTATTTTAAATAATAGGAGAGGAGTTCATCATCAAGTAAATCAAATACTTCGATTTGGACAAACTATAAAATATGATTTAGGATTTTTATCAGAAGATGATATCTATTTTACTGATAGGGGCTGGGATGATCTATATCTACGGGCTCATAAATTATCAGGACTAGATCATCTTTGTTATTTTAATCAAGCTTGGGCGTGTGCCCATCAACGTCCCCAATGTTGTAAAAAACCTTCAATTATAAGTAAGGCTAGAAATATTCAATGTTGCGTTCAGAGTTGTTGGGATGCTTTTGGAGTTTTTTGGACGTTTAGTCCGAGAGTAATAAGTAAAGTGGGATTTTTTGATTTACAAAATATGGGGCTTTGGGGGAGCGGACATACAGATTATTCCATGAGATGTTGTAAGGCTGGCATGAATAGCTGTAAGCCTTTTTGGGACGCATATGAAAGCGAAAAATATATAGCTATGATAGATGAGAATTATAAAGCATCTCTAACTAGTCCTGAAATGGATTTTTCTATGTATTATAATATTCCTAATTTGAGCCATAAGGGTCGTACTATAGACAATCATAAAAGAATATTTGTACCATATAATGAGCTTCCATATGATATGAAAGGAAATCCACTATGAAAAAGGTAGATTTTTTGTTCAAATATCCAACTCGTGGAAGACCAAATATTTTCAAAAAAGTATTCAATCAATATTGTTCAATGTTGTCTAGAAAACACAGTTATCATTTTTTGATTTCTATGGATAATGATGATAGAACGATGAATAATATATCTATGAAAACCTTCCTTTGTAACAAATCTGATATTTCTTATTTTTATGGAAATTCAAAGAGTAAGGTAGAAGCAATAAATGCCGACATGAATAAAATAAAAAATGATATAGATTATTCCATATTGATAGTATTGAGTGATGATATGATACCTGAAGTACATGAATTTGATGATATTATATACAAAGAGTTTGTGGTTAGATTTCCTGACTTCGATGGAGCCTTATTTTTTTCTGATGGAAATGTCGGAGAAAGATTAAATACTCTTGTAGTTTTGGGCAAAAAAACGTATGATTATTTCGGTTACATATATCATCCATCTTATATTTCTTTATGGTGTGATAACGAATATACCGATGTTCTAAAGAGCATGAATAAACTTCCATTTATAAATAGAGTCGTAATAAGACATAAATGGGTTGGAGATCATAACCCTGATGAGTTACATAGAAGAAATGAAAAATATTATGGAAAAGATGAACAAAATTATAAAACAAGAAAAGCGAATGGCTTTCCAAAATAATGAGTAAATTTTTATTCAAATATCCAAGCCGAAGTCGTCCAAATATATTTATGCAGACCTTTGATAAATGGTATAACATGCTTTCGCAAAAACATGAATGTCATTTTTTGGTTTCTATGGATATAGGCGATAGATCTATGAATAATATAAAAGTAAAGAAATTTCTTGAGAATAGAAATAATACTTTATATTTTGTTGGAAAAAATAAAACAAAGGTACAAGCAGTCAATGCTAATATAAAAGAATCTAAAATAGATTTTTCAATTTTAGTTTTGATATCTGACGATATGACACCTAAAATTCATGGATATGACGATATAATATATGAAAACATGATAAAATATTTTCCAAATATGGATGGATGCTTGCATTTCAATGACGGCAGGACCGGGGCAAACCTAAACACCCTTTCTATTATGGGTAAAAAACTTTATGATTATTTTGGATATATCTATAATCCTAACTATAATAGTTTGTGGTGTGATAACGAATATACAGAAACCACAAAAAATATGAATAAGTCTGTATATATAGATTCGATTATCATAGAACATGAATGGACTAAAAGAACAGGAAAAGATTGGCTTCATTATAAGAATGAAAAATATTTTGGCAGAGACAAGAGAGTTTATGAAAGAAGAAAGGCTATTGGATTTCCCAAATGAAAGCTTTAGACACTCAGGGACACTTTGATGATTATCTGAATGATCAATCTTTATTGTTGAGTAAGGATGAAGTGAATAATATTTGTAAAATATCTCAAGGGATATTAACCTGTAGATATTTGGGCTTAGGAAATAATGGATATTTTTGTGCAAAAAACACTCCATTCAAAGATTTTTTAGATGAGATGGCGAGCAACAAAACGCTGATTGCTCGTTCAGATAACTGTCAAGGAAAAATATATGAGAAAAAAAATAAAGAAAGCCACAAAAAAAACAACCAAGAAGTCAAAAAAAACGATCAAAAAGGCAGTGAAGAAAACCAAGTCTAAAAACAATAAAAAACTTCATTCTGGAAGAAAGGCATATATATGTCTGAGAGAGATAGACAAGCTATATAAGATTATAAATAAAGTTCAAATAGATAAGGAACTAACTTATATATTTTTCTCAGATCAATCAAACAACTCTGTTGCAGAAAATATCCTAAAAGATGCAGAAATAAAATATGAAATAATACCAAGCCCTAATAGAGTAGTATATAAACTCATTCCAAGCAAAGAAGAAAAAATAAATTTGAGCATTGATATAGATTTTGAATTTTTCAATGACGAAATACCAGAAGAGGGTCAAGTTTTCTAGAATATTTTTATTTTTATTTTTATAATCTCTGCTCCTATAATATATTGTCAGAAGTATGAAATATTATTTCATAATATGCAGGATAATAAAGGACAATAAATATGAGACAAGACGTGATGACATTTGTGGAGACTATTTGTGGAGAAAATTGGAATACGGTTAGCGAAGAGGATAAAAATGCAGGACTTGGCGTTGCTTGTATGCAGGCATATATCAATGGCGTAAAACCTATTATTGACGAGCTATCTTCATTTCTAAACGTGAATAAGGAAGAGATTCGATTACCATTTCAAAGGTTACTTCAAAGTGGAGTATTTTCAAAAGCTTATAATGCTCGTGGAGACAAGTGGCTAAACCTAAATCTTGGAAAGACAAATAATATATCCGAGATAAGATGTGCTTGGAGTTATATAGCTGGTATTAGCGGAGCATTTGTAACAAGAAACTATTCCAACATGGATATAAAAGTAAGAGAATAAGAAGTCGCATAAATGACGAATGACGAATGAAGAAATAGAAAATCTGATAAATCAGTGTTTAATTTTCAAGCAAAATAAACAATACGATGAGGCTGAAATGAGTTCATATTCCTTTTGATAA
>Ga0172362_10004081_pt1 | contig 12671 bp, 14 predicted proteins | sample LakKivs1_kivu2a2_FD_114534 | JGI IMG/M metagenome (GOLD analysis project Ga0172362, IMG submission 114534) | Sediment microbial communities from Lake Kivu, Rwanda - Sediment s1_kivu2a2 | ecosystem: Environmental > Aquatic > Freshwater > Lake > Sediment | place: Rwanda: Western Province, Lake...
CCATCGATGAGCTGGCCGAGATCAAGGTGCGCACGGGCATGGACGTGCCCACGGTGATCACCTGAGCTACAGGCGCCAGGCCCTGAGGGCACCCATCAGCAGCAGAACGGCGAAGCTCAGCAACATGCCGTTCTGCTGGCCCACCGCATCGGAGACGTAGGCCACCCCCATCGCGCACACCGCCACCAGGCACGCGCCCCCCACCAGCAGGCGACGACGCCGGGAGTTGCCGGGAAGGCTCACCCGCAGGCTGGACAGCGCCACCAGGCCGTACACCAGCAGGAAACCGAGCACCGCGAAGCCACCGAACAGCCCGAAGATCTGGCTGACGCTCAGGTGCCGCTCCACCACCACCGCTCCACCCACCACCAGCGGCAGGCCCACCGCCAGCAGCGCCCGGGCAGGGGTGCCGTAGCGCGGATGCACACGGGCCAGGGTTCGGGGCAGGAGCCCGTCCTCGGCCAGGCCGTAGGCCAGCCTCGCCAGGGCGGTGAGGGCCCCGATGCAGGTGCCGAACAGGCAGAGCACCGCCCCAACCTTGATCCACAGGCCGGCCCCAGGGATGCCCATCCGCTCCGCCAGGGCGCTGAGCGGATCAAGGCTCTGGCGAACCGCAGCCGGCAACCAGGCCAGGCCCTCCGGCAGGAAGGCGCCCCAGATCATGAACAGCACCCCGGCGAGCAGCACGGCGATGCGGATGCTGCGCGGGACGGCCCGCTCCGCATCCACCGCCTCACGGCCGAGGTTGGCAGCACTCTCGAAGCCGATGAAGCTGAGCACCGCCACCATCAGGCCGGAGCGCACCTGGGCCATGGTGTCGTCGAGCGGGTTGATCGCCCGCAGATCCGGAGCGCCCCAGCCGTGCCGCAGGATCGCCACGGTGAGGGCCAGCACGATCACGGCCGAGACGGTCTCGGTGAGCAGCATCGTGCGGGTGGAGAGCTGCACATCGCGGCGGGCCAGCTCCAGGCAGCCCAACCCACCGAGCAGATAGGCCAGCAGCGGCGGCGCCGACCAGCCGAGATGCTGCAGCAGCTGCTCCAGGAAGAAGCCGAAAAACAGCAGGCAGGCCACGAGGGTGGCGCCGTAGCCGAGCAGCAGCGCCCAGCTGGCGGTGGCGCCGAGGCGTGCCCCGAGGCCGGCGCCCACATAGGCGGCGATGCCGCTGGGACTACCCGGCAGCCGGCGGAAAAGCACCAGGGTTTCACCCACCAGCAACACCACCACCAGCGCCAGGCCGTAGCTGATCCAGGTGGCGGATCCGGCCGTGCGCATGGCCTCGGGGATGTTGAAGACGGCGGTGAGCGTGAGCCCCACGGTTCCCACAGCCTGGGCCGTCACCTCCAGCGGCCCGATGCAGCGGCGCAGGCCAGGCGGGGCGGGATCGGCGTGGGTCATGGGGGCGGTAGGTCGTCGGGATCGTGGCTGCGGGCCACCACGGCCAGCTGGCGCTTGGTTTTACCCCAGGCGCCGCAGCCGCCGGCAACAGGGGCTAAAGTAGTGAAAAACACTACTACCTCCCAGTGGCTGCTGATCCCGCTGTTGTGAGTGCCTCTGAGGCCAATCGCTCCTTCTCCGCCCTGCTGCGCCAGGTGGCCCAGGGCCAGAGCTTCACAGTGCACTCCCACGGGCGGCCCGTCGCCAACCTCACGCCTGTCGGCAAAGGTCCCGGCCCCAACGCAGCCGCGCGCCGCGCCCTGCTGGCTCGCCTGGCAACCCAGGCCGCCAGCGGGGACGCCCGCTCCTGGCAGCGCGACGACCTCTACGACTGATGCGCGCCGCACTCGACACCAACCTGCTGGTCTACGCCGAGGACTTTGGGGATCAGCAGCGGGTCAGCGCCACAAGGGCTCTGCTGGAGCAACTCAGCGATGCCGATCTCGTGGTGCCCCTGCAGTGCCTCGGTGAGCTGTTCCGCGTGCTCACGGGCAAGGCCGGCCGCTCAGCCGAACAGGCCCAGGACGCCGTGCTCGGCTGGATGGATGCGTATCCGGTGCTGGAGAGCAATGCCGCCGCCTGGCGAGGGGCGATGGATCTCTGCGTGGCGCACCAGCTGGCCAGCTGGGATGCGCTGGTGCTCAACATGGCCGCCGAGGGCGGTGCCCGGCTGCTGCTCACAGACGATCTCCATGCCGGCTTCTGCTGGCGGGGTGTGCGTGTTGTGAATCCCCTGGTGGAGCCGGCTGATCCCCTGCTGCTGCAGCTGCTGGACTGCGTCTGAACGGCTGCCATCGTGGAGAGAGCCATCTCCACCGCGATGGACCAGGCCACCATGCAACGGCTGATGCAGGCCGCATGCGCCGAAGCCCAGGCCAGCTGGCGCGATGGCGGTGTGCCGGTGGGGGCGGTGCTGGCCACCGAGGACGGCACCGTGGTAGCCCGGGGGCACAACCAGCGTGTGCAGAGCGGGGATCCCACCAGCCACGGCGAAACCCAATGCATCCGCAATGCCGGTCGGCGGCGCGACTGGCACCAGCTCACCCTGGTGACCACACTCTCCCCCTGTCCCATGTGCGCCGGCACGGCCGTGCTGCTGGGCTTCCGGCGGGTGCTGATCGGCGAGCGGCGCAGCTACCAGGGGGCTGAAAGCTGGCTCCGTGACGCCGGCATCGCGGTGGAGTGCCTTGATGATCCGCACTGCCTGGCGGCGGCGAGGAAGCACAAAGCCGCGATTTGTACATATGCCCTCTTATCGGACGTCGCGAGGGTGGCTCGACTCCGCTAACGCGCCCGCACAGTACGGATCCCGGCGAGGCGCAGCACGCTCGATGCGACGCCCGACGCGAGCGCCAGCGACTCCGCTTCGCGCAGGCGACGGCCCGAGAAGCCCGTCGGCTCGGCGGGCGAGGTCTCGTCGACCCAGACGCCGTCGTCCTGCGAGTACACCGCCGTGCTCGAGGTGAAGAGGACGCGCTCGAGCGGAGCGCGCGCGTCGTGCAGCGCGGCGAGGACGTTCTGCAGGCCGACGACGTACGCGTCGCGATACGCCTCGTCGCCGAAGCCGTCCGCTGCGGCCGCGTACACCAGCACGTGCACGCCGCGGGCGGTCGACGCGAGCCCGTCGCCGCTGCGCAGATCGCCTGTCGCCTTGACGATCGGCGCCGGGAGCGACTCCGGGTGGCGCCGCAGGCCGACCACCTCGTCGCCGTCCGCCGCCAGCGCGAGACCGAGCCGCGTGCCGACGTCGCCGCAGCCCGCGATGAGCACCCGTCGCATCGTCGGTGGCTATAGCTCCCTACCTGCGCGATCACAGCCGGACGCCGACGACGGCCGCCGAGAGAGATGCCGAGGTAGCCCATGCGCGACGGGTCGAGACTCCTGCGTCGCGCGACGCCGCGGCCGAAACCCGGAGATCGCCGCGCGAATCAGCAGCGCCACGACAGGACGTCGAGCTCGAGGCCGTCGCGCCGGTGGACGAACGGGCGACGCCACGGACCGAGGCCGTACCAGCCGATCACCCCGAGCGTCCGGTAGCCGAAGCGGGCGGCGCGACGCCCCTGGTTCACGTTCTCCGGCAGCTGCGTCGCGATCAGGCGGCGCCAGCCCTCGCCGCGCACCCGCTGCTTCATCCGCTCCGAGCGCAGCGACGCGAGGTCCTCGCCGCGCCGGCTCGCGAGCGTGAACGAGTCGTAGCCGTACAGATCAGGGGGCGCGATCTGCACCTCGCAGCCGAGGTACGCGAGGCGCACCGGTCCTGGCGCGGTCCACACTGCGGACAGGATCTCGCCGTCCTGCTCGACGACGTAGCAGCGCTCGCCGCGGTGCAGACGAGCACCGGCGTCGCCGGGTTCCACGTCGGGACGGAAGCGCGCGTACGCCGCGAGATCGGCCGCGCCGCACTCGAGGTCACGCGCGACGAGACCGGCATCCGACGCGACGCGCGTCGCGCTCGGCGCGAGCGGAACGTCGACCAGGTCGAGCCGGCGATAGAGCCGCAGCTCCTGCATCGCCTTGACGGCGAGCGCGCCCGCGCCCGCCTCGCGCAGCGTCGTGCGGACGTCGTGCAGCGTCGTCGCGAGATCGCGCGCCATGCCACGACTGCTACCGCGGCGCGACGCCGGGCACTAGAGTGCGGCCACGTGGCGCGCACCCCGATCATGCTGCTCGGCTGCACCAGCGACGCCGGCAAGTCGTTCCTCGCGACGGCCGTCTGTCGCCATCTCGCGAACCGCGGCGTCCGCGTCGCGCCCTTCAAGGCGCAGAACATGAGCAACAACGCGGCGGTCACGCCCGACGGCGGCGAGATCGGCCGGGCGCAGCATCTGCAGGCGCTCGCGGCGCGCGTCGTGCCGGACGTGCGCATGAACCCGATCCTGCTGAAGCCGTCGGCCGACACCGCCTCGCAGGTGATCGTGCTCGGTCGCCACGACGATCACGCGACGCGCATGCCGTGGATGGAGCGGCGCCCGTACCTGTGGCCCGTCGTCCGCGACGCGCTCTGGTCGCTCGCGAGCGAGCACGAGCAGCTGGTGATCGAGGGCGCCGGCAGCCCGGCCGAGATCAACCTGCGCGCGAGCGACATGGTCAACATGGCGATCGCGCTCGAGTGCGACGCCGACGTCTACCTGATCTCGGACATCGACCGCGGCGGCTCGTTCGCGCACCTGCTGGGCACCTGGATGTGCTTGACCGATGACGAGCGCGCGCGCGTGCGCGGCTTCGTCCTGAACCGCTTCCGCGGCGACCCCGAGCTGCTCGGCGACGCGCCGGCCTGGCTCGAGCGGCAGACCGGCGTGCCGGTGGTCGCATTGGTGCCGTACACGCGCCACACGCTGCCCGAGGAGGACGCGTTCCACCACGGTGGCCGATTCGTCCCCGGCACGACCAACGTCGCGCTCGTCCTCTATCCCTGGGCGAGCAACCTCGACGAATTCGACCCGCTGTTCCACGAGGACGGCGTGAACGTCGTCCCCGTGCAGCGCGCGCAATCGCTCGACGCCTACGACGCGGTGATCCTGCCCGGCAGCAAGAGCACCGTCGCGAGCCTCGCGCATCTGCGTGCGAGCGGCCTCGACGCCGAGATCGTGCGTGCTGCGCGGAGCGGCGTGCGCGTCGTCGGCGTGTGCGGCGGCCTGCAGATGCTCGGCACGCGCATCCGCGATCCGCACGGCGTCGAGGGCGGCGACGCGGACGGGCTCGGCTTGCTCGACGTGACCACCACCCTCGCCACCGAGAAGACCACGCGCTGCACCGAGGTCGCGTGGCGCGACGGCGCCGTCGCGCGCGGCTACGAGATCCACCAAGGCGTCACGACGCGTGGTGCGGGCGCGGACGAGCTGCTGCCCGACGGGCTCGGCTTCGCGCAGGGCTCGGTGCGCGGCGTTTACCTGCACGGACTCTTCGAGGACACGGCGTACCGGCAGGCGTTCCTCGCGGAGCTCGGCTGGCGCGGACGCTGCGCGGACTGGGCGGCGCGGCTCGACGCGGAGGTCGAGCGGATCGCGACGCTCGTGCCGGCGTCGGGGTGGAGCGTTTGAAGGGATCGGGGGCGCTCGGCATCGCACGGTCGGAGCGCGTAGCGCATGCACGCCGTGCCATTGCTGCACCATCCCGATTCACCTATTGAGTCAGCATGAATCGCCAGCGCGAGTCGTCGTTGCGCCAGCTGACGGTGCGTGGCTTCGGCGACGACGTCGAACGCCGGCTCCGCGCTCTCGCTCGTGCCGAGGGCATCTCGCTCAACGAAGCGGTTCTTCGCCTGCTGCGTCGCGGCGCGGGGCTTCAGTCTCCGGACACTGGCGACGTGATCGGCGACGCGCTCGATCACCTCGGCGGAACCTGGACGACGACGGACCTACGCGAGTTCGAATCCGCCGTCCGCATCACGGAGCAGGTCGACGACGGCCTCTGGGTGAGCGCCCGGCCTCCGGCACGTCGTCGGCGTCGATGAGGACCCTCCTCGACACCAACGCATACACCGCGTGGAAACGCGGCGACGAAGCTGTCGCGTCGCTGGTCCGAAGCTCTCAACAGCTGTTGTTATCCTCCATCGTCGTCGGGGAGCTGCTGTTCGGCTTCCGGTGTGGAAATCGTTTCCAGCGCAACCGACGCGAGCTCGACGACCTCCTCCGGAGCCCGTACGTCTCTTTCCTCCCGGTGACGCTCGTGACCGCCGACCGCTTCTCCCGCATCGCGGCGTCGCTGCGTCGCAAGGGCCGACCGATACCCACGAACGATTTGTGGATCGCCGCGCACGCGATGGAGTCCGGCGCAGATCTGGTCTCGTTCGACCGGCACTTCGCCGAGATCGACGGGCTCGCCTGGGTCTCGCCGTCTCCGGAGTGACCTTCGCGTCGATTCGCGCTCACCGCCACCGCCGCCCTCCTGGCACTCACGCTCGCCCTGCTCGCCAACATCGCCGCGGCAGATGATGCAGCCGTCCGTCGAGGCGCGCATCGCACGCGGCTGGCGCACGCGGTGATCGCGCGTCACGACCCTGTGACCGTCAGACTCCGACGCAGTCGATGCCGAGGGCACGCGCCGCGATCGCCTGATGCATGTCGTGCGTCGCGAAGGTCAGATCCAGACGCTCGCGCTCGGAGAGCAGGAGTGCGGTGGCAAGGTGGATCGCATCGAGCGTCTTGACCAGCGTCGGCATGGGCAGAGATGCACGGCGCAGCACGGCGCGCGTCACGCGGACCACCCCGAAGCTGCGCTCCGCACGGGCGACCTGCTGGTGCGCCGCGGCGAGACCGGCGTCGTCCAGCCCGCGCTCGAGCCGGAGGCGATCGAGCACACGCCGCGCCTCCACCCCGAGAAGCTCGCTGCAGTAGGCCCTCTCCCAGTCGCCGAACCGGGAGAGAGCGCCGGGTTGCCGAAGAACGACCCGGAGAATGACGCTCGTGTCGAGGTAGACGATCACCGCTCGCCGCGACTCTCGCGCAGGAGTCGCATGACGTCGATCTTGCGGCGCAGGCGTACCGGCTCGAGAGAGCCGAGCGCGCTCGGTGGCTCGGTCGGCTCGACGATCTCCAGGCCGTCGCCGGGCGCGTCGAAGGGCACGATCCGGGCGATCGGCGTCGCACGGTCGTAGACGATCACGTCCCCACCCGCCCGGACGCCCGAGAGGTACTCGCTCAGGCGCGCCTTGAGTTCGGAGACGTTGGCCCGCTTCATGACCATCATCTAGTCATGAGTGGTCAGAAGCGTCAAGACGCGACGGTCGGGTCGGCGGGCCTGCCGCAAACGCACCAACAAGGGGTGGCAGGTGTAGCCCTCCAGGTCGCTACCACCCAGCGACACCCACGAGGTAGCCGTCGAGGAATCCACCGTGCGGTCCCGCGACCGATCCGAGCGTCGACCCGCCGACGACGACCTGAGCGGCGCTCGCGGCGACGTACGCGCGCTCGTCGCGCTCGCTGCCGAACTGCACCACGTCGAGCAGGGCGCCATCGCTGCGCTGCATGCGCGCCACCCAGGCATCGCTGCCACCCGCCGCGGTCTCGCCGGGAAATGCACCCCAGGTGTGGCCGGAAAGGATCAGCTCGTCGCCGCGTACCGACACCCGGCGAACGTCGTCGCCCGCCGCGGTGCCGACGTGCCGCGCCCACACGACCTCGCTACCCGGGATCGCGCGCGGGTCGAGCTTGACGACGTAACCGTCGCCCTGGCCGAGCTGTGAGGTCGGGCCGTCCATCCGACCGTACGTCTGTCCGACGACGTACAGGAAGCCCGCGTCGTCGAGCGTCATGTCCCATGGCCAGTCCGAGCCGTCGCTCGAGCCGAAGGTGACGCGCCAGGCGAGCGTCAAGCTCGCGTCGAAACCGGCAACCCAGGTGTTTCTGTCGGCGACGATCGGAACGGGCGGCTCGGTCGAGTCGTCGAAGCTCCCGAAGGTCCAGCCGGCCGCGAACACGGTCCCGCCGCCCACAATGTCGGCCGGTGTCCCGGGCGCCGCGTGGACGAGCCCGCCCCAGGGCTCACGATTCGCACCCTCGCCGAAGAACACCCGGTCGATCAGCGAGAGGTCGCTCGGGTCGCGGCGCTCGATGTAGGGATCCTGCCCGGCGCCCTGCTCGCCCGGCTGCACGCCGTCGGGATCGGGGCCGATGCCTGTGACATAGAGCTCGCTGCCAAGCGCCACCCGAGCGGGGAACTGCGGACCCGCTCCGCCCCACACGTCGCTCGCCAGGACCTCACCGGTCGTCGCGTCGAGCATCACGACCAGCGCGTCGTTGAGGTGACCGGGTGCCGCGCCCTTGAACTTCCCGGCGGAGTAGACGCGATCGCCGGCGACCAGCAGATCGAACGCGAAGTCGAGCTCGCCGCCGGGCGACCCGAACCGGGTCAGCCAGCGGCGCTCGCCGCCGGGCGCGAAGCGCGCGATGTACTGGCGCCCGGCGCCGACGATCCGGTCCGCGGGCAGGTCGCCACGTGCGACGCCGAGCACGTAGACGTCGCCGTCGTCACCGAGCGCCACGTCGGCGATCGTTTCGGCGGCCGGTCCGCCGAGCTGCGCGAGCGCGACGATGCTCGCCGGCAGGTCGGGCGAGGGCGACGGCAGATCGTCCGTGTCGAGGTAGACGAAGGGCAGCGCCGCCGGGTTCGACAGCGCCGTCGCGACCACGAAGCCGATCAGGTCGAGCGGACCGCCGCGCACACGAAGGATCGCGGTGCCGAGCACACCCTGCCCGTCGATCGCCTGCACGAGCGCGTAGTCCGCCGGCGCGCCGTGCAGCACGATCCGCGTTGCGCCCGCCTCGACGTTGACGACGTAGGCGAAGTCGTCGTCGATCGGGTCGCCGATCGCGCGGCCGAGGAAGTATGGCCGCAGCTCGTCGCCGAGCACGAAACGGTCGCCCGGCACGTCGCGGTAAGGGGGCAGGCTACCGTAGAGGCTGACCACGCTGTCCTGCCCGGGTGACGGAGCCGACGGATCGACGGCGCCGAGCACGTCGAAGCCGCCCAGCTCGCCCCACACCACGCGCGTGGGAAAAGGCAAGGTAAGCTCGAGGTCGTCCCCCGGAACGCCCTGGACGAAGTCGTTGCCGGGAAACGCGAGGCCCGTCTCGAGGCGGTGCGGGATCGCCGTGCGGACGATCGTCTCGAGGGTCACGGCGACCAGCGCCGCCGGCGTCACGTCGACCACACAGACACCTCGCGTGAACGGGTTTCGCATGCGGAACGACTTCGCACCGTCGTTGGTCACGGTGCCGTCGGCGAAGCGCACGGCGTACGTGTCGCCGCCGCCGAGCGTCACGCGCGCACAGCCGCTCGTGCCCGGCGCGGGCGGCCGCAGGTCGACGAGCCCGCCCCGACCGCTCATCTCCGCGCGGATCTTGAACGTGCCGTTCGTCGTGCGCTGCACCTTGAGGGTCTTCACCGGTCCGTTCTCGCCCTTCGCATCGCGGTAGGTGAAGCCCTTCACGAATGAGCCGGTCCAGAAGGGCTTGCCGGTGATGGCACTGCTGCCCGCGGGCAAGGAGAAGAACTGGCTGCTCGCGATCGCACCGTCGACAGCGATCGCCAGCTCGGCGCCGTTCGCGACCGGATCCCCGGTGAGCGCCGTCATCAAGACCTTCTCGAGCGCCTCGACCACGACGCGCCGCTTGTCCGGCGTGCCCGGATCCTTCACCAGCAGGCTCTTGCCGAGGACCGCGTGCTCCGCGGCGAACACGGGCGGCGGGAGCACGAGGTGCAGCGCCAAGCCGGTGGCGACGACGAATCGGTGCACGAACCGACGCATTGGAAGTCTCCTCGTCGTTACCGGCGCCGCGGCCGAACGACGACGGCGCTCCGGCGCGACGGCAGGTCGGAACCGTTGGTCATACGTGTACGGAGCTTCGTCAGGTGATCGATCAGGTCCTCGGCCGACATCTCCGCCTGGTGCAAGACCCACCAGTTCACGGTGGAGACCATCATGCCGATCAGGGCGTAGGCGGTGAGGCGTGGCGGCAGGTCCTTGCGGAATCGTCCGCCGCGCACGTTGCGCTCGATCTCGCGGGTGCGCTGCGCGACGAACTCCTCGACGACCGACGCGCGCCGGACACCCTCCGGGGCCGGTCCGAGCGCGAGGCGGTACAGCTCCTGATGGTCGCGCGCGAACTCGACGATGATCGTGACGTCGCGCCGGTGGTCCGCCTCGGGCGTCGTGTTGCCGCGCTGCGCAGCGGCAAGCTTCTCGCGCAGGATGCGCCTCGCCTCGCCGAGCAGGTCGTCGAGCAGCGCGTCCTTGTTGCGGTAGAAGTTGTAGAAGCTGCCGTTTGCGATCCTCGCCACGCGACAGATCTCCGCAACCGACACGCCGTCGACGCCGGAGGTCGCGAACTGCTCGAGCGCAGTCTCGCGGATGATCGCGCGCAGGTCGGTGCCGTAAGCCTGATTCACGATGGATCTCCTCGCAGAGGCGACAGCGTCGTCAGCGCTCGCTCGCGGCCGGGAGGGGGGTGAGGTCGTGCGGATCGAGGCGCAGCGCGAACGCGTCGAACGAGCCGGTGTTCGCACCGGCCAGGCTCCCCTCCGTCATGCCGCCCACGTAGAGATTCTCGCCGTGCAGCGCGAGGTAGCCTCGCTCCTCGCCGGGCGTGCCGAGCTGGATCGATGCAACGGGGTTCAGGTCGGTGTCGAAAGCGTAGACCACCAGGTCCCCGGTCAGCCCCTCGGGGTCGCGATTCGGCGCCACCAGGGCGCCGTAGGTGTGGCCGATCGCGTAGACCATGCCGTTGGCGCCGACCGCGACCTCGCGGAGCTGGTCCGAGCGGGCGGTACCGATCTGTCGGAAGCGCGGGTTCGCGAGGTCACGGTCGTACTTGACGATGAACGCGTCGCCCTCTCCGGCGTGCGCGCCGTCGAGCGCGCTGGTCGTGTAGCCGACCGCGTAGACGTTGCCGGCCGCATCGGCCTCGTTGTCGACCACCCAGTCGGCTTTCGTCGTCTGGCCGCCGATGGTCGCGGTTGCGAGGCGCGTCGGGACGTCGGCCGCGAGGTCGCCGTAGAGCGCGAGGAAGCCGTCCGCACCATTCGGCGGGTTGGCGAACCAGCCCCCGACGACCAGACGCCCCGCGCCCGGGGTCGATTCCGGAACGTAGGTCACGCCGCACCAGGCCTCGGCGACGCTTCTCGACGTCGGCAGCACCGGCTCGATCCGCCGCCAGACGGATGCCAGCGTCGCCGCCGAGTGCTTGGCGACCAGGAACGCGTTGTCGCCGGTGTCGACGGTAGCGGCGGGCGGGCTTCCGGCGCCGGACACGTACAGGTTGCCCGCGTCGTCGAGCGTCACCGCGCCGTAGCCGTCGATGCCGGCATCGCCCCACTGATCGGTCGCGACGATCGCGCCGTCGTCGAGGCGAAGCTTCAGGATGATCCCGTCCCACACCCCCGCACTCGCGAAACCCGGCAGGCTACCGAAGGTTCGCCCGACCGCATAGAGGTGTCGATCGTCGGCGACGGCGTCGAGCAGCAGCGCGCCGTTCAGGGTCGCGACCTCGGTGGTCCAGAGGCGGCGGCCCGCCGCGTCGTGCTTGACGACGAAGATCTCGTTGCCGGGATCGTCGCCGCCGTCGAGGTTGCCGTCGGTGGCGCCGAAGAGGTAGACGTTGCCGCCTCTGTCCGTCGCGATGCCGCCGACGATCTCGCGACCCGGCGACCCGGTCTGGACGATCCCGGGCAGCGCCGGCTCGGCCGGCGGACCCGGCACGACGAAGCGGAACTGCCGTGCGTCGGCGAGGTCGAGGCGACCGCTCGCGTTGCACAGGCTCGCCTCGACGTCCGGCAGAGGGGCCGTGCCGATCTGCCGCGTCCTGACGTCGTCGCAGCGCTGGACGTAGGCGATCAGGTCGATCTCGCCGCTGGACGCAAAGGCGGCGGTGTAGAGCAGAAACCAGCCGTCGTTCGCGCTCTCGGCCTGGTCCAGCTGGACCAGGGCGTAGTCCTCCGGAGCCCCGACGAGCTGCAGGTGTCCGTTCACGTAGTCGAAGTTCTGCACGACGACGAAGTCGTCGTCGCTGCCGTCGCCCGGCGAGTGGAAGAACGGCAACGGGTTCGACGCGATCCCGAGCACGATACGGTCGCCGGGCGCACCGCCGTAGGCGCGGTCGATCGTCGGATGGCTGACGGCCCGTACCATCTTGACCGTGTGCGCACCGGGATGCGTGTCGCCGGGATCGGCCGGGACGAAAGTGTCGTAACCGCTGGTCTCGCCCTCGATGTAGTCGGTGTCGAACGTGGTGAACTCGACGTCGTTCCATGGCGTGCCCGAGGCGAACGTGAAGCTCTCCGCTCCGGATCGCGAGATCAGGTCGGTCGGCTCGCCCGGCATCGGCGCGAAGCTCGCGGCATGCGCTCGAAGTTCATCCACTCCGGGGAGGGCCGGCGGCGGCGCCCCGCCCGGTCCGCCCGCACCACTCCCGGAGCACGCGCCGAGCAACGTACAGGCGAGCAGCAAGACGATGCGGCGCCAGCGAGTCGAGCGCGCCCTTCGCAGTTTCGAACGACCGAATGAGAGCAATCTCATCACGATGAGCGGCTTCTCATGGGATTGGCCCGTCTGTCAAGAAAACTATTCCGTACCAACCTTGGCGACCGTCGCGGGCGAGGGGCCTTCTCATGATGCGCTGGACCCTACGCAAGCACCGTCGACATCATGAGTGAGATGTCTCCTCATCAGAGATGAGCGGCGAGGAAGCACAAAGCCGCGATTTGTACATATGCCCTCTTATCGGACGTCGCGAGGG
>Ga0172362_10004082_pt1 | contig 12669 bp, 8 predicted proteins | sample LakKivs1_kivu2a2_FD_114534 | JGI IMG/M metagenome (GOLD analysis project Ga0172362, IMG submission 114534) | Sediment microbial communities from Lake Kivu, Rwanda - Sediment s1_kivu2a2 | ecosystem: Environmental > Aquatic > Freshwater > Lake > Sediment | place: Rwanda: Western Province, Lake...
CAAGTTCATCCAGCGCCGAGGCAGCACTCCTGTTCCCGGCCATAAGGGAAACGACGAGCGGCTCCATGGCCCGCGCGTCACCGATCTTCCCCAGCACCTCAGCGGTGGCCTCGCGTATGCGCGAATCCTTAGCCTTGAGTGCGACGATTAGCTGCTCCACAGCAGGAGCACCAATCTTCTCCAATATCTCTGTAGCAGCCCGCTGTGTCCTCCAGTTGCCCAGGGCGACGACGAGTTGTTCCACAGCAGGGGCACCAATTCTTGCCAGCACCCTAGCAGCGGTCTCGCGCACGCGCTCCTCTTTATCCTCCAGAGCGACAATGAGCGGAAACACCGCCCGTGCATCACCAATCTGCCCGAGTGCTTCAGCGGCGGCCTGACGTACGTCTCTATGTTCATGCTTGAGTGCGGCGATTAGTTGTTCCACAGCAGGAGCACCAATCTTCTCCAATATCTCTGTAGCAGCCCGTTGCGTCCCCAGGTAGCCCAGGGCGAAAACGAGTTGTTTCACAGCAGGGGCACCAATTCTTGCCAGCACCCTAGCAGCGGTCTCGCGCACGCGCTCCTCTTCATCCTCCAGAGCGACAATGAGCGGAAACACCGCCCGTGCATCACCAATCTGCCCGAGTGCTTCAGCGGCGGCCTGGCGCACGTCGTCGTTTGTATCTTTGAGGGCGGCGATGATTGGTTCGACTGCCCGTGCATCTTTCAGTTCGCCCAGTGCCTCAGCAGCCGACTTCCGCACGCCAGCGTCCCTCTGGTAGCCGAGTGCTTTGATCAGGCCCTTGACATTGCGTTTGGCTTTCAGTTCCTTCACGTTGGGTGGTCCAAAGAGTGGCATTTTTGTGTTCTCCTTTCCTCGATCTGTGTGCGTTCGACCTGATACGGTTTACCTGACCTGCGGTGGAACCTCCGGCAGTGGCAGTCCGGCCGCCAACCAGCGCTCCACGCGCACGTCCAGCGCTTCCAGCGCGCCCTGCAACAAACCACGCGCTCGCTCGTGCAGGGCGGTACAGTCAGTCGGCGGGCTGTCGGGGTCACCACTGCTACCCCACGCCCGGCAGAAGCCGCCGCACATATAGCGCAGCGTGCAGGCGCGGCACCGCCGGTTGCTGTCCACGGTGACGAGCCGGTAGGCATCATTCCGCGCTATCACTGCCGCCAGCCCGTCGTCGAGCACGTTGCCCAGGTAGTGGCCTGCGCCCGTCAGCGCGTAGCACGGGTAGCACGCGCCGTCCGGTCCGACGTACAGGTTCATGCCCAGGCCGCACGTCGCAGCGGTGCGCGCGCCGCAGGCAATGGCCTCAGCGCCGTCGCCAAGCGAACTATAGAACGCTGGCCGCAAGCCCAGGTCAGCCCCCCGGCCCAGCGGCAGCACCGACTTGAAGCGCACCCGCACGCCCAGTTCCTTGCCCAGCGCACGCACCGCCTCACCCTCCGGCCCGCCTACCTGGTCAGCGGTGAGCACGGCGGTGATGCCTACTTCGGCCAGACCCTTAGGGTTTTCTGAAACCCTAAGGGTCTCAAGAGTCTCAGTCAGCGCACGCAGGTTGGCCACGGTGCGGGCGTAGGTGCCGGCCCCACGCCGGGCGTCGTGGCTGGCCTCGCTGCCATCTACGCTGACCACAATCTGATCAGTACTGCGCACCAATCTCTCAATCAACGCAGGCGTCAGGGGGTAGGCCAGGTTGGTGCGGAGGACGGTCTGCAAGGGTTTCACCTCCTCGCGCAGGGCTGCCAGCGCGTCGAGCAGTGCGTCGCGTTGCGGGTGGACCAGCGGCTCGCCGCCGGTGATGACAGCCTTGCGAAAGCCCGCCTGTGCCGCCTCATGCACCAGCCGCACAACGTCGTCCACCGCCATCGCCGGAGAGACCTCCGAGGTCTCCGAGACCTCGGAGGTCTGAGACGACGCGTAGCAGTGGGTGCAGGCCAGGTTGCAGGCATAGGTGACGTGGATGTAGGCGTTGGCCAGCCCTTGTTGAGATTGGGTGTCGAGCCGGTGACGGAGCGCCGTCAGGCTGCGCAGCGCAAGTTCGGGCTGGGTGATCAACCCGGCGCGGTCGAGTTTGCACAGCGCTTCTTCGGGCGATTGGCTGACCGCCAGCGCAACCACGGCCACCAGTTCACGTGCCCGCTGGGCCACTTTCTGCGGGTGCGGCCCGCCGCGCATAAGTTGCAGGAGCCTGCCCTTGCGCAGCAGGCCGTACTTACCGGGGCCTTCATCTACCACGGCGGCCAGATTCTCCTCGGAGAACACCTCTTCCAGCGCCCGGTCGGTGACGTAGCTAAACACGCGCCTGTAGGCCGGGCAATGCGGGTCGCGCAGCGCAAGACCTGACGGGTTTCGAAAACTCGTCAGGTCTCCCCCGTTGGCAACCAGGGCGTTGTACGGACACCCGCCCCGGCAAAAGCCCAGGTGGGGGCAATCGCCACATTCCTCTGCGATGCGCTCCTGCCGGTTCCGGAACGCGCGCCAGGCTGGCGCTGCCGACAGCATCTCCGGTGAGGGGCAATCGTGGACGTTGCCCAATTGGTACTCCGGCATCCCGGCGAGACGCTGGCAGGCGTAAATCCAACCTTCTGGGTCAACCGCCAGATACTGGCCCAGACAGTCGCCAAAGGTGCAGATCCCGCCCTGTCCGGCCGAAACGCTGCGGCACATGGCGTCCAGCGTGCTGATGCGCACCCTGTCCAGGTCGGCCAGGTAGCGCTCCAACATGTCCACCAGCAATTGACCGTGCGCTTGAGGGGAGAGCGTCCAGCCGTTGTCCGGGTAGTTCAGTGAGGGCAGTGCGGCGTGGATACTGAAGCCCAGTCCCTCGCGAGCGAAGAAGTCGAATATCTCACCGGCGTGTGGGGCGGATTGGGCGGTGAAGGTGCAGATGCAGCCCACGTCCAGGCCATACGCGCGGGCGCGCTCAATGCCCGACATCGTGCGCCGGAAGTAGCCTGTGCCGCGTTGGGCGTCGTTGATCGGTTCAGGGCCATCCAGGCTGGTGCCGAGTGAGACACCGTACTCACGGAATAGTTCGCACAGTTCGCCGGTGAGCAGCCACAGGTTGCTCTGCACACCCAAACGCACCCGGTGCGGGGCCAGCCCCTCGCGCAGGAGTGGCAACCCCATGCGGTAGAATTCTACGCCGGGCACCAGTGGCTCGCCGCCGTGGAAGGTGATTTCGAGCGGTTCGCTCCCGTCGAGCGCGCTCTGCCAGCGTATGACAGCCTCGACCGCTTCCTGCCGCATCGGCGGGCCACCCCCGCGAGGGCCAAAGCAATAAGCACAACTGGCCGGGCAAGCCAGTGAGGGCACGAGCATCAGATGGCGGGACACTCCCAACCTCAGAAGGCTATTCCCTGATTCTCCGCAGTTCTATGGTGACTGCGTTCGCTTTGTCCAAGCAGTCCAACTCGATCACGTCCGGATCGCCCCACTCGGCCGGGAAGCCGCCGCCGAACTGGAGCATGACGAGATAGGGGAACACGTCGTGGTAGAAGAAGCCGCACAACCCGCCCGCGTTGTGCCCGCTGAGTTCGAGCTGGTCTCCTGCCTTGTGGCCGGCACTACAGGACCCTTTCACGGCCTTGATCGTGCCAATGACCCGATAGCCGATGCGTGCTTGTTCTGCCATAGTACAGCCTCCTTACTGCAACTAAATTTGTCGGACGCGGATTCACACGGATTGCACGGATTTCACAATTCTACTTGATGAGATCGAAGATCAAGAAGGCTGGCAGCCGGGAAGCATCTTCCAGGTGCGGGTTCTCCTGCACCTGCTCCTCCGTCGGGCGGGGCTCGTACAGCCGGCGGATCAGGAATCCCGCTCCGGCGATCATCTCGCTCCATTCCGAGAGGGTATGCCGCCAGTACGGCGTCTCCCAGTGATATTTCAGCCTTTTCATGCTCCAACGGCAAACCGTAGGCCCCGAGTCAAAGTAATAGTTGATCTTGAGCGCCGTCTGGTTGCCTGCCTCGTCACGGTCCCACTCTCGAAACGGAGTGTCCGTGCACGGATGCGGGATCGAAAAGACCAGCCGCCCACCTTCGGGCAGCAGCGCAAACGCGCTGCGCAGAACGCCACGCGCGTCGGCCATGTCGTGAAGCGACATGCACGCCGTGACGAGATGAAAATGCCTGTCCTGCAAACGCTCGGCAGCCTGTACCGCGGACATCACGTGGTACTCGATGCCCAATGGCTCCTGTACTTCGTGTCGCCTGGCGTACGCGATTTGCTGCTCTGCCACGTCAATCGCGACCACCTTTGCGCCGCGTTTGGCCAGTTCACGGCAGAAGAAGCCCTGGCCGCAGCCGAGGTCCAGAACGTCGAGCCCGGCGACGGGTTCACAGGCACGCAGTAACGCGGGGCCGTGGACAGCGTGGCGGTAGTAATCGGCACCGGACTCGACAAACTCCTCCCACGCCTCAGCCCCCGTGTCCCACGCGGCCCGCGCATCGCTGTCGCTGAACCCTTTCGCTTTAGCCATTGCGCCCCCCTGCTTTATGATATTATGATATGGCAACCCTGCGAAAAAGTCAATCGGCCATCCGTTTATCCGTTCGAACATCCGTTGACATCGTTCCCGCCACGTGCTATACTTCGACGTGGCAGGTCCGTGGAGCGGGCAGGAGGTTGTAGTGGGTGTAGAATTCGAGTGGCACTTTGAGGACCAGGTCCCCGAGCAGGCTCCCGAGAAAGAGCAGCGTCCTCGCCGTTCTCGCTGGCGCTTCTGGCTGGGGCTGGCCGGGGCAGTCATATTGCTGGTTGCGGCGGGACTCTACGCCCGCTGGCGCGTGCAGCGCGAGATTCTGAAATCGGTCGAGGCCGAGGTACGCTCCATCGCCCAACTGGAACTGCAGGCGCTGGCAGAAGGGGACGGCGATCTCTATCTTGGCCTGCAGGATGACGCCGATCCCAACTGGCAGGAGGCACAGAAGGCGCGTGCTACGTTTGACGCCGCGCTTCCGCCGCCACTTCCTGGCCTGACCACCTCAACCGTCCTCTCGATTGAGAACGCCCGCGTCGTGGGCAACGTGGCGCGGGTCGAACTGGTGCACGCGGTGGGACTGCCGGACGGGCAGGTGGTCCCCTTCCGCGCCATCCGCTTCTACCGCCGCGCCGACGACGGCCGCTGGCTCCACACCAGAGCCGACCTGGGCTATGCCGGCCACGCCGTCATCTTCACCGGGCAACAGGTGGCGATCACGACCTACGCGATTGACGCCGAACTGGTGAGGCCGGTCGCTTCCAGCCTGGAGAAACTGGCGAGCCGGTTCTGCATGCTTGTCTCGTGCCAAACGTACGCGCCGCTGGCGCTGACCTTGACCGACACGCTGGACACCGTTATGGGGCCGGACAGCACGCTCCCGGCCCCCTTCATCGTCGGCGCGCCGGACGATGAAAAGGCGCGCGCGGCCTGGGAGGCCGCCCTGCACGAAGTGCTGCTCGACCGGCTGATTGCCCGCGAGTTCGGCCCGCCAACCGGCAGCGCCAGGCGCGCATCCGAGGGAGTCGAACTCTTCCGCGCCAGGTTGCACGAGTGGCTGCGGGCGACGCTGGAACTGCGCCCGCCCATCGCTGTGGACCCCGATCTCATCGGTCAGGCGCTGGACGCAGGCGAATGGATCTCGCTGGAGGCGTTGTGGAGCGCCGCCTCTACCACTGGCGACCTCCGGCGACCGCTGGCCGAGGCCGAGATTGACCTGCTTCTCGCGTTTATCGGGCGGGAGTATGGCCCCTCCAGCGTTGCCAGGATACTCCGCCTGCTGGATGAGGTCCCCTGGATCGCGACGTGGATCCAGGACACGACGGGCGAGAATTGGCCCACCTTCTACTACCAATACGCCGCCTACGTCCGCCAGGCGGCCGGCCGCCCCGTTGAGGTCGAACCGCCCGGCGAGGTACTTGCTTTTGCGGAGTACGACCTGGTGGCAGTCTGCATGGGGCCAACAAACCTGTGGGGAGTACGCCTGGATGGCCCGGGGGCGACGCCGCTCTCTCCTGCGGCCAGCATCGGCGCCCTCTTCTGGTCGCCCGACGGCACGCGGCTGCTGGCCTGGCGGGACATGATCTACGGCGGGGGCCTCTACCTCCTGGCAGCCAACGGAGCAGGCGTGCGCCAGTTGACGAGCGCTCCAGCAGGAGCAAGGTCAGTCGGCTGGTCGCCCGACGGCCGCTACGTCGCCTATCGGATCTCGGCCCCACTGTTAGAGGGAGGGCTGGTGGACGTGGCGGCTGATGAACGCGTGGCGCTGGGCAGCACTTACCAGGTGGCCTGGTCGCCAGACGGTTCACAACTGGCCTACGTCACCCAGACGGGCGAGTGGCTAACTTTGTGGTTGGCGGATGGGGATGGCTCGAACGCCCGGCAGGTGGGCCATGGATTCTGGGCGGCCTGGTCGCCTGATGGAAGGCGCATTGCCATCTCTGGGACGTTGCCTGACTCAGGCCTGGAGATATACGACCTGGCGAGCGAAGCGACGACGACGTTGCTGGCCCCGAGCGCGGTGTACGACCTGGTTGGCTCAGCCGGGCCTGCTTCTATGGATGTGAGGGCCACTGCATGGTCACCCGCCGGCGAATGGATCGGCTTCGAGATCAACCGCTATGGCGGTGCAGGGACAGTACAGGGAACGCTCGGGCTGATCCGTCCCGATGGCAGCGACCTGCGCGTCCTGTCCACCCACGCAGGTGGCGTTTACGTCACGGACTGGTCGCCGGATGGCAACTGGCTGGCGTTCGTCACCGTCGCCCGCAGCGGAGAGCCGTACACGACGACGGTGATCGGGACAGATGGGACTCCACTCCTCGAAACGGATGCCACCGTCACCTGGTCGCCGGATGGACGGTATCTGGCGGTCAACGAGCCTCGCGAGGAGGGCGGACTGCGCATCCTGGAGGTGCAGACCCGCACCTGGTACACGATCGAACTGCCCGCCCGCTGCACGGACATCACCTGGAACCCACGCGGCCCGCTGCACGAGCCGCTCCCCAGCCTCGACTACACCGAGCACCCCTGAGGGTGCTGATCCTGCTGGCCAGTTTGGACCAGGACGGAAACAGACTTCGGAAGTCCCTGAAGACTTCCGAAGTCTTATTTCTCAAGCAGTGCCTGCAGTTCGGCCAGCGTCGTGACACGGGCCACGCGGGCGACAAAGGTGTGCAGGTCAGGGCTGTGGGCGCGCAAGGCTTGCACCGCCGGCCCGATGGGGTCCGCACCGGCCGCCCCGGGCTCGTCGGCGTAGGCGCCATGGAAGGCAAAGTAGGCCTGATTCAGCTTGCGGATGGCGTAGCCGTGGGCGACGAACTCCTGCCGCCGCTTTTCCATGTACGCCTCCGCCTCCTCGATCCTGCCCTGGGCCAGCAATGCATCCACCTGCACGCGCGTCTGGCGCATCTCGGCGCGGAAGTCGAAGGCCGGCGGTTCAGACGGAGCGGTCTCCTCCTCCGCTTCCTCCGACGGGGGCTCCGGCGGCAGCAGTTCCGGGTAATAGCGAGCCACCATGCGCCGCCCCGCCTCTTTCCCCACTATAGAAGCCACTGTCTCGTTGATCGTGCGCGCCTCGGGGGAGGTGTCATAGTTCCAGCCCAGCGGCCGCGGCGTGAGATAATGATGCGCCCATTCGTGCGCAGTCACGTCGGCCACCCAATTGAGCGAACTGCTTTCCAGCAGCATAGCCGGGTAGGCCGCCATTCCGCCGATGCCGGTCACGAGCGACGAGACGCCGAAAGACGTGTCCACCTGCGCCTCGATCATCACCTGGTGGGGCACGTCGAGGCCGTGGCGCAGGCTGAGGTCGAAGATGCTCTCGACGTGGTCACGGGGAGAGACGACGAGCATCAGCGGCAACGGCGTAAAGTGGCTAAGGATGGGCGGAAATTCCTGGCCCAGCAACCCGAACCCCTCGTCTACCAACGTGCAGGCCGTCTGCTCCTCCAGGATCGCTTCGGCGAGCGGTTGGCAGGCCGTTTCCATCTCGCGCAGCCTGGCCAGTTGCGCGCGCCGTTCGCGCGTGGCTGCCTGGGGGTCTTGTACCTGTGGGTCGGTGTAGGCGCGTTCGGTCTCCCACTCCAGGCGCTGGATTTCGGCCACCAGTTGCAGGTAAACGAGGGAGAAATCGTGGCGGGTCTGCTCGTGCATGTAGCGCTGCGGCGCGACCAGGAGGTGGGCCACTTTGCCCAGGAGCGCCTCCATCTCCCACCTGGCAAAATCGAACCGTTCGCCCGCCACCAGGCGGCGGACCCGGGTATCGAGTTTGGCCGGCGGAGGCCCTTCGGCCGCCAGCCCCAGGAGCAGCGAGGCCACCAACAGCGCCAGTATCCACCGCTGGATGGCCCACTTGAGAGAAACGCAGAGATGCTCGACCAGTCTTCGACGAGACGTCATCAAGTTCATCGTTGTATCAACTTTGCAGTCGTTAGCGGTACGCTCGCAAAATCAGCGGCAGGTGACAAGAGAAGAACTCGAAGAACTCATGGGCCCCACGGTCGTAGCTATTGCCGTGGGGCCGGTTCAGTCAAACCTCACACTGAGTCTAGCCTGCAACTTGGCGTTCAGAGTTTTCACGAACCCATTCTTGTCGGGGAGACCAGGGTTATTCCGCATCGCTTGATATACCTCCTCCACCGTGGTCGAAATGAAACGGCTTGGCATTAGATGCAACCGATCTCCTTCTTGTACAAGATCGTACAAAGCGAATCGCGAAGCATGCTCGGGCAAGTAGCCTTCCTGCTTCAACCCGTAACGGTTGACCAGATTCGCATAGATATAATCCTGGATCACCCAATAGCACTTTATGTCCCAGGCTTCATACACAATTCCTTTATTCAGCAGTTGGGTCATTGAACGCTTGATTGTGTCATAGGTGTTCATACCAAAGCGGTACGTCTGTCCTTGTATGTCATGGCCTGCGATAAAATCACGTATCCCTTGAACCAACCCTCCAGTGCCAGTTGTTGAGTCGGATTGAAACTCTACAGCCACAAAATCTTCAACTTGAGCTTTCATCGGCTTGTGCCGGACCAGTACATAATCTATCGTGCCTACGTTCGGAAGTCTAACCTCAGGGAAGGGGATGACGTTATTGAAATCGCCGAAATAGTGCAACGCGATATCTTCCAGAATACGCGGTATCCCCTCAATCGTGCCTCGTTCTTCAAACCGGCGTGGACAGACTGTATAGATCTTGCCTCGATGCTTCACTGAACAGACGCCGAAAGGATAATCAATCAGGCGGCTTTTTTTATCGCAGATGCCGTCGACAAATGGGCACCAATGTCGCCCACGCGTACTCTGAGCTTCATCTGACTGGTTCTCAGTTAGATATCCAAAAATCTCTGCCGGGCGGCTATCTGCGTCTCTTGCCATTTAGACTCCCCTGCATAAGTTCTTTCCAGGTAGTGCGGATTTCGAACGGTGAATACACGCTTTCTAACAGCCATCCTAGCGCTGCACCACATTGTCGGCAGAATGTCTCACTCTCGCTCGCGTCAATCCTCTCTAGCGGCGGCCAGTGGCCGGCCGGCACATTCCCATCGAGCGCGAACACCAGAATTGCGTCATGTTTGATCGAATTCAGGTTGTTAATGTGCACCGAGATGGGATGTTCTGAGAACACGACGTACACATTCATCAACTTGAAGCCGGCTTGCTTCAGGGCAACCGTGAGCTCTGCCCAGGCATTAGCGTCCCAATGGTGAAATGTAAATACCATCCGCCCCGTGTGGGGCTTGAGTACCCGCCCACATTCTCTAAAGATACCTGACAGTACGGTCATGAAGATCGTGTCGCCATCGGCCGCTTTGGTTGCCACGGCGCTACGTGTTTCGTCGTAAGTCCACTTTACCTCAGCAGGGAGCAAGCGCGCCAGCCATACCCGGAAGAAAGCGGCCAGGTCGCTATACTGTACACTGTCATAGTACGGAGGATCAGTCACAATGAGATCCACTGAATGATCGTCAAGTGGCAGGCTGCGCGAATCACCGTGAATTAGCCAGAAGGCCTGTTTATCACTGGCGAGAAGAGTGGCCTGATCGAAGACCTCCGTGCCACCGTCAAATTCTCCAGGAATCTTGATCAATCTTGTTTTGCCGTCACGCCCAACCTTGCGCTCGATAGGCGCTACAGCCCATTTGCGTCCGCGCACGATGCGATCGTGAAAGAGCAGTTGCAGGTTGCCGGAAGACTTTTGACGGTTGACTGGGTTATTCTCCACGGCGGTGTACGGAAACGAATAGGCGTGCAGAGCAAAGACGTGCCGGATAGCACCTGGCCGCCGCTTAAACCATCCTTTGTAGCCGCAGAGTAATGAATTGAACTCAAGTGATGTAGAGACGAGCAACCCCAGGTTGCGTTTGACCACGCCATCGTAATTGCGCAGCAATTGGATGGTTTGATGGAGGTAGAGTAATTGGCGCGACGAGAAGACGTCGAGATATGAGCAGATGTTATGCCTGAGCAAATCACCAGACTTTGGGCCGCCCTTGACAGCGAAATCCTCCATCTGACCAAAGTCCAGTCTGTCTCGCTGTGCGTCGGCTTCGCGGATTCGTGCCAAATCTGCTTGACCCGGCGAACGGAAGAACAAATTGTGTTCAGGACAAGTGCCTACAACGGCAAGCGGGACATAGCGGGCATGGTATGGCAAGTCGAGCAATTCCTGGTACTTCTGTCCACACGTCGGGCACACAGTTTCGGCTTTGGTGATCAAACGTGTTGCCTTTGCCGCGTCGTCTGGGGCATTCTGACCATCGGTGATTTCCCAACTATCCGGCCAGATGCGCAGCATGCGGTTAGCCTCGTGGCGCAGTTCGTATTGGTCAATCTGCACAACCTCCCCACAATCACACCGTTTACGCAGGCCGTAAAGGGTATACTGCACATCGAGCGTCTTCCCGCACTCTGGGCATTCGGTTTGAAAATACCGTCCTATGTGGCTATACAGGTCGCCGAAGAATTGATCAAAGGCAACCTGCAAGTCTGAGAGCGCGGCATGTGTGAGCGTTGCCCGTGCCTGTACCACCGGAATAGGGTCTATATCTGCGCCGATGACTTTTGCTCCCAGCCGGATCGCTTCGTGAGGTATCGTGCCGCCGCCCATCATTGGGTCAAGCACGATTTTGCCCTCCAAACCACCGGGCGCATAGTAATCGCGGCGTTCGGGATCGGGCACAAAATGCTTTAGGATGGTGCGGAACGTAGAACCACAGCGCCTGGCCCACCATTTATGTAAATACGTGTTAGGACGGAATAGGTGTTTATTCAGTGCCTCGCAACGAGAAAGCTCGTCGGCGAACGCCTCGGGAAAAGACTGATCAATGGCAGTACTGTGTTCGGTCTGAGGCAGGCGGAACAACTCGTCGAAGGCCATTTGGCGAGCTTCTCGAATGGTCTTGGTCATCATAAAGAGATTGTAGCACAGGGCACGAGACAGAGCAAATGATGGCATGCCTGGGTTGCGAACCCCCTGACGTTGACAGAAAGCAGAATTTGTTTACAATGGTAAATTGGCGAGATCCAGTGTGGGAGAATGATGCCTATGCAGTGTTGGGACTGTCAATCGTATGTCTGATCTGCTCGACGGCCTGATTGTCAAAGCACAAAGTGGTTTCTTCACCGTCCACACCGGGCGCGGTGATTTCGTGTGCCAGGTGCGGGGGCGGCTCAAGCAGGAGCGGCGTGACACCGACCTGGTCGCCGTCGGTGACCGGGTGCGTATCAGCCTGGCCGAGGACGACAACGGGATGATCGAAGAGATCGCCGCACGGGAGCGGGCGCTGGTACGGCTGGCCCCGTTGCCCCGTGGGCGGGGGTCTCGCCGTTGGGATCGCGAAGGGTATCTGGCCGAGCGGGAGCAGGTCATCGTCGCCAATCCAGACCAGGCCTTCTTCGTCTTCGCCTGTGCCGAACCCTTCCCCAGCCTGCGCATGCTCGACCGGCTGCTGGTCGGAGCCGAGCGCCAGCACATTCCGGTGGTCGTGTGCGCCAACAAGATTGACCTGGTGGGCCGCCAGGAGGCGCGCACACTTTTCGGCGTCTACGAGGAGATCGGCTATCCGGTGCTCTACACCAGCGCCAAGACCTACGACGGGGTGGACGAACTGCGCGACACGCTGCAGGGAAAAATTTCGGCGTTCGTAGGCCCGTCTGGCGTGGGCAAGACGAGCCTGCTCAACGCGATGCAGCCCGGCCTGGGACTGCGGGTGCGGGAGGTGAGCCAGGCTACCAGCAAGGGCCGCCATACCACCGTCGCACCGCAGCTCGTCCCGCTGGACGTGGGCGGCTGGGTGGCCGATACACCCGGACTCCGCGCGCTGGCGCTCTTCGACATGGACCCAGAGGAGTTGGACGCCTACTTCCCCGACATCGCTCCGTTGGTTCCCCACTGCCAGTTCTCCGACTGCACACACACGGTCGAGCCGGGCTGTGCGGTTGTTCAGGCCGTGGAGGAGGGGCGGGTCAGCCAACACCGGTACGAGAGCTACGTGCGGCTGCGCGAGGAGCACCAGAAGTTGGCCGACATGTACTGGTGGGGCATCCAGTAAAATATAGGGCCTGGGGGCAGTTGAGCCTGGCCGGGCGCCCCGCTTCAGCGGGGTTTTCCCGGCTCAAGCCGGGCGTCCGGCCCCTGAGTTGGACGTCACTTGAAATATGTGGCCTGGGGGCAGTTGAGCC
>Ga0172362_10004085_pt1 | contig 12665 bp, 16 predicted proteins | sample LakKivs1_kivu2a2_FD_114534 | JGI IMG/M metagenome (GOLD analysis project Ga0172362, IMG submission 114534) | Sediment microbial communities from Lake Kivu, Rwanda - Sediment s1_kivu2a2 | ecosystem: Environmental > Aquatic > Freshwater > Lake > Sediment | place: Rwanda: Western Province, Lake...
ATCTCCTGATTTATGCTCAACCGGCAGGGACTCGCCCGTCAACGCCGACTGGTCTACCTGCACCGGGTCTCCCTCCAGAAGTCTGGAATCCGCCGGTATGATATCTCCTATGCGCAGGCGCACGACATCGCCCGGCACCAGTTCGCGGGCAGGTATGGTCTTCCACTCTCCGTCACGCTTCACCTTGGCCTTGACTGCCAGCTTCTCCTTGAGTGCAGCGATAGCGCTATTCGCCTGGTATTCCTCCCGAAAACCCACCACGGCATTCATCACCAGTAGTCCCAGAATGACGCCTACATCCGGCCAGTGACGCAAAACGGCCGACAGGACAGCCGCTACGATGATCATGATGGGGATCGGACCCCAGAAATAAGACAGGAACTTCAGGATAGGATTGACCCGCTCCTCTTCAATTTCGTTGTATCCGTACTTCTCCAGGCGGTTCTGCGATTCCTGCTGACTTAGGCCATTGCCGGACGTTTCGAGCCGCCCGGTTAGCTCGGCGATGGGCAGGTCTCTCAACGGTTGCGCCGTTATCGCCGGCGCCTGAGCCCCGGATTCGGTTCTCTGTTTGTCTTTAGCCTTATCCATCCCACATCTCGTCAAACGGTCCAGCCGGGGCACGGATGAATAACACTGACAATATCTCCATCATCACCATCTACTCTCCGAGTCAGTCGGAAGGTAATTCCAGGAAAATCGGACAGCCACAGTCGCTATTCGGACGACTGTTCTTTACGCAACTGAATGGAGGGCATCCCTCCCCTTACCTGGTTCAGCTATCCCCTTCTTTTGGTACAAGTATAAAGAACAGTCGGTGAAATTGTCATAACATCTGGAGAAAAAACCTTACAAAGTTATGACATTGTGCCCCCTCCCCCTTTTGTTATTGCCTGGCAATTTCCTCTCCCTCGACGGGAGAGGACTAAGAGCCTGTCCTGAGTTCATCGAAGGATGAGGGTGACCGTCATTGCGAGCGAAGTCCTTCTACGGAAGGATGAAGCGTGGCAATCTGCTCTCCATCGACCTACTCATCTTATGACTTCAGCAGGCGAGGGGGCTGACGATTATCAGCTACTTGGGCGATGTTAACGGTGCCCTGGCCGGCGGCTGTCGATCTGAAACGGACTGAGTCAGGCCTGCGGGGTTAGCTGGAGCGGGAGACGGGATTCGAACCCGCGACACCCTGCTTGGAGGGCAGGAACTCTAACCACTGAGTTACTCCCGCAAAAGTGAATCTATTTTACCCCAGACCTCAGCCGGCGGACAAGGCACTGTATCCGTTCGCAGTCCCCCTCTCGAGCTAAGAAGGCGGTGATCGAATTCTCCCTCTTAGAGCCTGCCCTGAGCTTGCCGAAGGGGTAAGAGGGAGCTAGAGGGAGTTACGATTAGACACTTTGCAGTGCTCATAACCCCCTTTTCTCCCCCTTATCTTAAGTGGGAGACCTAACGATACGCCCCCGGAATAAGGTGGACGCCGGCAACACCTCACCACCAGTGCCACGGGCCCAGACCAATAAGGCCAAAAAGGACCAGAGGGACGACCACAAGCAGTGCGACCATCCCTATTGCAAACAACACTATTCCGACGATGTCCCAGGGCCTCTGGGTATTCTTGAAGTGCTCAACACTGTCCCATTTCTTGTTTCGCCACGACCACTCCCTTCCCTTTATGCCCAGAACGATGGCCCAGGCAAGTTGAAAAGGGGGAAAAGGAATAAGAGCGAGCAGCGATATCAAGACACCGTTGAAGACCCCCCAGATCCAGGTCAGGACGAATCCCGCCCAGCTCCACCCCTTTACTTCCTCCGGCACCATCGCTGATTCACCCTGCCCCGACGTATTCTCCGGCGTTACCACAACCCTAAGGTTCTGTCCGCACTGAGGGCAAAAACTGACGCCTTCGCTTACTTCTCTTCCGCATTTTGGACAAAATGGCATGGCTACACCTCCTGTCCCTTTGATACATCGTATGGGAATTAAGGTAAGCTGTCAATAGGTGCCCGCACTCTCTACAAGACAAATAGACTTCCTTTATCAACTTGCCATATTTGAAACCTCATGCTATTATGGACTTGGGAAAAGAGCTACAAGGAGCAAGATATGCCAGGAAAGACGAGAAAAGCGACTTTCAATTTGCATACCGATGTTTTGGCGGAACTGGACGAGGTCATGGCTAAGGGAAGAGCGCCCAGCAAGAATGCTCTGGTTGAACAGGCGTTGGTCAAGGAGTTGAAAGAACTACGGAGGCAAACGCGCCAGCGATTGTGGCAAGAAGCAGCCGGGGATACTCTGTTGCTCAAGGACATAAGAGACGTCGAGACTGCTTTCCGCAGTGCAGATGCTGAAACTGCGCAGAGAATAGGCTAATGCCAGATTTCCAGTGGGCGGTTTTCGAGGCTAATCTTGACCCTGTCACAGGAGCCGAACAAAAAGGCAGAAGACCCGTGCTGATTATAAGCAATGAGGAATTCAACCAGGCTATGCCCAATGTTACAGTCCTGCCTCTGACATCAACAAAACGCCGGTTATATCCATCTGAGACTCTTTTGCCAGAAGGGAAGGCCGGCCAGCATCTGGAGTCCATAGTAATGGCTCATCAGATACGAACAATCTCAAAGCGGCGACTGGGAAAATTGCTGGGCTATCTGGATGATGCCGAGCTTCGGCATGAAATACACAGAGCTGTTAATGAGCATCTGGATATGGAATAGAAAACTCGACCCCCTGAAGTCTGGAGGTCTCCCGTTCAATCCTGACCGAAGCCAGGGATGATCCCCGCCACTGCATAAATTGTCTGCTTAACTCGTAGGGGCGGGCCTTGTCCCCGGCCGCTCCATGTGGCATAGAATCCCATCAGTGGCGACAATCCGGAAGCCGTTCCGGACATATAGAGATTTCGCCGGGTTATTCCTCAGTAACCTTAGCTTTGCGCTCTTGCCCAGTCGGTCCGCCCTATCCAGGATGCTTCTCAGCAAATACGTACCGATTCCTTTATTCTGGTAACCAGGCAAAATAAAGAATTGGCCTACCTCAACGCAGTCGTCGCTCTCGATGGTGGCGATGGTGCCTATTAGTTTGCCATCGTAGGTTATGATGTCCGGCTTTTGCTTTTTCCAGGCTTTGCTGTGGTACCGTCTCTGAACGTCCTCATCCCAACCAAACAGAGAAGTTATGTACTCCCCTTCAGCCGCCTTCTTGACCTGGTAGCTGAATTCCCTGTCTGTCTCATCAGCGGGAATAAGTTTGATTAGTGAACAGTCAATCATAGCGGCCGTTTCCTGGTCGTGATTCCGGCAAGGCAAGGCTGGTTCAGGCATTATCTTTTGAAGAAAATGTTCCCAGTTTAATGTAGGAATCTTCGCCTCGCGCCCAGGCTTTCAAGTTGGCCAGCCTCTCGCCCTTATCACCGTGCTCAGGGTCGTCGAAAGCCTCCTGAAGTGCGCTGCAGGCAAGAGTCGAACATAGTCCGCAATGCTCTATGCCTTTCTCGATAGAACACGTGGCGACCCGGCATTCGCCCCAGAACATTTTGCCTCTCGCCGTTTGGCATCCCGGACAGTTCATCTTCTCTTTCCAGCCGCAGTCGCCGCAGTAGGCGCCGCACCTTGCTATCAGTCTTCTATCCATTTCGTGATTCTCCTCTTCAATCGCGCTTACCGAATCCAGGATTCTGACAGGAATCCCCTATTTGCGTCTGCCGAGATTAGTCCTGTCTGTTCCGCCCGCCTGAATATATCACAGCGCTTTCTCTTCCTCATCTTCTTCTTTGCCTGTTTCCTGCCGGCCCATTGCCCGGGACACCTAGCGACTCCTTAATGTGTTGGACTTCCGCATCAAGTAAGGACCGCCTTCCGTCAAAATATCCCCTTTCGGCTTGCCTTCTCTCCCATTCCCACTGTTCACGAGAGGTTATCCCAGCATCGGTGTTGCTCAAGAGGACTGCGATTCGGTCGTTCAGAAGCGTCCGTACAAGAGCGCCGGCAAAATGAGCGATAGCAACACAAGCTATTAATAGTGGAATGCCTAATATCCCTTCTACGGTATTGCCCGCTACAAAAGCTCCTATTACATAGACAAGTCCGTAGATAGCGATACCCACTTTTAGCGGGATATTGATTAGAAAGGCAACAACCGAAAGAATGCGACCCGCGACTCGTTTCATTCCGACCCTCGCCCGATTGCAGTATACCCTGGACGCAAAACGTGCACAAATAGGGCAGGGAATAGCACCGCAAAGCAATTCGCAGCAACTACTGGGGTCGTACCTTGCGCTCGTGCACCATCTCCCTATGGTATCCGTTGATGATCGGACGTGCCGGTGCTATATTCTGTCCAAGGAACGCTCATGAACACTCGCCTATTGAAGGTAGGTATTCGCGTCTGGCTCATAGAAACGCTGATTTCCGGTTTCAACTTGTTCGTGCTGATGAACCTTGTCTACGAGCCGCGGTGGGGCGGCCTGGTCGCACATCAAATCGGCATGTCTACCCGAATCGTCTATATATTTGTCCTGGCATACTTCTTGCTCAGATACGTCAAGGAATACAACACCAGAGACCTCATCCTCATCGGATTAGTATGGCTGGGCCTCGAGGAGGCGTTCGAATGGGGAGGCAGCTTTGTCCTCAGGCGATCGGTTGAAGAAATCCTGATTGGTTGGAACGTATTTGCGGGCTATATGTGGCCTTATGTAATGTTGACGTATCTGACGGCAAATCTGATTGTCGGACTGACGCTTCATCCAGGCAGGAGGGTTGCGCAGAAAGAAGTCCGATGAAGTGAAAAAAGGGTTCTAGCCTTGAGTTTTCTGCCAGTCCTTCCTCGCCAGAAGAACGAATACTATCGGGAAGGTTCCCACCATGGACACAATCCAGGCCAAGACCGAATCCCTTTCGTTTATCCACAACAAAATCATGATGATGACGGTGACCACTGCGGAAGCCAAGCACACTTTCCAGTATCTTCTCGCCAGGCAAAAGACCCCGCCGACAATAACGAATGCCGCTGCCGCCAGAAGGACCACAAGCAGGCCCAAGCCAAGGCCATAAAAAGGCCATAAGAAGGCCATAAATGATAGAACGGAACTCACATCACGTACCATGAACAAAGCGAAAGCTACCATCAGAATCCCTGCTGCTTGTCTCATTTCAACCTCCCTTCGGTTTCATTCTCCAGAGTTACCGCGCCTTCTTGATATCGGAACAAAGCCAGATTTTCCCTCTTCTTGTTTGCACCATGTAGCAGTCCCTCATTTTCCCTATATAAGTTCCCTTCACAATGGCTGGACCCCTGCGAAACCTCCATTCACCTACGCCTATCGCCCTCAACCCCACCACATACTCGCCTTTTCTGATTAGTCCTAGCATTTGCGCCTCCTCGACGGTTGACAGCCTAGTCCTTCCTCCTCAACACTATTCGGCTTGCTACTAGAGCAGCCGTTAGAACGAGAAACGCACAGAGGGGTATGACGACCCACTTAACAAGCCACTGCCTAAACAGGGCGTTTTTCTCCTCGGCGCTGGGTGACGACACAGAAAGGAAACTATCGACTTCGGCCTTCGCATAGTCACTGAGTTCATCATAATTCAAGCGATAGAGGATTTGCGAAACGGCATTTCTGGCATCCTTAGAGGCTGGCCGCTCAACATATATGCTGGCTGCGCCTATGCCGATAACCAATATGATGACACCTACTATCCCCAACAGGATTAAGCGAAGTTTTCTCGTATCCACCTTGCGCGTTCGCCCAATGTCACCAGATTTCAAATTCTACTTCCATTATACCGCCAACCCACATCCAGCATAAGACCTGCTAGGGAAGGTTTTGTTTTGAGGCTACCTCACTACCCAGTCCAAGGTGCATGGCCCTCCTTGGGGTTCGTAGCGTACCTTTTAGCCATTCAGATTCCGGCAACGGGCTGAGGCCCCGTCGTTCGCTGCTACTGCGCACTTCGGACACACAAATGCCCTATTGACACGACAGACCTAAGCATATTATAATAGTGGCAAGTTCAGCACTTTAAAAACATATATACGCAGCTATCGAGAGTGGCGGTCAGGGAACTGGCCCGATAATCCGCCCGGCAACCTTTGGGTCTTCTTGAAGGTGCCACAGCCAGCCCGAAAGGGAAACGATAGGCACGGAAAGCCCGTGAAAAGGAAGGCACTAAGCCTCCTTCGGGAGGTTTTTTGTTTCTCGGATTGGAGCCACTTCCTCGATAGTCATGCTGGAAAGGAGGTGGCTATTGTTTTATAGAGCCGGTGCAGCAAGCTTTGACGCTTGTGACTGACAAAAGAGTAAAGATACCGGAAGTGAAGCAAAGAATCATCTCAATACGCTAAGGGGGTAATAGATGAATGAGAATATCATCCCGTTAGAGAAGAGCGAACGCGTGCCCAGAAAGGCGAGGCTGTTACGCAAACTCTTGGGGTCCATAACGGGCGGCCCTCCCATCGACTTTTGGATGACCTTTCCGCAGAATTCTTGCTGTTTTGCATTTGGCCCATCAAAAGGCCCCGTCCCGATTGGTGCTCTCTTCTTGCTCTGGTCTGCTGGGTGGCCCTATCTACAGAAATGCCCGGAATGCCACGGGCCAGCCTATATGGTGGAATTTGGTGGTCTCCTTTCCAATGGTGGTGGAACCCTAATTTGCCCTACCTGCGAGAATTCATGGCGGCAGCATCTAGGGGGCCTCGCTACGATAGCCCATGAGTATCTTCGGAAAAGTCCACTCATGGGAACAGCTTTCGAGCCGACCGGCATGCTCTTCGGCGGTGCTTATGAATCGGACGGAAAGCGCTTACGTGATTTCCTTGGTGTTGGCGAGCTCCCCGAATTAGGGTCAGGTCCCAGTATAGAGTTTGCTGGACAGAAGTTTGCCATGGAACTTGAATTCGAGGCCACACCCCAAAAAGACGGATGCTACTTATTTAAGACAAGGCAGGAGCGATAAATGGAGAGGGAAAGAAAATCAGAATCGATGAAACGGCGTGGCAAGTTCCCAGAATGGGCGAGACAATTGTCAGAACAGGAGCTATGCGACCTTCTTTATGCATCGCTGCAAGATAGACCCATGGAAGAGGCCATAAAGATCGTCTCAGGCGGAGAAACAATCTGGCTAAGCGGACATAGAACGGACAAGGACATTGGCTACTCGGATGGCGGCCGACATTTGATCCCGGTTACGGTCTACCACAACTGACTTCCGTGCGGGTAATTTTGTCGGCGGGCTAGTATCGTTTCATACAGGCGGCCCTCAGGGGGTACGCCACGATATAGTGACAGGGTATTTATCAAAGGCAACAAGGCACAAGAAGGAGGGGAAAATGGCACTAGCAACAATACTGGCAATAGTAGCGGGTGTTCTCTTAATATTGCACTGGAAGGGTCCAAACGCAGTTTGGGGTGGTGCTGGATTGGGAGTCGTCGTCGGGCTCATAATCGCCCTTGTCAAAGGGGATTGGAGCTTATTAGCACTTAGTTTTGCGCTGGGTACTTTTGCCGGAACATTTTTTGAATGGATTGGTAAAATAGTTGATAAATTACATAGCCGTTAATAATCAGGTGGGGCCGTACTGAAAGTCTAGTCTCGTTAGTCTTCTGTCGTTTCATATATTGGGCTGAGTCAGTTATCATCTGCCAAATAGGGTGAAGTTGCCGACTCTCAGCCCTTGTGCTTCAGCCATCCAGTGTCGTTCCATGTCTGGTTTTTTTGCGGTACCACGGTTTGAGTCACGTCCACGGCGCAATCCAAAGCGTGTACCGACTCTTGATATTAGCGCCGAGCTGTTTGAATTTGGAGCATAGCTTGGAGATTCTGGGAAAGCACAGCCAAGCGCAAAGGGCTAGGGGATGCCCTTATCGGCACGCCGTCAGATTTCTGGTTTCAACTCAATCAGTGGTTCACTCACTGCGTACCACTCCACCCCGTCCAGCCCTCCCCAATCGTTAGAGACTATTCGTTCGAGTTGACCTTCTGGGCAAACCCAGACGATGAGGCTAGGCAAGGTCGCTCCAGAAAGTCTCCTGATCCACTTTCTTAGCCCGCGCTGGGGTTCCAGAAGCCGTGCTGACGCCACGAGTACTTCCATCTTCTGTGTCTTCCACACTCGCGAATACAATTTTGAAAAATCATCTCTCCCGGACAGGAACTTAAAACGCTCAGCCCTGTTTTGCAGTTCCGCCTTCTGTGCACCTGAATCTTTACACCAATCGTATGCGAAGCACAGATGAAGAAAGTCAATTTTGTGCTCGACAAGCAGCGTAAACAAAGACTGCGGCATCAGGCATTCTACTGTCAAGCTGCCATAAGGCATCACTGGGGACGTTGCCCTCACCTTATCCCCTTCAATGGAGGCAAAGGGTGTAAAATGAGTCGCTCGTAAGAAACCTTCGGGGTTCTGTCTGTTGAGCTCATCCCATGAAATGTCTTTGCCAATCACTGGTAGCTGGCTGTGTTCCGGGCTGTTCATGTCTCTCTCCAAATCCGCTGGCTGGGTCACTTTCCCCTCTCCCTAATCAAGAGGTGCACAGCTATCAAGGCTATCGCCACTGCAAGCCCAAACAGGACCGGCCACACACTGCTTCTGCCAATCCAAGACAGCTCATACAGGGCCATGCCCACAGCCATTGTCAAAGCGACCCACAACATAGTCTGTGCGTTCGTTGATAGCACCCTCTGTCAATACATCGTATAAGAATTAGGAGGAAGCGTCAATATCCTCCTTACGGTGCTCAATGTCCCGGCATCACTCACGCGTCAGGATTTCATCACTACGGCGACCTTGGACAGAGGTTCAAGGGAGGCTTATGCCGAGAATGTAGCCTTAGCAGCCGGGCTTGACGCTGTCTTTGACCCAGCCGACTATGACGTCGAGAGAGGTGCCAAGCAGGAATATCTCTTTGATTCCGAGCTTCTTCAGCTACAATAAGGAGTACTTGATATTGAACTGTTCAACAATCTTCAGCGGCTCCTTGTCCAGCCTATCTTTGACCGCGTGATCCGGAACTGTCGTATAGCCGATGCCGTATCCACTATCGAACTCCTCTTTAATAGCGTTTCCAGTTATTAAAGATATTGGCTGATTTCTTTAATAACACGCTTGAAATGAGAGGTTCGCAAGGCAAGTAGGAGCAGAAACTTCTGTTTCCTTTCTTTGTTCGTTAGGAAACAAAATGCCGATTTTGTTTCTTAACGGCCTATCCAAGGGGTTTGACAAGAATCTCGTTTCGCACCGGGGGGGTAGGCGACGAGCCTGGTTTTAGCAGCGGGGCTTGACGTTGTCTCTGACCCAGTTGACTATGACATCGAGAGAGGTGCCCGGCAAAAACAGCTCTTTAATTCCCAGTTTTTTGAGCTTGGGAACGTCTTCCTCCGGGATGATGCCGCCACCCACGACCATTATGTCATCCGCATTGCTGGCCTTGAGCAGCTCGAGCACCCGCCTGAACAGGTACATGTGGGCGCCGGAGAGAGCGCTCAGTCCGATGAGGTCAACATCTTCCTGCAAGGCAGCAGCGACTATTTGCTCCGGCGTCTGGTGCAGGCCGGTATACACCACCTCGAACCCGGCATCGCGGTAGGCCCTGGCGATGACCCTGGCTCCGCGGTCGTGCCCGTCCAGGCCGGGCTTGGCGACTAGAATTCTTATCCTTCGTCCCGAGCTTTTCATGGTCTCTTTTCCTTTAGACGGTCTCGTTGTAGATTTCATAACTCCCCCTAGCCCCCTCTTACCTTAAGAGGGGGGAAATCCTGAGCCCTTCGCTTCTTGTCATCCTGAGTCTTTCCCTCGCTGTCATCCTGAGTCCCGACCTGTCGGGACTAAGGGTCTAGCGACACTCCCCACGCCGCCCTGAGATTCTTCGTCGTCCCGATTTCATCGGGAACTCCTCCAGAATGACACTACTAGACAGTATCACCCTCACTCTAGCCCTCTCCCTTCGAGGGAGAGGGGATTTCATAACTCCCTTTGTCCCTCTTATCCTAAGAGGGAGATTAGTACTGGCCACACCCTCCACCCCCTGCTCGGGCGAGGGCAATTTCGTAACTCCCTTTATCCCTCTTATCCTAAGAGGGAGATTAGTACTGGCCACACCCTCCACCCCCTGCTCGGGCGAGGACAGGCCTAAGAGGGAGAATTCGTAACGCCCCTAACCCCTCTTATCCTTCGACTCCGTTCAGGACAGGCCCTAAGAGGGGAACCTCACGTGAAGTCTAGTAAAAGCCCGGGTCGCGGTATTCGCCGAAGATATCTCTCCAGACGTCGCAGATTTCCTGCTCGGTGGCGTATTCCCTGACCGCATCTATCACGTAGGGCATCACGTTCTTGTCCGTCCTGGAAGCTGCACGCAGGTCCTTCAAAAGCTGGGCCACCTTGCGGTTATCCCTGTCTTTCTTCACCTTCTGCAGCCGGCCAATCTGCTTCTCCTCGACCTGTTCGTCTATCTTCAGTATCTCGGGAGGGGCCTTTTCCTCGACGACGTACTTGTTCACCCCCACCACCACCTTTTCCCCGGCATCTACTTGCCTCTGGTAATGATAGGCGGCATCGGCAATCTCCATCTGCGGAAAACCCTTATCAATGGCCGCCAGCATGCCTCCCATCTCGTCTATCTTGTTGACATATTCCCAGGCCTTTTCCTCCATCAGCTTGGTCAATGATTCCACAAAATAAGAGCCAGCCAGGGGGTCTATGGTGTTGGTGACGCCTATCTCATCAGCCAGGATTTGCTGGGTGCGCAGGGCGGTGGTGGCGGCAAATTCAGAGGGCAAAGCCAGAGTCTCATCCAGGGCATTGGTGTGCAGGGACTGCGTCCCGCCCATGACCGCCGCCAGCGCTTCTGTGGTAATCCTGACGATATTATTATAGGGCTGCTGAGCTGTCAGAGAGCAGCCGGCGGTCTGAGTATGAAATCTCATCCACCAGGAGCGCGGGTTCCTGGCCTTGAATCTGTCTTTCATAATCCCCGCCCACATCTTCCTGGCCGCCCGGAACTTGGCAATCTCTTCGAAGAAATCGAGGTGAGAATTGAAGAAGAACGACAGTCGGGGCGCAAAGGAGTCAACATCCAGCTTCTTTCTTTCGATGACGTCCTGGACATAGGCTATGCCGTCGGCCAGCGTGAAAGCCAGCTCCTGGATAGCGGTAGAGCCCGCCTCGCGGATGTGATAGCCGCTGATGCTTATAGTATTCCACGATGGCACCCTCTGCGTGCCGAACTCGATGGTGTCGCTTATCAACCTGATGGACGGCTCGGGCGGGAGCATGAACGTCTTCTGGGCGATAAATTCCTTGAGCATATCGTTCTGAATCGTGCCGCCGATTTTGTCCCAGCCTATGCCCGACTTTTCGGCAACGACCAGATACATCGCCCAGAGTATGGAGGCGGGGGGATTAATAGTCATGGAAGTGGTGACGCTGTCCAGGGGAATCCTGTGGGTCAGAATTTCGAAGTCCTTCAGGGTGTCTATGGCCACCCCGCACTTGCCGCACTCGCCCCTGGCCCGGGGCGAATCGCTGTCGTATCCCATCAAAGTAGGGAAATCGAAGGCGGTGCTCAGCCCGGTCTCGCCTTCCTTGAGCAGGTGGTGCCATCTCTTGTTGGTGTCCTCGGCGCTGCCCATTCCGGCAAACATGCGAAAGGTCCATTCCCTGCCCCGGTACATCGTGGGCTGGCAGCCCCTGGTAAAGGGGAAAACGCCGGGATAGCCGATGTCCCTGGCGAAGTCCAGGTCCTTGATATCTTCGGGAGTGTAGATATCCTTTATCTCGAGGTCGGAGACGGTGGAGAACCTTTTCCCCTTCTTAGCTTTCGACTTGCCGCCCTTGGCTAGTTCCTTGTCCCACTTCTCCCGCCCCTCCTGTACCTCTCGCAAAGTCTTATCTGTGAACATCACTCGCTCTCACTTCATACCCAGTACCTGCCGGGCAATAGTCCACCTCTGCATCTCGGATGTCCCTTCGTAAATCTCGGTTATTCTCTGGTCGCGGTAGTAGCGTTCCACAGGGAAGTCCCTCGTATAACCGTAGCCGCCGAATATTTGAACGGCCTTGTGGCAGACCCTGTGGGCAGCCTCGGAAGCGAAGAGCTTGGCCATCGCCGCCTCCTTAGCTGGAGCGTGCCCTTCTTTCTTGGTTTGCCAGGCGGCCCTGTAGACCAGCAAGCGGGCGGCATCTATATCCGTAGCCATATCCGAAATCATCCACTGGATGGCCTGGAGACGGCCGAGTTCGGCGCCGAATTGTTTCCTTTCCTTGGCATAGGCCACCGCCGCATCATAGGCGGCCTGCGCGATACCCAGCGCCTGGGCGGCGATGCTGACCCTGCTGGCGTCGATGCCTTCCAGGGCTATTCTGAACCCCTTACCTTCCTCCCCCAGCATGTTGGCCACAGGTATCTTGCAATCGTCGAAGATAAGCTCCGTTACCGAAGCGGGATGAAGTCCCATCTTTTTCTCCAGTTTGCCCACCGAGAATCCCTTCGTTCCCTTATCCACCACGAAGGCGCTAATTCCCCGATAGCCCAGCGACTTATCTTTCGTAGCAAAGGTGGTCACGAATTCAGCTTCAGCGCCGTTGCTGATGAACATCTTCTGGCCGTTCAGAACATAATGGTCACCCTGCCGGGCGTATTTCGTCTCCATGGCCGCCACATCGCTGCC
>Ga0172362_10004086_pt1 | contig 12664 bp, 9 predicted proteins | sample LakKivs1_kivu2a2_FD_114534 | JGI IMG/M metagenome (GOLD analysis project Ga0172362, IMG submission 114534) | Sediment microbial communities from Lake Kivu, Rwanda - Sediment s1_kivu2a2 | ecosystem: Environmental > Aquatic > Freshwater > Lake > Sediment | place: Rwanda: Western Province, Lake...
AATTATCAAGTGAGTGATTAAAAAACAATATTTAAGGATATACGGATTTGGATATCTTAATTTATTCGTTTAATTTTGTCTCAACAAACAATTAAAAAGTTGAGACATGACTGCACAGGAATTTCAAACCAGCATAATAGACCTGAAGGGTAATCTCCAGAAGTATGCCCTCAGTCTTACCCTCGACCGTGACAATGCACTTGATCTTGTACAGGATACCTTCCTGAAGGCAATACAGAACCAGGACAAGTTTGTGGATGCCACGAACCTGAAGGCATGGATCTTCACAATAATGAAAAACACTTTCATTAATAATTACCGGCGCAAGATAAGGGAGAACACGATGATGGACGGTACGCAGGAACTTTACTACATCAACCTGCCGGCAGACAAGGGCAATATTTCTCCGGAATCATCATATGCTGAAGAAGAGATTGAAAAAGCCATTGACTCACTGCATAATGATTACCAGTTACCGTTCCGTATGCATCTTGATGGCTATAAATATGAGGAGATAGCTGAAAAGCTCAGCCTCAAGCTCGGTACGGTAAAAAGCCGCATCTTCTTTGCACGCCAGAAACTCATGAGTATTCTTAAGGATTATAACGGTTAGTTTTAGTTTAGGCAGATGGTTACGGGGAGGATTTTTCATGATCCTCCCCTTTTTTAATGCGACTGGCAGGCTTTTTGACTGTCACTAATGATACTTTCTTTTTTAATATCTTTATAAAAAATCAAAGGAAATGAAAAAAGTTCTGTTTATCGTTTTGTTTCCAATCACGCTTTCAGCAACCACGCTTACTGGCCAGGAAAAGTATTTCCCCGTCAGTGTCAGCCAGGTAACCGTTTTCAGGAACGGCGCTCAGCTAAACGGTGAGCTGCCGGTCTCACTGCAACCGGGCACAGTTGACATTGTGGCCGGCAGTCTTTCGCCGTTCATAGACCCCAACAGCATCCAGGTGAGGGGTGACGGAGACTTTATGATCATGGGAGTCAACCACAGGAACAACTACCTGGAGAATCCTGCCGAGACCGTGGAAATTGCAGACCTGCGCAAAAAGATAGAAACCATTGCCGGAAAGATAGAGGACGAAAAAACCGCGATTGATGTCCTGAAAGAGAAGGAACTCTTTCTTAAAGCCAATTATGATGTGGTCACCAATAAATCGACGATAACCCCGGAGCAATTAAAGGCACTGCTTGACATTTACTCGTCAAACACTGAGGCTGTGAAGACTGCCATTCTTAAAAAGACCAGGGTGATAAGAGAATACGAAAAGGAGAAACAGGAACTTGAAAACCAGCTGGCAGGCAAGGTTGACAGGTCAAAGCTTCCAACCGGTGAAATAGTGGTTACAGTGACCAGCCCAAGGCAGGCAAGTGGCAGGATCAGGTTGTCATATGTTGTCATGAATGCCGGGTGGTATCCTTCATATGACATCAGGGTTGACGATATATCATCACCCGCCTCAATTATATACAGGGCAAACGTATGGCAGAACAGTGGCATTGACTGGAAAGATGTCAGGGTGAGTCTTTCGAATGCATCACCGATGACTGCCGGAGCTCTTCCTCAGCTAAGCCCGTGGTTCATCGACTTCTATAACCCGCCCGTTGTTTTAAGAGGATTACAGGGTAAAGTAGCCGGTGTAACTGTCACATCAAAGAAGGAGAGTGCACCTGTTGCATATGATGAAGCTATGACGGTCGCGGAGAGTGCTCCGTTACCGGTTACCGTCAATGAATCAAACATAAGTTTCAGCTTTGATGTGAATGTACCGCAGACCATTGTTTCTGATGGCAAGCCAGAGGTAATTGAGCTGCAGCGGCTGACCGTTCCGGCTACATACAGTTACGCAGCCACACCCAAGCTTTCATCATCAGCATTTCTGATGGGTTATATTACCGACTGGGACAAGTACAACCTGCTGCCTGGCGAATCAAATATATATTTCAGCAACACATTCACCGGCAAGAGCTTCATGAACACGGCCGAGCTTACTGACACACTGTCAGTATCACTGGGTGCTGACAACAACATTACGGTCAGGCGTGAGAAACGCTCCAACTATTCGTCGCACAAACTGATCGGGGCCAACAGGGTTGAAACCCTCTCCTTCCTTCTTTCCGTAAGGAACAACAAGAGCCAGTCTGTTGCGATTAAACTGCGTGACCAGATCCCTCTGTCACAGAACAGTGATATAACTGTTGAACCGGCTGAGATCACAGGCGGGAATCTTAATCCGGTCACCGGTGAGATTGTCTGGGATCTTAAGATCGGGCCCCGCGAAACCAAAGAAATCATTCTCACCTACAGTGTTAAATATCCGAAAAACCGAAAGGTGATACTTGAATAACAGACACTTATAGAGAACAAACATATGAGGTTATCAACAGGTGTTGATAACCTCATATTGATTTAAATATAAGATTGATTTACTGCATCTTGCCAATGTTGATAAACATGTGTAATTCTTGTTATTCTAATTATGGAATATTTACACAAAAAAACTTGACAGCAGCCATTTATAACATTAAATTTGTCCTACCATGTGAGCGATAAAGAGTCGCTCTGAGGTAAGAAGGTTCTTTCGAATGGTTTAATTATCACTCTGAGATTACATCAAACTTCAGAGTCTCACACTGAAAGATCACGGTCTTTCAGTGTCCGTCACGGGTGCAGGCTGAGAGGCCTTCCCATCCTGGCGGTCTGTCGGGGCGATCATCAAACGGCGTAACAACCGGGAGACGAAAGCAACACAAATGCAGTGCTGAAAGCTAATAAGGCAGCAGGCGTGCCCGCACAGAGAGAGGGTCATCATGCCACCCGAACCGGCGAGGATAGGATGGAGATGATCCGGGCAGGATAGCAGCTATCCCTTCGGGGAGTGTCCGGCCTCAGGGATCCATGACTTCGCGTTTCATTACGCGTTCCGTAAAACCGCAAGGTGATGAAAGAACAAGGAAGAAACACCGGAACAAAGCCCGCAGTCAGCCTCACGGCCGACACCGACAGGCTTCGGAAAGGCAGGAGTAAATAGAGATGGACCGGCTGCAATAACAGTAGCATGGCGACAGTGACGGTCATGGCCGTCACAGGTTGGAATGGGAATCAATACGTACAGTATGGTTCCCATTCGTGTTTTATACCCCTGCCAGATAAAAAAAGGGCTTAACGCCCCCTTATAACCCCCCTTTCAGAATGCCTGATAAATTCCAGGATATAATCCCTCTCGGCAGTGGGTTTAAAATTCTCCGAAATATATTCAAGCGCTTTTACAGTATTCATTTTCATATTATAAAATGCACGGTATATCTCATGCAGCTCACGGATTTTCTCATTGCTGAATCCCCTGCGTCCAAGACCTATGGCATTCAGCCCCATATATGCCATCGGATCCCTGTCGGCCTTGATAAACGGCGGCACATCCATCCTCACCTTTGAACCTCCGCCTATCATGACATGAGCACCTATATGCACAAACTGGTGTACCATGGTGCCACCGCCAAGAATAGCCCAGTCACCTATCTCCACCTCTCCTGCCACACCTGTATATGAGACAAGTATCACATGATCGCCTATAGTACAGTCATGGGCAACATGGGTATATCCCATCAGCAGGCAGTCCGCTCCAATAGAAGTCCTGCCCCGTGCTTTCGTACCCCTGTTAAGTGTGGCAAACTCCCTGACAGTTGTCCTGTCTCCTATTTCAAGAACTGTATCCTCACCCTCAAACTTGAGATCCTGCGGAATAGTAGCTATTGATGCACCATTGAATATCCGGCAATCGCTGCCAATGCGCGCACCGTCATAAATCATGGCACCTGAACCTATCCATGTGTTATCTCCTATGACCACATTTCCCTGGATTACGGCGAAAGGTTCAACTGTTACTCCGGTGCCCAGCCGGGCTTTCGGGTCAATCTGCGCTAAAGACGAAATCATATCTGGCTATTTATTTTTAATGACCTGGGCTGTCAGTTCACCCTCTGCCACCAGTTTCTCACCCACAAAAGCCTGCCCGTACATCATCACAATATTTCTCCTGATGGGTTCGGTAAGATCACACCTGACAATTATCGTATCGCCCGGAACAACCTTATGCTTGAACTTCATCCTGTCAATCTTGAGAAAATAAGTTGAATATTTTTCGGGTTCATCAACATTTGTAAGGACCAGTATTCCTCCGACCTGGGCAATGGTCTCAACTAGCAAAACCCCAGGGAATACATGTTCATCAGGGAAATGGCCCTGGAAGAACAGCTCATTGTAAGTGGTGTTCTTCATCCCGATAATATAAGTCTTGGTCAGTTCAAAGATCCTGTCAACCATCAGGAACGGATAGCGGTGAGGAAGCAGTTTCTTTATCTGCTCTATATCAAGCAATGATGGTTTGGTTGTATCCAGGAGTGGTATCTCCTTTTTTGCCATCTGTCTTTTTATCTGCTGCCTTATGAGTCTTGCAAGCCTGGTGTTTGAATAATGTCCGGGCCGTGTGGCAACAACCCTGCCCTTAATTGGCTGACCCACCAGCGCAAGGTCACCAATGAGATCGAGAAGCTTATGCCTGGCAGGTTCATTCGGATACCTGAGCTTGGTGTTGTTCAGTACACCTGCATGATGCTCGGTAATGCCCGGCTTATTGAACATCCTGGCAATACGGTCTATCTCTTCCTGCTCAACCTCACGTTCAAGGATTACTATTGCGTTATCGAGATCGCCTCCCTTGATAAGGCCCTTGCGGAACAAAGGCTCAAGCTCATGAAAGAACACAAACGTCCGGCTTGAAGATACCTCTTTCTCAAAATTGTCAATGTTGTCAAGTATGGCATACTGGTTACCGAGTATCTTTGAATTATAGTCTATCAGTACATGAGCACTGAAGTGATCGTCTGGATAGACGATAAGGTCAACGCCATGCTCCTCGTCCGAGAAGGTTATCTTCTCTTTGACAATAAAAAAGTCACGTTCTTCATTCAGCTCAACAATACCGGCTTCCCTGACCGCCTGAACGAACATCTGTGCGCTGCCGCCCATTATCGGTGCCTCAGGGGCATCTATGTCAATTAACGCATTATCCACCTGCATCCCTGAGAGGGCTGCAAGAACATGCTCAATTGTTGCCACGGAAGCCTCTCCCTGGACCAGCGTTGTTCCCCTTGATGTCTCAGTAACGTTATCAGCAACAGCATCTATTACCGGCCTCCCGGGCAGGTCAGTGCGACAGAATTTATAACCGTGGTTTGCAGGCGCAGGCTTGAAGGTTATTTTTGCGTCAATCCCCGTATGAAGTCCCTTGCCCTTGAGACTCACTTCCTTAGCCAGCGTCCTTTGCTTTTCAGCCATCATCTTTCAATTTAAAATATCCTGCAAATAAACTGAAAATTTTCCGAACGGCGCAACAGAAAACCTCACATCTGCATGATGATCAAACAATTTACTTTGGAACGAACCAATTAACTTCCTTATTTCTTTAAAGATTCAATCTCTTTTGACAATTCGGTTATTTTGTCGTTCAGTTCCGGGAGCCTGACGAAATATGCGTAGCTCTTCATGAATTTCCTGCTATCGATTGACGGCGTCCCCATAACAATGCTGTTTTCTCCCTTTACTGAGCCGATTATTCCTGTCTGCGCCCCCACCTTGACACCATCGGCGATAGTGATATGTCCTACCATTCCCGACTGGCCTCCGAACATACAGTTCTTCCCTACTTTTGTTGATCCTGCAATGCCTGTCTGGGCAGCAATGACGGTATTCTCACCAATTACGACATTATGAGCAACCTGTACCAGGTTATCTATTTTCACTCCCCTGTGGATAATTGTCGATCCCATTGTCGCCCTGTCAATGCATGTATTGGCTCCTACTTCAACATTGTCCTCAAGAATGACATTCCCCACCTGTGGGATTTTCAAATAATTATTGTCATTTACCGGGGCAAATCCGAAACCGTCTGCTCCTATAACAACTCCGCCATGAATTATACATTCATTCCCGATGATGCATTCCTTGTAGATCCTGACGCCGGCATACAGTGTGGTTTTACTTCCCACCTTCACAGCTTCACCCACGTAAACATGAGGATATATCCTGCAACCGTCTCCTATCACTGCATTTTCAGAAATGACAGCATACGCACCTATATAAACGTCTTTCCCGACGGTGGCACTGTCTTCAATAACGGCAGTCGGATGTATGCCTTTTTTAACAGGTTTAGACTGTTCATAGATGGCAAGCAGCCTGGCAACAGCCATATAAGGATCTTCAACCCGTATAAGCGTTGCATTTACCCTCTTTGAAGGTTTGAAATCTTTGCTTACAAGCACTGCTGAAGAGCCTGTTGTGTAGATATATGTTTCGTATTTAGGGTTTGAGAGAAACGAGAGAGCGCCTTCATGGCCCTCTTCAATCTTTGCTATCGTATTCAGCCTGGTCTCCGGGTCTCCTTCGACTGTTCCGTCAAGCATACCGGCTATCATTGCAGCAGTAAATTCCATCGGTATATTCTTTTAGTTAGATATTAGTTCCTTCGGATAACATAAATAATATTTGGTAACTTTTTCTGAAAGTGCGTCCTTGTCAAACAGATCAGATACAGAGGTGATGTTTGCGGTAGTTCCGTTTTTGAGAAGTATGCGTACCTCGGGGGTACCAGGTGCGTAGGTCTGGTTATAAACATCTCCGGTATTGACATAAAATTTTATCTCGTCGTCTTTGAGGTGCAGCAAATTTCCTGCCTTTCTACCCAGTTCCGCTATCTTTTTTTCATCGAACGGAGTATTTTTAAGCTCTATCCCCAGCAGGTTACGTGTGACAAAACGGCAGCACAGGTCAGCCAGAACCTGGTCACTGCAGTTCATCCAGACCTTTGTTGCTGAGATGATGTCGCTCTCATCAAGCATGGTAAAGTTCATTATCAGCTCGTTTCTTTCGCCGTCATTTGCAGGCAAATGATGCTCATGAAGGAAATATGAAAGTGCCGGGGAGGCAAACAGGGTGACACCTTTTCGGGTCACTTCCCTTGCCCTGACAAGCAGGTTCGTTACCAGTTTCTCTGCTGATACGACGGTACGGTGGTTATATACCTGCCAGTACATCATGCGTCGTGCTATGAGGAACTTTTCCACGGAATAGATTCCCTTTTCGTCAACAACAAGATGGTCATCAGAGACATTAAGCATCCTGATTATGCGGTCAGAGCCCACTGATCCTTCTATCACACCCGTAAAAAAGCTGTCGCGTCTCAGGTAATCCATCCTGTCCATATCCAGTTGCCCGGTGATCAGGTCATGAAAGAACTTCCTGCGGTACGTTCCACGGAAGATATCTATTGCCAGTGAGAGCCTGTTTTCAAATTGCCGGTTCAGGTCCTCCATGATCATGAGCGACATCTTTTCATGAGGCATATCCTCAACCAATGAATGCTCCAGTGCATGTGAGAAGGGTCCGTGCCCGATGTCATGAAGCAGGATTGCCGCAAGGACAGCCTCCTCTTCTGACGGGGTAATTTCAGTATTTTTTAAGCGAAGGGTATGTATTGCCTGCCACGTTAGGTACATGGCCCCGAGGCAATGCTGAAAGCGGCTGTGAACCGCCCCGGGATAGACATAGCTTGAAAGCCCCAACTGCCTTATATTACGGAGTCTCTGGAACCACGGATGGCTGACTAGATCAAAGATGAATTCGCCCGGCATATCTATAAATCCATATACCGGGTCATTTATGATCTTTCTTTTATTCGTCAAATGGTGCTCTTTTTAATGCCCGCAAATTTATTCAATTATTACCAAAATTAGTTTAGAAAACCTTCAGATACAAAGCAATTGTTGATTATTCAGCCTCATCACCTTTTGATAATTAAAAAAATGGTGTTATCTTTGCAGCCGATAAGAAGGGTACGAATGGCCTAGGGGACAAAAAGTCCCCTATTTTGTTATCAAAAACCAGACTATGATTACAAAGGATCATATAAAGAAGCTAACGGAAAAGCACATCAGCGGAACGGGAATATTCCTGGTTGATGTGAGGCTGAGCAGCACCGGAAGGATCACTGTACTCATTGACAGGCCTGAGGGTGTGACTATTGATGACTGCGCTTCCCTGAGCAGGTATATCAGCCATGAACTTGGCGAAGCCGGAGGTGATTATGAGCTCAACGTCTCCTCACCAGGTCTTGACATGCCTCTCATGGTACCTGGACAGTATCAGAAGAATGAAGGTCACATGGTGGAAGTCATCACCCACGAGGGGACATGCGAGAAGGGAGTGCTGATGAATGTCACCAGGGGCGGATTTGATTTAAAGGTTGAAATAAAAGAGAAAAAAAAGGAAATCACATCCGTTATCAGGTCATTTAATTTTGAGGATGTTAAATCAGTTAAAGTAATTATATCATTCAAATAACAGACAGTTAACCGCAATGGAAAACGTTAATTTAATAGATACCTTTTCAGAGTTCAAGGAACTGAAGAATATTGACAGGCCCACAATGATGAGTGTGCTTGAAGATGTGTTCAGGGGTATGCTTGCCAAGAAGTACGGTTCGGCTGATAATTTTGACATAATAGTCAATATTGACAAGGGCGACTTCGAGATCTGGCGTAACCGTGAGGTGGTTGAAGACGAGGCATTCACTGATCCCAATACACAGATACCGCTCTCTGAAGCACATAAGATTGATGAAGACTACGAGGTGGGTGAAGAAGTATCTGATGAGGTCAGGTTTCTTGACTTCGGGCGCAGGGCAATACTTGCACTGAGGCAGAATCTCGTTGCTCGTATCCTTGACCTTGAAAAGAACAATATATACCTTAAATATAAAGACCGCATAGGTGACATCGTCACCGGCGAAGTGTACCAGGTGTGGAAGCGAGAGACCCTGGTGCTTGATGATGACGGAAATGAACTTATCCTGCCAAAGGGAGAACAGATACCTTCAGACCACTTCCGCAAGGGTGATACAATACGCGCTGTGGTGATAAGGGTGGAGATGAAAAACAACACTCCCAACATTATCCTGAGCCGCACGTCTCCGGTATTCCTTGAAAGATTGTTTGAGCTTGAGGTGCCTGAGATATTTGACGGACTGATAACCATCCGTAAAATTGTGAGGGTACCGGGTGAAAGAGCAAAGGTAGCTGTCGAATCATACGATGAAAGAATTGACCCGGTAGGCGCATGCGTTGGAATGAAGGGATCAAGGATACACGGCATCGTGCGTGAGCTCCGCAATGAGAATATCGATGTCATCAACTTCACATCAAACATACAGCTCTTTATTACCAGGGCTCTCAACCCGGCAAAGATCTCTTCAATAAAACTGATTGAATCAGAAAAAAAGGCAGAGATCTATTTAAAACCGAATGAAGTCTCACTTGCAATCGGCAAGGGCGGGCTTAATATCAAGCTTGCAGGGCAGCTTACCGGATATGATATTGAAGTTTACCGTGAACCTGATAACGAAGACGAGGAAGATGTTACTCTTGATGAATTTGCCGATGAGATTGAAGGATGGATCATTGATGAGCTCAAGGCTATCGGTTGCGATACTGCACGCAGCGTGCTGAGACTGACGGTTCATGACCTTGTCAAGAGAACAGACCTCGAAGAAGAAACGATCAAGGAGGTGGTGAATATTTTAAAAGCTGAATTTGAAAAGGAATAACCTTCTTCCGGCAGACGGAAAAGATATTATAAAATTTAACTAAGAGGTTATTATTGAGGCATATATGAGTGAAGACCAGAAGGCAATACGTTTAAGCAAGGCAGCCCGCGAATTCAACGTAGGGATCCAGACCATTATCGAGTTCCTTCACAAGAAGGGATTTGACATCAGTTCTAATCCGAACGGCAAGATTCCGCCTGAGGCATACTCACTGATTGTAAAGGAATACAGCGGTGACCTCAGTGTGAAAAAGGATGCTGAAAAACTGGCTCTCAAAGAGAAGATTACTCCTAAAAAATCGCTCTCCATTGATGATATGGAGAAAGGAAAGGAAGGCGAATCTGTTGAGCCTGATGAGGAATTCCTTATAACAGACATCTCAGGCGCCAAAAAGCATATTGACCTGCGTACGGAGATAAGGAAGCCTGAGGTAAAGCCTGTAGGCAAGATAGATCTTACACCTCCGACAAAGACTGTCAAGAAAGAGCCTGAGGCACTCTCCGGCAAGGAAGCTGCTGCCGGGCCTGTTGAATCTGCTGCTGCCGCCCCGTCAATGACTGCCGAAACAAAGAAACCAAAGGTTGTCGGAAAGGTTGATCTTGAAAAGCTGGCCGGAAAACCCGAAAAAGCAATGCCTGAGCCTGAGGTGCAGGGAAAGGCAGAAGAAGTAAAAGCACCCCCCGAACCTAAGGAAGCAGAGATCTTCCGCCCTGAATATGATAAACCGACAGGCCCGAAAATCATTGACAAGATCGAGCTTGTACCTGAGGTAAAAAAGACCAGGGAGCCGGGTGAAGCAAAGCAGAAACGTGATGACCACAAGAAGCGTGAGAGGATCAAGCCGCGGCAGCGAGAGAAGGTTGCTTTTGAAAACGTGCCTGGCGAGACCACTGATGTAAAGAAGGAAAAGAAGGCAGTGCCGCGAGATCATCGTCCCGACAGGAAAAAGTCATTCCGCACTCTTAGACCCGAGGTCGACAGGGAAGATGTCGATAAGAACATCAGGGATGTCAACCTGCTCATGAGCAAGAGCAAATCAAAGGTGGCCAAATACCGCCGTGACAAGAGAGATGCAATAAGCCAGAGAATTAAGGATGAGACAGAAAAGAAGGAGCTCGAAAAGAGTGTGCTCAAGGTTACCGAGTTTGTCTCTGTAAATGAGCTGGCTACGATGATGAATGTGCCGGTGGTCGATATTATATCTACCTGCATGAGCCTTGGTCTTATTGTATCGATAAACCAGAGGCTTGATGCCGAGACCATGGCGCTTGTGGCTGAAGAATTTGGCTTTACAGTTGAATTTGTCAGTGCCGAGCTCCAGGAGGCAGTGAGGGAAGAGGAAGACATTGATGAAAACCTTGTCACGCGTCCGCCCATCGTCACTGTTATGGGGCATGTTGACCACGGAAAGACAAAGCTTCTTGACTATATACGCAACACAAACGTTGTTGCCGGTGAGGCAGGTGGAATAACGCAGCACATCGGAGCTTACAGCGTGATGCTTGACAATGACAAGATCATCACTTTCCTTGATACACCCGGCCACGAGGCTTTCACTGCCATGCGTGCCAGAGGTGCACAGATAACCGATATTGTCATAATCGTGGTAGCTGCTGATGACGGTGTCATGCCTCAGACACGTGAGGCCATCAACCATGCCCATGCTGCAGGTGTTCCCATAATTTTTGCCATAAACAAGATTGACAAGCCAACTGCCAATCCTGATAAGATCCGCGAGGAACTTGCAAACATGAACTTCCTCGTTGAGGAGTGGGGCGGAAAATACCAGTCTCAGGAGATCTCAGCCAAGAGCGGGATCAATATTGACCTCCTTCTTGAAAAGGTCTTGCTCCAGGCAGAACTTCTTGACCTCAAGGCTAATCCTGACAAGCACGCCATTGGCACAGTGATAGAATCATCCCTTGACAAGGGTCGCGGCTTTGTTGCAACAGTACTTGTCAAGGCAGGCACGCTCCGTCTCGGTGACGTTGTGCTGGCAGGGAGTTGTTTTGGTCACGTCAAGGCAATGTACAATGAGCGCAACCAGAAAGTGGTAGAGGCGGGCCCGTCTATGCCGGTGCTGATCCTGGGTCTCAACGGGGCCCCGCAGGCAGGTGATAAATTCAATGTCATGGAATCTGACAAGGAAGCCAAGGATATTGCCACCAAACGGGCACAGCTGCAACGCGAACAGGGTCTACGTACGCAGAAGCATATCACACTTGATGAGATCGGTCGACGTATTGCGATAGGCAACTTCCAGGAGCTCAATATAATTGTGAAGGGTGACGTTGACGGTTCCGTAGAAGCACTCAGTGATTCACTTATCAAACTCTCTACAGAGGAGATCCAGGTGAACATTATTCACAAAGCTGTAGGGCAGATCTCCGAATCTGATATCCTGCTTGCTGCCGCATCAAATGCCGTGGTTGTGGGCTTCCAGGTAAGGCCGTCACTCAGTGCAAGGAAACTTGCAGAGAAGGAGGGAATTGATATACGTCTCTATTCTATCATCTATGATGCCATTGAAGAGATCAAATCAGCCATGGAGGGTATGCTGTCACCTGAGATCAAGGAAGAGATCACAGGCACTCTTGAGGTACGTGAGACCTTCAGGATCGGAAAGGTTGGGACAGTTGCCGGATGCTTTGTTCGCGATGGTAAACTGACTCGCAACACTAAAGTCAGGGTTATCCGTGACGGCATTGTAATATACACAGGTGACCTCGGATCACTCAAGCGCTTCAAGGATGATGTGAAAGAGGTTAGCTCAGGATATGAATGTGGTCTTAATATCAACGACTTCAATGACATCAAGGTAGGTGATATCATTGAGGGTTTCCAGACCGTCCAGATAAAGAAAACCCTTTAAAATTTGCGATTGCCGATGTGCGATTGTCGATTTAAAAGACTCTTCAATCGCAAATCGCAAATCGTAAATCGCAAATAAAAAAAGCTGCTCCCGCAGCTTTTTCAGTTTTATTGAATGCCTGTTC
>Ga0172362_10004088_pt1 | contig 12658 bp, 20 predicted proteins | sample LakKivs1_kivu2a2_FD_114534 | JGI IMG/M metagenome (GOLD analysis project Ga0172362, IMG submission 114534) | Sediment microbial communities from Lake Kivu, Rwanda - Sediment s1_kivu2a2 | ecosystem: Environmental > Aquatic > Freshwater > Lake > Sediment | place: Rwanda: Western Province, Lake...
GGCGGGCAAGTGGCTCCTCTCCTTCTGCATGCTCCTGGGACGGCTTGAAATCTTTACGGTTCTCGTCCTTCTCATTCCCGATTTCTGGAAAAAATGGGATTGAAAGTCCCCCCTGCCTGTGTTGTGTGATCGTGAAAACCCTTGTCAATCTTTACTTTCGGCCGCTTTCTTTTCCGCCAGATCAACGATTGTGCCCAATTTTGTGCCCGGCTGGCCCTGAAGATAGGCCTCGTGCCTCGCTGCGGCCGCCTTCAGATCCTCGGAGCTCACGATGTTGTATCGATCAAACACGGCCCTCGTCTTGTGGCCCGAGATCGTCATGGCGACCCTCTCCGGGATCGCCGCCCTGACCATGTTTCTGATCGCCGTCCTTCGGAAATCGTGAAAGCGCTTCGGCGGCTTCTTCCGGCCCTGGTCGTCGATCGTGTAGAAGCCGCACTCGATGCAAGCGCTGACCCAGGCCTTGTAAAAGTCCTTGATCCTGTCCTTGCCGGCCTCATTGGTGAAAACGAATGGCGAGATCCTCTCGGCGGTCTTCCTGGCTGCGTGCAGGGCCCCGAGGAGCTCCGAAAGCTCGGCGTCCAGGTAGAGCTCCCGCCCCTGGTCATTTTTCGTCGTGCCGGGCTCAAGCCGGACAACGCCCTGGCCGAGATCCACCTGGGACCATTTCAAGGTGAGGATCTCCTCGAGCCTCCAGCCGCTCTTGTAGGCGAAGGTCACGACGCCCCCGAGATAATCGGGCAGGGCCGACCTTACGGCCAGGAATTCACCGTGCTCAAAGAAGCCCTTTCGGACGTTATTCTCTCGCAGCATGGGTACCCAGGGGACCCGCTGAACAAGAGGCGGCGTCTGTCGGGCCCCCAGGTTGAGGGCCCTCTTGAGGGCTGCGAGCTCCCGATTTACGCTTGCCGGCGCTGCCCCTTCCCCAAGCCGCTGCTCGATAAATTCCTGGATCCTTGGCGTGGTGATCTCCGGGACCCTCACGCCCTTGAATTCCGCCAGGACCCGCCGGATGGACCGCTCGGCCCTCTCCAGGGATTTCCGCTGATTGATCCGGTAGTCCGCCAGGAATCCTTTAGCCAGTTCGTCGAATGTTACCCGGTCGAAATAGATGCCGGCCGGCTTGCCGTCGGCGATCTCGCCCTCCCGGCTTTTGAGAAGGCGCTCGGCATCTGCCCTTTTATCGCTCTTAGAGGACTCCCGGATCACCTGGCCGTGGTCCCTATACTTAATCCAGAAGATTTCGCCTCGTTGATAAATGGATCCCATGTCAACCCTCCCCGAGCATGGCCTTGAGGCGCCTCTCGACCATGCACCGATAAGCCACAGGGTCCTTGTCGAATAGCCGCTTCTCCCATTGGAGCGTTGACCGGTAAAGTTTCCGGTAGGGCCCACCGGCGGCCGCCATTCCGACCGTTTCAAGGATGCTGTTGATGACGACGGCCATGTCCAAATTCTCACGCCTCCAAAGCTTTATGAAACTGTCACAGAGCAGCTCCTCGGGGTCCGTGTAGTATTTTGCGATTTGCTCACTCATAGCTTTTCCTTTCCCTTTTAATAAATAAAGCCAGGATCCACCGGCGGGCTGAGCAACCCGTCCCCCGAAGGGGAAATCCTGGCCTATTAAGCGTATTCGGTTGTCGCTGCTCAGCGCCCGGTGTTTTATTGCTTTCATGCATTATAGCAAGCGAGAAAGCACTCTGTCAATATAAAAAAGACTTCTTGACTATTACCCAGCGCTGCTTTAATTTCCTCCCATGACAGACGAAAAGAAAAAGATCTTATATAACACACGACTCCCCGAGGATTTGGTCAAGGAATTCAAGATCCTTGCGATCCGTCAGAGTAAGCGCCAAAATGAGCTGCTCGTCGAGGCTGTCCAGGACTTAATCGAGAAATACGATGCTGCACCCCTGGAGCCGCCGCCCAAAAAGGCCCGAAAACAGAAAAAATAATCTCCAGTTTCCAACAGGAGGGATTATGGCTGCTACTGAAACCCCGTTTCTAAAAGAGACGGGGTTTTGTGTTATGCTAAGAGCGAGAGGGACGAGAGGGAAGTATGACTCTTGTTCTTAATCATGCGAATACGGGGGCTGTATGTTAGAGAATATTGAAAAATTAGAAGATTCAAGAAGCCTTGCTCGTGCCAAAGCACGCACCTTTGAAACGAAATCAGTGCACCCTAAGCTTGTCGATGAATATACATCTAATGGATGGACGATTGATAAAGCGCACAGGGCGTCTGTCAGACTTAAAAAGAATAAACCACATGGAACATATTTAGAAGATCGTGTTTGGTCACTATTTTATAAAATGGGATTCACTCACTTATCAGGAAATGGTGGAGCAACTTTATACATGTCTCCGAAGGATCCGAATAGCCCTAAAAATCAAATTGATATAGTCGCTATTGACAATGAAGTCGCTATCGCAATTGAATGCAAATCCGCTGACCAGTACAGTAAGAGGCCTCAATTTCAAGATGAACTCGGCAAGTTTTCCCTCATTCGGGAGCGTTTTATCAATACCATCAATACTCAGTTTCCCGGCAGTAAAAGACAAGTAGTCCTTGCAATGTTTACATCTAAAATCACGTTATCGGAAAAACCGGACAAGGAAAGGGCCCGACAGGCGAAGATTCTGCTCTTTGATAATGTTGATTTGGATTACTATGAAAGCCTTGTGCATCACGTTGGCCCCGCGGCTAAATATCAACTATTATCTGATATGCTCCCCGGAAAAACGATATCGGGCCTTGAAATTAAAGTCCCGGCTGTCAGAACCAAGATGGGAGGAGCTTATTGCTATACTTTTTCAATTTCCCCTGAATACCTCCTGAAGATTGCATACGTATCGCACAGGTCGAAAGGTAAAGCATCAGATATTAATACATATCAACGGATGCTAAACAAAAGACGTTTAAGTGACATTGCAGAGTATATTAGCGAAGATGGAATCTTTCCAACAAACATCGTCATCAATATTGAGAAGAATCGGTTAAATTTTCAGCGTGTTCATCAAGATCCTGATCCGAAGAGAGATCCCGACAGTGGCTTACTCGGATGGCTCACTGTACGACCCACATATAAATCGGCGTGGATTATCGACGGTCAGCACAGGTTATTTGCATATTCGGGACATGAAAGAGCTGAGCAATCCTTAGTATCCGTTTTAGCTTTTGAAGGACTACTGCCAAGCAAGCAGGCAGAACTTTTCGTGGACATCAATTCACGACAAAAACGAGTGCCCCCTTCTTTGCTACAAGAACTATATGCTGAAATGCACTGGGATTCAGAAAACCCCGAAGAAAGGGTGCGGGCTATTATATCCAAGGCCATCCAAGACCTGGAAGCAAATCCCGAATCGCCGTTTTTTAAAAGAATTCAAAAAGCCGATACCGACGCAAATGAACTTTGCTGTATTACCCTCAGCAGCATCTTTGGTGCTATGAACAAAACGGATTTCTATATCTCAGGGAAAAAACAAGGAGCGGTTATAGAATATGGTCCACTTTGGGCAGGTGATAATGATGCTACGCTTGCAAGGACAATATATATACTGCAAAAGTGGTTCGATACGGTTCGATTGAAAGCTCAAGATTGGTGGGACAAAGGCAAGGGACAAGGTGGCGGTTTAGCGATGAACGACGGGATAATATGCTCCGTAAATGTATTACGCAGCGTATTCCAGCACCTTGATGCGACTGGCCATAAACTGATCCACTTAGATAATGAGGACCTTTTTGACCGCATAAAGCAATATGCTGAAATCCTTGGCGAGTATTATGCTTCACTGTCTGAAGAAGAACGGAGACGTTTCAGAGATTTAAGAGGAATCCAAGGACAAACTACAAGAATCCGACGTTGTCAGAAAGCAATTCATGATCGTCTGCCCCGTTTTAACCCGCCAGGACTTGAAAAATTTCTCCAAGAAGAAAAGGCGGAAACGAATAAGAGGGGTAAAGAAATAATTGATAATATTGAAGTCACATTACAGAAACTCATTATTGAAGAATTAAAACGTGAATATGGACCCCAAGACTCAGAATGGTGGATCCTGGGCATACCCAAAACCGTTAGAACCAAGGTAGCTAACCTATTCGAAGCTGATGATGCCAAACGTGGTGGCAAAGAATATTACTTTGATCTGATAGATTATCGAGATATTGCCGTTAAAAATTGGGGAATTTTTGAATCGCTATTGGCCTATGGTAAGGCAGGGAATAAGGATAAACGGACATCTTGGATGAACTTCGTTAATGAAAAAAGAAAAATAGTATCTCATTCATCATCAGGCATAACATTGTCAATTGATGATCTAAACCAGCTTGAGGAATATAAAAAATGGTTACAAAATCAGGTTATTGGTAGCAAGGAAGACAGCTCTAACTAAGGGACTTTAACTGCAGGATCAACAAATCAAGTTAGACAATGATATTAGGGCTAAAGCAGTAAATCAAAGGAGGGCACCTCATGTCTGTCCCGGATTATCAGAGCTTGATGTTGCCGCTTCTTCGATTCGTGGCAGAAAAGAAGGGCGAAACATCAACAGGCGAGGCTGTCGAAGCGTTGGCGAAGGAGTTAGGACTGACAGAGCAAGACTTAAAAGAAATGCTGCCAAGTGGTATTCAGCCTACTTTTGTTAATCGGGTGGGTTGGGCAGCAACTTACATGAAGAAAGCTGGTCTGCTCGAGCCTACTCGTAGAGGCTACTATCGAATCACCACACGTGGAGATGAGCTCCTCAAGAAAAAACCTAAAGTGGTCAATGTAAAGCTTCTTAAGCAGTATCCCGAGTTTCTTGAGTTTCAGCAGCTTAAGGGAACACGAAGTGGCACAAAAGTTAGCCCTCCCGGAGGAACACCCGACATTTCAGCAGCTACTCCGTCTGAGGCATTGGAAACCGCTTATGAAAACCTGCGTGATGAGTTGGCCGATGAGCTTCTTTCCAAGCTTAAGAAATCCTCACCATCCTTTTTCGAGCGTGTGGTTGTCGAGTTGCTGGTAAAGATGGGCTACGGAGGCTCACGCAACGACGCAGGGAAAGCGATCGGGAAGAGCGGGGATGGCGGCATTGATGGAATTATCAAGGAAGATAAACTTGGACTCGACGTCGTATATATCCAGGCAAAAAAATGGGACAACAACCCTGTTGGAAGGCCCGATGTTATGCAGTTTGCCGGAGCGCTACAGGCTCAGAAAGCAAGTAAGGGGATATTTATCACAACGTCCAGGTTTACAGATGATGCTCGTCGTTATGTTTCTCAAATTGGGAGCAAGATCGTTTTAATAGATGGAGAGCAGCTCACCAATCTAATGATAGAGCATGATGTTGGGGTATCGACGGTATCCTTATATCCGGTGAAAAAGATCGATACTGACTATTTTGATGAAGGCATCTGATACGCTCAATAGCCCTTACTGACGAAAACACATTTCAAAAAGCCTCCGAAGAAGTGACCACCACATACAATACACCCGCATCAAAGGCGGGATAAAACCCCGAACAAATACAAAAAAACAACCAAAGAAAGCCGCAAAAATAGCATTTCTATGATTGAAACGATCCTGCAGTATTTTGCGAAATACAAAGATTTAATCTCTGCTGCTATATTGGTAATTACCCTCGTCGGTCTATATTTACGCCATTTGTGGAAAAGAGAAAGTTTGGATTCTCAGCATATCACCCAGTTTCAAGAACGATATAGATCGCCTGAAATGAATGAAAAATTGAAAATCCTCAGAAGGTGGAAAGATAACAAATGGGAAGTTCTACATAAGTGGAAAGATTCTAAAGTGCAAAAAGATCGCAATTTGGCGTGGTTAATAAATGAGGAAGCGCATCGTCTAATTGATTTTAAAGAATTGGACGAAGCCCGTAGGCATGTCAAATATTATTTCGTGGACGCCTGTGAACTTTTCGAATTGAATTTAATCTCGCAGGAAACTTGTAAAAGGATATGTTCCGTGGAGGCAAAAGAACTTCTTTTTGATGTATGTGAACCGTTAGAATTTGCTACAGCACATAAATGGGACGAAGGGTTCTACAAAAAGATCCGAGAATTAACTGAAGAAAAGGAATTTGAGCCACCCAAGGGTCTTTAGTGAAGTTTTGCGCAAGACCGACAATCTAATAGCCGGATCTCAATAATGGCTCGGAAAAGAAAGATAAAGGGTACTCCGACAACAGAGTCGTATGAAATCAAGGTCGAAGATTGGGAAATTGATTATTTTTTTAGATTAAATTCAGCTCCTAAGGACATAATTCCAGGTGTATATTGGGAATCTTCACGGTTAATTCTAATAGGCAGCATCGTTAAACCGGTCTTAGAAAAAGTCAGCAAAGCCAGGATTGAAATAGCCGCCGACCCTCAACTGGATGACCACTGGCAGTCAAAACCAACTATTGTATCCGCAAAAGCCATAGGCTGGATGGAAATACCAAGAGATGATGAAAGACTTATATTCAATTGTTCGGTCCCATGTCACTCATTGCCATACATTACACTGGCCATCCAGTCGGGAAAGATAGAATACGTTTCGATCTCCGGAACCAAACTAAAATGGAGACGAGGCACAATTTCAGACCTTAGTCTATCAACACAAAGAGAAGACGAGGAGGACGTGATCTAAGCAGAGAGAAAACCATCATTAGGCACGGCGCCAAAAACTTTTGGGGTGTAGGTCAATTTCTTCCCTGATCTCGGGAATCTTCCTTGCTCGGTTCAGGAAACCTGGGTCATCTAACCAGCGGTCAAGCAAATCCTGATCTATACGAGTAACCCTTCTAATCCAATAGACAGTCCGGGCCATAAGATCGCCCTCCGGCTCAGGCGGGATGGTCTCGGGTATGCGATAACCCTTGAATTTTTTGAAATAGGCGTTAACGACCCGCTTACACGCCTTGATGGTGGCCTCGGAGGGTTTGACAGCTTCCGGCGATTCTCCCGCAATCCGGTAACGGGTTTCGACGAGCTCAATCAAATCGCCCAAAAGATCCTCGTTATTCTTCCCCATGGCTTATCATCCTCCTCTCCTGGACAAGCTCCGTTGACTTCCGCAAAGCGTGGATCTCCCGCAGACGCCCCACAATAGCTGCCCGGACATCGGGGTCAACTTCGCCAATCGCCTGCAAAACAGCTTCCTGAAAGGCACTCACGGCCCGCATATCTGCAAGGGTCGTTATGATTTGAAGTTGGACAAGCAATTGAGCCCGGACCTCCCTGATAGCGTTGAGGGCAGTTATTTTGTCGCCGGACTTGAGCGCCTCATCCAAGAGCCGACGTGATTTTTTATTTATATCCTCGAGCTGACTCACCACGTCCAGGCCCTTTGCAACAACCCGATGCGCAGCTTCTATGGTCACGGTCTGCGCAACACTCAAGTTCAACTCTTTACGCACCTGGCTGATACGCCCCGGTGTAACCCCAAAATGACGTGCCATCTCCCTCACGGTTTTACCTTCACGGCACATTTCGAAAAGTTCAACCCTGTCAATCGCCATAGGCCTAAACTATCCCCCTAAACATCCCTAAATAACTAAACAAGTTTAGTGCTCCGCCCTGTCACTTTGGGCCCTTGTAGGCCTGTGAGGTGTCATAGACACATTCACGGGCGTTCACCGTGATCGACTTGTTATCCTTGCCAACGATGATGTCATTAAGCACCTCAACTTCACGAACGGCCTTGGCGTGCAACGGGTGCAGCTTGTCTCGGTAAGGAGCATATAGCGGATCTGCCGGATTATTAAAAATTGAGTCCTTCAGCTCCTTGGCCTGGTATGCGTCCTCCCTGGCTATAAATTTGTGCTCCTTTGAAGTGGTCGCACCGACGCTTTTCGCCTCCAGATTTTTTCCGTGCACCGGCTTGACCTCGGGCAGAGACCTGGAAGGCTCCTTGGGTGATCGGGCGATGACCTCGTTTAACCACAGAACGGTTTCGACCGCCCCGACATGTCCCGGATCTTCTTTCACGAGATAGGCCCGGGATCTCATAATTTCGTGTTTCCGTTTTATTGCTTCTTGTGCGTCCATTTTTTTACCTCCAAATATCTATGTTTAATTTTTGACCTTCAACTTCGCTTCTGCCCTCTCGGCTTCCTCGACTGTCCTTGAATACGGCCAATGTTTCGCCAGGATCTCCCATAGGTGCCGGAGTCGTTCAACTTCTGCAGGCGCAGTGCTCGGATCCGCTTTCGCTGCTTCGTAGGCAACATTTGCCGCCCACAATGGATCGTGTTGACGCATACTTCACCTCCGATATGAGATTTTATTCTGTTGGACGAAAGCCTCGAGATCCCTGGTGTCGATGTAGAGCTTGCGCCCCCCAGGAAAACGCACCACGGGGATCTGACCGCTCCATACTCTTTCCCGGAGGGCCCAGGTGCTCAAGCCCAATAGCTCGCCAGCAGCCTTCAAAGTGAGCAATCTCGGCGTTATGGGATTTAGTATCCCCTCCGCTTTCGTCTTTTTCTCAATGATTCCGATGCGTTTCATTCTTTCTTTGCCTTTTTGTGCCCGATTTCGTGCCTTTACGGGCCTGAAACCGGATCCGGCCTGGGGATCAGGGCCCCGGTGTGCTCTACTCTGGCCCAAGGAGGTCGAGGCCAGCCACTCGGAGACCCGATCCCGGCCCAATGCTTCGGCACCTCCTCGAGTAGAGCCTCATAAATAGCCTGGGCTGGATCCTTCGGGGTGTTAAGATCTTTCATGTTCTTCTTCATTGCTCGTTTTTTGTTTCCCTGTATATAAATAAGCTGTTTCTTCCTTCCCTTCCTTTTCTTCCGTCTGTTCCGTCCCTTCGTCTGTTCCTTGATTGTCCCTTCCCTGTCTCTTAAATAGCACCTATAATTTCAACCATTTCCACCAAGGGACGGAAGGGACGGCTTTTCTAAGGAAATGGTCCACCTCCAGGCCCAATCGGTCCCTGTTTTGGTGCTTTCGATCCCCAGGGCAGCCTTGACGTCCTTGAAGGTCTGCATACTGATTTCCGCCCTTTCGGCCGCCTGATGGATCTCGCTTACCGGGATTGCGGATCTCGAGCTGAATAGATCAAACAGGATCTCCTCGGCCCGGTCCCGCTTGGTCTGCTCGGTTTCCTGACGGCTCTCGACAAACACGATCCGGCCCTTCGGTTTGAGCACGTCCAGGGGTGGGATAGGCCTACCAAGGTTATTTTTGGCCTCGAGGAGCTGGCGCTTGAGTTTGCTCGCCGGCTGGACGGACAGGATCACCCGGACGGCTGCGGCCTTCGCCGTCGTTCCCGAGACCTTGTCGAGGAGTTGGTGGGCCCCACCCGTGCTGCCCTTCTTCCAATGATCGATGTAGATCAGGGCTGCCCGGTGCTTGTCGCAGACCAGGGCGTTGAGGCCGTTCATGACCTTGCCGACCTCAGATTCGTTGTCCCCGAAGGCGGTCATGCCCCGGATTGAATCAACAAAGACGGCCAGGATCGGACCCTCCTGGCGAAGGTCCTTAAGGAGCTGATCGAATTTCGCCAAGTGGACCTTATTGTCGAAGCGGAAAAGGTAATTGTGATCCTCCAGCTCGGCGTATCGGAAGCGGTCATGTTTCGAGAGCCCGATCTCCTTCGCCTGGATCATTGTGTTGAAGGTCTGCCCCTCACAGGCGACCCAAGCGACGAAGCCCTCCGGGTGCGTGTCGAGGATCTCTTTTGACATACCCAGGCAGATCGTTGTCTTGCCGGTCCCTTCCCGGCCGTTGACCATTGCCGGCATGGCGGCGGGGATGTGCTGGCGGAAAAGAAAGTCAACCTTCGTGCCGAAATACTGCTCGAGCTCCTGGTGCTGGCGGGTTTTGGGCCCGGCCGGTTTGAGCTCCTTCGCCTCCGCCAGGAGCGACGAGATCTTTTCGGTGGCCTCATCCTTGTCCTTGCACGAGGCGATAAAATCCGAAATGTCGCCCTTGTCCCGGAGGCCCGTTAAGGTTACAAGGCGGATGGATTTGGCCGCACCGACGAGCGCTCTCCAAACGCCCCTCATGTGCTCCCGGCCCGGCTCGTCATTATCGGGGATCAGATAAACGACCTTGCCCTTGAGGAACTGCGAGTATTCCTTTCTCCACTTGCCGGCGCCCATCGGGTTTGTCGTCACGTTGCAGAAGCCCAGGGCGGCCAAGGCCTCGCAATCTTTTTCGCCCTCGACGATGATGACCTCGGACGATTGCATGATCTCCGGTAGCCGGTAGGGGACGAGGTGCACGCCCTTCATGTCCGAGATCCAGCCGCCGTTACCGTCCGGGCGCTGCTGGTAAAAGGCTTTCGGGTCCTGGCGCACGACCCGGAAAAGAGGAGATCCGTTTTCGTCTTGGTAGTAATAAGCCGCCACGGTCCGGTATTCGATGCCGGGTTTTTGCTTCGTTTGGTATTGCTCTTGTTTCAATGTTTATTTCTCCTCGCTCCTTGCTGGCTGGCCGTGGGTGCTCTGTTCCCCCGTTTCACGGCGTAGCTGCTCGAGCTTGCGGATCTCCTCCTGGACGATCTCGATGAGCTGGCGCTTTAATTCAATTCTGCGCTGGATTTCTTTCCGATCCATCTTATTCATCCCACTTACTCGGCTTGTGTTTCGCCAGCCACTTCTCCACGTCATCGGCCCTGTAAATCACCCGGCCCCCGAGCTTGGTGAATGGAGGCCCCTCGCCTTTGCGACGAAGTTCAGACAGGACGACCTCGGAGAGCCCCAGGACGTGCCCGAGCTCTCTCGGGCTCAAACCAATTTTTTCGATCGTCCATTTCATTTCTGGAAACCTCTCTTTTTGATTGTGAGTTTAAAGGAAAATTTTTTTCTTGTCGCTTCTTTGCGGATATTTGACGAAAAAAAAGACAAGTATCCGCATCGTTGCGGCGCAACGGTTTCCGGCTTTCTTAATTAGGATGGGGAATTTTTACGAAATTTTTTTTCGCTCGTCGCAGAGATGTTTGACGTCGGCAAGGCTGAATTTTGCGGAATAGAGATTAGAAACGATCTCCGAAATCAGGACGTAGATCTTTGAGGCGGGGAATTGGTCGGCGCAGATTTGCGTTAAATAATCCAGGAGACCATAGCATTGATCCATTATCATCTGCCTGGTGGTTTTTGTGACAATTTCAGACTCTTTAAACCGGCCGATTTGCTTCACTCTCTTTTTAAGGTAAAGAATATCCTTTTCGATCTCCTGGCGCCGCTCAATGCCGCTGCGGTATTTTCCCCCGTCCTGGCCGTCGATGAGCTCTTGCAGCGCCCGGATGGCCTCGCCGTATTTCGCCTCGACGCCGGCCATCGTGACGTTTCCCTCCGAAGCGCTCCAGGCGAGATCCAAAATTGCGACCACGGGATCATAGGCTTCGACGATAATCCTTCGCAGGGCGCCTTTGCCGCCTTTTTCGCCCAATGATAAATCCAGCCAGGACATGATCTCTTTGCCCTCCCGGCTCTTAACGAGCGTCGATATATCCTCGGGGACCTGAAGGTCGGCGAGCTTGTCTATGGGGAGATTTATCTTTTTGAGGAAATCAATCTTTTTGTTTCTCATGGCGCCGCCTCCTGTTGCGGCCCTGGAGGATCCGGGGAAGGCGGCCCAGGAAAGCCGCCTTGTCAGCCTGCAGAGCCTATCCCCAGATATATTTCAGAACACTATCGAATCATACCTTTCTTTCGAGGTTGTAAATATTTTTTTAAGTTCTGTTACATCAAGGCACATATCTTCAGCTTCTTTGAGCAACATCTCTATATTTTTCACCAAACCATCATAGCCACTTCTGAAAAATGCAATTGCTTTTCCCTGTGCTATGGCGGCTTCTGAGAGCTTGCGTTCGGTAACATATTTCGAGAACTGTTCAACATGCCGTCCAACCTGAAAAATGTTCGATTTAATCTCTATAACAGAGGCATATATTTCGGGCTTATTGCAAACAGATGAAAACCTGGAGAGCGTTGCCATGTCCGGGAAATCGAATAACGTCGAGAAAGAAAACTCTCCCTTTTTTAACTGCTCACAATAACTAACACACCTACCAAAAGTGGATATGAATCCAGTGCAGAACCCAAAAATTGAGGCCCTGTATTCTCGTTTCCATTTGATACGTTGAGATACTATAATTGCAAATGCGCCAGCTAATCCGCCAGACAACACTGTTGCCCCAAGAACCCAAAAATTCATAACCCCCCCCTTTCCGAGGCTTATCTCTGTTCGTTTGCCTTCTCGTCCGCTTTATATAATATCATCCAAAGCCCCGCCCATAAATAAAGCAATAGCCCGATCCCGAATGTCGCTAACCAGGGCATCCAGCCTGGTTCGGGTTTTTCTATAACGAATGTATTAAAAAACGCCGTCGCAAACACAAACGCCCAGGACCGCCAATACCAATTTTTGATCCGTTTCATTTTATTTAAGCCCCATTCTTGAAATTGTGCCCAAAACTGTGCCCAAGCTGTTTCAAATTTCCTAACATTAGCTAACATTTCCCAACTACCTTGACAAAACAAAAGATCTGTGAAATCAACAATATCTCGGAATCACGAAGTTTTTGAAAAAACGCTGTTTTCGATTGAAAGTCCCCCCTGCCTGTGTTAGTGGATTTTAATCTTTCATCCGACGGAGAGCACTCATGACAAGAAAATATAGCCCCCACCACATCGAAGAAAAATGGCAGAAGCGCTGGGA
>Ga0172362_10004089_pt1 | contig 12657 bp, 6 predicted proteins | sample LakKivs1_kivu2a2_FD_114534 | JGI IMG/M metagenome (GOLD analysis project Ga0172362, IMG submission 114534) | Sediment microbial communities from Lake Kivu, Rwanda - Sediment s1_kivu2a2 | ecosystem: Environmental > Aquatic > Freshwater > Lake > Sediment | place: Rwanda: Western Province, Lake...
CAAGAAAGTGGTGAGCAGATTGGTTTTCTGCCGGGTTCGATAAGTGAAAAAATAGATCCATACAAACAATCGTATTACACAAATTTCTGTAAAATTTTAGACAAGCAAACTGTAGATTTCATGTTTGCTACAGAAGAAATTGTATTTGAACCACTTGCTTATATGCGAGGTTCGACATATGATAACTGTATGATGCTTTTAGACGAGTGCCAAAATGCATCTATTAAACAATTAATGTTATGGGCTACTCGTTTAGGTAAGGACTCAAAGGCAGTTATGATGGGTGATACTTCACAGTATGATGTCAGAAAAAGAGATTCTGGATACGTTGATTTCATCAAAATGACAAAAGATATGGGTGATTTATACATTTTTGAGTTTAAAAATGAAGATATTGTCAGAAATAAATTCTTAATTGAATTAACTAATCGTTATGACAAATATCGCTCTGAAAATGATATGTAATAATATATAATTGATGAAAAATAAAGATGATTTAGTGTATGATTTGATTTTTTCAGATTCTGAGAACTTCACAATTGATATATCTCACTACATCAAAGATATCTATCAATATGATGAGTTTATCGATGAGATAAAACAAATATTGCATAAATCAAAAGTCACAATGGTCACTCAATCAGTTGATGTTGATAGTAAAACTGTGACTTGGAAATTAAAAGTTAAAAAATAATATGTGGATAAGAAATCAAGACACTTCTCAATGGACTCCAAATGTCGACACTTTATCAACAAGTAATTTTGATCTTCTAAAACAAGATTTAAAATCATTAAGATTTTATCAGAAAGTTTTAAGTGGTGCACTTTTTTCACAAATGCACAATATAAATAACATTTATGAAGTCTTAACGAAACAAATGCCTAAAACATATGCGTATAATAATTCATTTTCACCGTATGTAAAGCCACATTTAGGATTTGTTGAAAATCCTGAGTATATAAGTTCGACTTCATCACAATTTGATTTTTTAAATAAACATTTATTAGAATACGGTCAAACTCTGAAAAATCTTTTCACACCAAAACGTCTGATAAATGATCAAATTAAAAATCTAAATTATGTAGATGTTGCTACTACCGAGAGATTGGAAAATATAACAGTTCAGAATCTTGATTTGATTATAGATGGTATAAAGTTGAAAAACGGCCACAGAGTCTTAGTAAAAGATCAAACCACACTAGTGGTATTAGCCGAGAGTGTGAATCCAGATGATTATTTTGACACTAAATATATTGTTTCGGATCAAATTGCTGCTGATATCTATTATTTGGTTTACAATTCTGAAAATGGAATTTATGTCTATCAAAATGGATTTTTAACACGGTCTGAAGATTTAGAACAATATGACAATTTAATAAACACATCTTATTGTGTAAAACTTGGTACACAAGCAGAGAAGCAATTTAGATTACAAAGACTTAAGGATAGTCATTTTCCGAGATATCAAGATAGTGAAGGTCTATATTTTTCTGAAAATAAAAATTGGGTCTTGAGAAATAGAATGGACTATAATAATATCTATGAATTAGTCCTCAATGATACACTTAAACACGGCACACAATCAGTGAGGTTAGACCAAACAGTATATCAAATACCTGAGAGAGTGATAACTGTTGGTGAGTTCGGATCTATTATCAATCATCAAGAAGATTATTCAAACTTTATTGACAATAAGTATAAGACAACTCTCAGATCTATCTCACAAAATGACAATGACTATTGGATATGTGGAGATGATGGTACACTTTTAAGAGTCTCAAAAATAGATTTTACGATAACAAAATTTACTCTTGAAGAAAAAATAATTGTTAAAGATAAAGAAGGATTTGATCAAGAAAAGAAATTTCGGGTTGATACTACTTTGAATAGTGTTTCTTTTTCGAACAACCTAAGAGGAGTAGTTGTAGGTAAATTTAATCAAATTTGGATCACTGATGACTCTGGTGATAATTGGGCACGAATAAACGTTCCAGATTTTGATGGATTTAATTTCAATAGTGTGATATATTTGACTATTGACACCTTTTATGTGGGTGGTGATAATGGTGTGTTTATTGAATTCAATTTTGGTGATGGTAATTGGACAGCCTACAGAAGACGTATTTCACAGTTTAGGACTCCAAAGGATGAATATCTTTTAGTCGACGACATCAAGGACCTTGATTATTTTGTTGATAATTCGGGGTTTTTCAATGGAACCGCTTCATTTATAGCAATCGCCGCAGAAAACGGATACTTATTTGTTTATGACTTAGACGGTCAAATTAATCAACTACGCGATGTTGATTATGATTTTTACTACATAGGTGGATCTGCTACCTCCTCAAACAATTGTGGTATCTGTGAAGTTGTACCAGACTGGATCGATAACCAGTTCGGAGATATTCAATCAGTGTCATATCAAGAATCTAATTCGAAATTAATCTTTAGCACATTTGATTCTGTTTTTCAAGTCTCACCATTTGTAGGCGCTTATTCTTCAACTTCGTCAAATATATTAGCAGTTGAGTGCACTAATTATTTCACACAGTCAGGTGTAAATTCAATCTATTCGTATGAATCAGAAACAATTATCACTGGCATAAATTCACTGTGGAAAAGTATTACAGAAACGATTATTTCGAGTACCTACAGTCCAGATGTTTATGTTCTACTTGATGCAACTTCAGTTCCACTTTCACAAGCACTTGATGCTGCTGACGCAGTTGAATTGTGGTTTAAAAATTACTGTCAGGCTAATTCTTCATATACTGGAACTCTATACGTACTTCCCACAACTGGATACAGACCAGGTGCAGTAAATCCTTCCCAACTACTTGGTAGTGAAAGGTGGTTAGATTTTCCAAGACAAATACTTTCACTAACGGCATCGGGAGACAATAATCTTGTCGTTACTGCTGGATTCACTTTAGTGGGCTTTACACCATTCAAAATGAGTTACACACAATCACTAATCGGTGATAAAACTTTCGGATCAACCGCTCAATATAGTTTCCTGGACAATCCACAAGCGGGTAATCCAAGAACATTCGCTACTTGGTCAAGACCAACAGACATGATATTATTAGCTTTCTACAATGAGAGTGATCCAGCTTACCACAATTCCTCACCACAAACATGGCAGAACTTCACAAATCACGAACTATATAATCAAGATTATGATGATTTTGTAAATATTGTGAGTCCTTTAACAGGGAACCCAGCTACTAAGTTGAATTCTTTTTTAGGTGTTTTATATCCAATAATTTCTGGTACTGGTAGTTCAGGGACAAGCGGCATACTGAATGGTGGAGCGGCCGCTCTTGCTATACAAGGAATATCGGCGCTCTATGGATCAACACTTTCAGTAGCAGAAATTGAAGCGATACCAGGATTATCAACCGACACAACAACAGACTACCCTGGTGAACCATTTGCATTAATTACGGATAATGACACATCGGGTTGGACTGATGGTTGGGGAAGAATAAATGCTCAAATTTTAGCAACTTATAATCCGTATACAGGTATTTTAGATCTAAACAATAACCCGGGTTTGATTCAACATGGTTGGAAAGTCATCGTTGATAAAAATGCTTTTAATCCGATAACCAAAGAAGAAATTCAGATTTTTGAGCCAGTTTCTTTTACAAACGACTTAAACGATATACTTGGATTCGGTTCAGCGTCAACATCTGGATCAAACGTCTACCATCAATCATTTTTCACGGATCTCAAACCAAGACTACTTTTTATGGATTATGATGCTGGATCCAAATTATATTGGTTTGATGATTTTGGTCAATACAGATTACCAGAGAGAATTTATGTTCCAGTTTCATATTTAGTAGATAGCACAGCAACTACACAATCGTTTATTGATTTCAAAGAAAACTCAAATACTATTTTCAATGGAAATACTGGTTTGACAACAAGTTACTTAGAGACGAATTGGATTACCTATTGGAAAGACCGTATGAAGACATTCGAATACCACACACATTTGGATGACGCATATAAGGTTGAGCCATCTTTCAGATTCGAAAGTTCAAACTCACTGTCGGGAATTTTCACATATACCGCATCTGATATCACAACAAGTGTAGGTGATATCAACAATTTAATGCCAGTTAAAAGTGAATCAAGATTCAGAGATTCTGGTCAGTCGATAATTCTGACAAATCCAAGTCACGACCTATATTTTTATAAGTTTTTAGGAATTTGGGCTATAACGATTGCAGCGACTGAAGAGCCACCAAAGAAGGGCGATGTGATTGAAATCGAGTGTTCGATTTTTAAATCTAAGTTTATAATTAATAAAGTTCTTAGTTATACTGACGGACTTACAACTCACTATCAATATTTCTACACAGATTTCAATGAGAACATACTAAATAATTTAAGTGGATTCACAGGTGAGATGAAAGTCAAAAATCTCAACAAATATGCTACAACAAAAGGTGGTATCAAAACATTTACAGCGACTTACGGGAATGATTATACTCAGGGTTCTTATAAAAATATTCAAGGTGGCAATCGTTCAAGTTTTGATATTGAAGTGAATTCACTTGGTGAAATTAGTTCTATTGTGTTGAATCAACCAGGATTCGGTTTTGTAGTTAGTGATGTATTCGCAATACCTTCTGGTGAGGATTTTGGCGGAACTGTGGATATCACAATTGAAGTAGATTCTCTAAACTTTACTAGTGAATTTTTGACGAACTTCAAAAGTCACTATATAAACTATGCTTATGAAATTGAAGAAACTTCTATTAATTTCCCACTACCCACTAACAATCCAATTGGTGTAACTCAATCATTTCAAATTACTGCAAAATATAGTCAGTATTCGGCATATTATAATCTTCAGACTAATGTAGAGATTTTAACAATTCAGAATTATTTACTTGAATTAGACATGAGATATCAATCTTCATTTTTGAATTTTGGATACTCACCTACTTACAATTTATTGTCATATCTAAATTTTGTTGACAATAAAAAATATCTTCCATCAAGAGAGTTTTTGAGTATGCCTTGTTACATTGATATACCAGGACCTGATTCTGGTGTAGCAGATACTTCAGTTGTTAATGACAATTTAGTTTATATGGATTTCGTTTTAGGAGATTATTCCGGTGTAATAGAGACTAATAAATTATATTTTGGATTGAATTTAAAACATCTATGGGATTCATTATACAAATGGACTTTTGTAGATTTAGTATTAAAAGTTGGAGCCTATCCACCCCCGCCAGGTGCGCAGGAATTTACAACAGAAAGGTTATTGATTATAGATAAATTCAAAGAAGGTGATTACTATGTAGTTGTATTCCACGATAAATTTAATGGTAACAATAATATTTCAGCAGTTAGTTTATTATCAAGAAGAAACTTACAACAAATCTCTGATGACCTACAATATATCAACAATATACAAAGACCAAAATGGAAAGAAATTTCTATCGAGCAGTCATTCTCGTACACTAATTATGAGTCTGATATTGGATATAAAATAAGCACTGATTCATACACGAAAATATTATTAAGTGACTCTGAAATAATCAAAGATTTATCTGCAATTATTTATACAGATCATAAATATGAATTAGCTGTTCAAGTTCTTAAGTTACAACAAGAATTCAATTTAGTTCCGACTAGTGTCGCAATATCAGCTAATTCAAAATATAGACTTTCAACACCACAAAAACATAACTTAAGAACAGGAGAAGGAGTTGTTGTTCAGTGCACAGCAACTGAATCTAATTGGCCACAAATACTTGGATATAGATCTGTCAGAGTTTTGGATGAAAATAACTTTGAGATAGATGTCAATTGGGGTGGATTTATGCCACTTGACCCACTGAACATTTATTTTGTAAAAAAAGATCCATTCCTAAATTTTCAACCTTGTGACCTTTTTGATTTAGGAGTAGGTGACAAGCTTGTCAAACAATCTATTCAAATATTACCAGAAAACTATGACTTAGAAAATAGACAATATTTTTTACAAAATATTGATCCACAAAAATATAGATACAGACTGATTGATGGTTTAGACTTAGTGAGACTTTCTAATGAATATTACTGGATTCTTGATGCTGAAGTTACCGATGCAATTATTGGGTTAGATTCGTCAAATAATTTAGTTTGGTACACAGGCAATTGGGAAGGTGGTCGGTGGTTCGGTGGAACATGGATATCTGGTAATTGGAAATCTGGAGATTGGTATGATGGTGTTTGGACAAGTAAATCAATTACGGATAAAAAATTATCTGTTAAATATGATGAAAATGTGACAGATACAAAAAATTCGAATTGGTTTACCGGTCGTTGGTTTGGTGGAACTTGGAACAACGGAACCTGGTATGGTGGTCGTTGGTATGACGGAAGTTGGAATGATGGTAGATGGTTTGATGGAACTTGGAATGACGGAACTTGGAACAACGGACGATTCACTGGTGGTATTTGGATTCGTGGAACTTGGAACGATGGTATATTTAACACGGATTCAAAAAGGGCATTTTGGCTAGATGGAAGTTGGTTTGGTGGTGATTTTGAAAATGGTGTCTGGTATAATGGTAATTTCAACAGTAAGGGGACTGATAAACGAAGTTCAAAATTATCTCGATTTGGAACTAAAGCTTTTTTAACTCGTAAGGCAATCTGGTACGCTGGTAGATTCAATCAAGGCGAATTTCACTCATTTTTGAATCTTAATGACCAAAATGTACCAGTTGCATCCGTTTCACATAAGAATTCTGTGTGGTATACTGGTAAATTTAGTGGATATTTCTATGGTGGTAACGTCTATAATATGTCTTTTGATTATGGTATTTGGAACAGTGGTATACTAAATGATATTTCAATCATTAGAATAAATACTAACACTAATTCATTTACTTTGAATGGTATTTACAGATTCAATCTCAATGATAAAATCACTATTATGGATAATTTGACTTCATCAACTTATTCAGTCTTTGGTACAACTGAAGATCCACTCACTTATCAAATACTAGATACAACCATCAGTGAAGATTTGGAACAAACCGAAATCGTTGTTGATAAAGTACTTTCTAACATTTATGGTAGTACAGTTGACACAGGTGTTATAGACACAAAATTAAAATTAGTATCGAAATTCAAGAATGTCACTTGGAAAAATGGTGTTTGGGTGAACGGTCTTTTCGAAGATGGTAACTTTTTGAATGGACTTTGGTATGATGGTAATTTTTCTGGTAATTGGGGTTAATATATAGAATATGAGATCAAGATTAAGAAAATTCACAGAGGCTATAGAAGCTAACAAATTTCAAGAAGTAGTAGATGAAATCAAATCTATGATTGAAGAAACTATAAAAAAGTCAGGTGGTGAATTTAATAGTTTTATCAATGAGTATGAAAGTAATTCAGATGATGTAAAAATTGAGGGTCTGATTATGGATTCGGATATATATGATTTTTATCTGAAATACAGAAATCAGATTGATGATTGTTTAAAAGATATCAAGTTCTACGATAGAACTGCTACTGAAATCAAAGCATTTGGTCTATACGAATATGTAATAAAGGGTACTAATATTGCAATAAGAGAATTTGTAGTGTCAATGAAAACTAAGTAGTTGTAACCAGTCGAGGTGAAAGTGAAAATGATTAAGTATTAGAAGAAATACCAATACAAACTTGAATAATAGATAGAATATTATTAGACTCTTACCAAGAAAACCAGGTCTCAGAGTGAATATTATATTATTTAAAATAAAATCAATAAGTAGAATCGTTAAATAAATGTACCAACTTTTACTTGATATGCCTAATAAAAACCAAACAAATTGAAATATTGCAAAAGAATTATAAGCGGTGTAAATATTGTAATCTTGAGATTCTCTGAAATCAGACTGTAACGGTTCTTTTGAAGTAACTTTTTTGAATGTTTCTATCCAGTGTCTAATCTTATAGTATTTTAGACTATTCAAAAGATTTGAAAAGACCGAAAGTCCAATGAAAATTCCAATAAGATAATAAATGTGACCCACTATTGAAAAAGATTTACGATTTATATCAAAAAATTAGGGAATGTTTGTAGAAAAAACTTTGTTTTAATATATAAAGAAAATTTATTGTTTAAATGGTAACACCGCTTTATAAGGCAATTAAAGAAAACGGCACTTCATTTTACGCTTTTCCAGGGGCCGCAGAGGATATCTCAGCTGCTTATCAAAATTCTAATTATAAAATGTATTTTTCTAAATACATCTTATTGAATTTTCCATCTCAAAATCTGGATGGACAGTTTGGAACAACTCAATCTAAAAATATTTATTGGAATTTCGGATCTTTTAGTAGCCTGAGTGTTGTACAACCAGAAAAGTATGGTGATAAGGTGATAGAATCACTTAGAAACTATGTTGCAAATCATGAGGTCAGTATTCGTGAATCGCGTTTAAATAATACAGATTACTACTATGACAACACTGCAATAGAAACTACAACTGAAAAAATATTTTTCAAGTGGTGTAAAAATTTAGGTCTTATTGGATTTGATTTAGCTATTGGAGCTGATGAGTATGTTGACGATTTAGCGATTTTTGCAAGAAATAATGAAAATGATGACTCGTATTTTCCCGAATATTTATGGAAAGAAAGGTCAACTGAAACATTTGGTATGACACAATTTGAAGCACCTGGTGGTTTTTTAGAAATAACTATCAACGGTGTATCCAATTTCAGAGTTGGAGATGTTATTGAAATTGATAAGATTGAAGATGCAACAATATCCTTAGAAGTTTACCCAGGTGGATTAGGGGATTGGCTTGGTCCTATAACAATCAGAGTGACTCAAATAGAATTAGATCCAAATGACAATCACGTGATAACGACAGATTTGGCATCTACATTGAGTGCAATAACTTCAGGATTACAAAATGCTTCTGTGAAGGTAGTATATAGTAGATTAGTTCAATATGTTGGCGAAATAAATGGCGTTTCAAATGTTCAAGAAGCTAATAAGGCTTATACAGAAGTATTCGCACACGTTCCAGATCACACCGGTCAAACACCGGATGTTCTTTTTAGAACAAGAGTCGATGTCAATTACAAACCAGGTATGTTATTTCCGATCATTCCGAACCAATATCAACCAGAAATCATCGGCGCAGAACTTTTTTCATCACCTATTGTTAGTAACCCACAAAACTATCCGGGCGGATATTATGGAGATTTTGACACTGAAGATTTTACTTATGAAACTAAAAATGGTGACGAAGTAAGACGAAGTGGAGATTATTTTGGAGTTATCGGTAATATAAATGCACCAGTTGTTAATGGTTCTACAATTGATGGGATTTCAGTTGATTTGGATCCGTCTCACTATGTAAAAATGAATTTAGAGTCACAAACTGTAACAAATTTTGATACTTTTAACGCTCTTGAGGTGAATAATCAACCACCACTTGATTTTGAATTCAACGCTATACTATGGTATTATGATGTCATAGATCAAAACAATCAAAGAACAACAAACTTATACGGAGTTTCGTTTTTAGATAATCCTGAAAATAATCCTAAAGATGAAGAATTCGGCATCAGATTTCCGACCTTCAAGAAACTAGTGACCAACGGATCACAAGATGGAACCGCCTATCAATTTGCACTGAATCTTAATTTCAACATTATTCATGACAATCCAGTAGAGGCCTATAATCCTGAGGCAGTGAACTCACTATTTAGTATGAGCCTTTATAATGAGGCTATGAGAAGATTATCAACAATTAATGACTCTTTTTTCAATATTATTGCTGAGCATTCTTCCATGAAAGATCAAATTTCTAATTTGAAACAATTACTATATTCACAAACCGATTTTCAAACAATAAAATCAAGGATAGATAACCTGGATAGACTACTAAGATTGTACTCTACAAATCAGTTAGCTTCTTCATCAAGTGTTGAAGTTCAAACAAATACTCTCACAGAGTTTGCCACTATTCAATTAAAAGTTGTTGAACCGACGTATAATCAAATTTTATCATATTTTACATCTGAGATGTTTTTAGGTAACGAGGCAATACCAGTAACCATAACAAGTGATACCGCAAGAGATTTTCTTGTTAAGATTATTAATAATGATGAGGTGCCAGTTACGTTAAACAGTAATTTAAAACTATTAATAAATGAAGATCTTAAGTTTAGACAGTCGTGTGAAATACAAATTACCGGATCTGACTTTTCAAAAACAAACAAGAAATTAGATTTATACATTGCGACAAAAAATCCACTCGGCCTGGCAGATGTGAATGATCAAAGTCCAGTGGTTGAAACAATTTTACTCACTGATATTGATTTACCAGTATTTTTTAACTCTTCAACATCTAACGCGAATTCCGCGAAGAATTGGAAGGATTTTAATTTTACTATAAATTTCAATCAGGATTTAGTAGTAGACAACAATAATTTACTTGAAATGACCTTGAACGAAAATGGATATATAGTCAATAACTCTATCAAACCAGGTGATTGTTTAGTTGTTAATAACTTATTTATAGGCACAAATTCAGTATTTGATTTTTCAGGTCAATATTTTGTGAACACTGTTGGGGCAACTAACTCGAAAGTTGTTTTTGATATTTCAACCAATACAGACTTTGTAAATTTTGTGAGTCCATCGTTGCCATATTATCTTCATACATCAAGTTCATCAAATTTATCTAATTTACCATATTTCAGTCTCAATAAAGGTAAGACTATTAAAATCACAAGAATATCTGAGTTAGAAACCGTAGCTGTTGAAGAAAAATACCAAATTGAAGTGAGAGATTACGACTATTGATATACTTTAGTATTTTAGATTTAATATATAAGATAAATTTAAGATACTAAAATGTGCATAGGTTGTCCTGGTAATACATCAATTTTCGGAAATACTAATCAATTTATAAAAATTCAGGCTTCAGATTTTGTTGCCATTGAAGGTGTAAATACGGTTGAGAGACTAATTGGGTCTGATATTCGTATTCCATACAAGCAGCTACTCAAAAGTAGAATAATTCTAAAAGCTGGTCAAGCTAACTATCTTCTCAATCACCTTGGATTAGGTGATAATGCAACATTTTTAGCACTCAAAGCTACTTATAATAAGTCATCTGTAAATGAAGAAGATAATTTCGTGGATTTTTATTATTATGATGATTTAGCAACACGTCATTCTTTTAATCAATTGATGGTCCTGACTGGAAATTCAGCAAATAGGATAAAACAACTGTATTTAACGAATCCAAACACAAAATATGCAGTAACATTAGATGTAATGGTTGCTGTAATTGACGATACTTACTCATTCTTTAGTGATACACTAAACCAAACTGGTACATCATTCACTAACTTATCTTATACAGATATTGAAACCTATATCGTTGGTGAATCGATTGTGATAAATGATACAGACGGCAGACCTCTAATTTATCTAAATTTATCTTCGATCAATTCAATTTCTAGAAGTGAGAAAATTATAACTCTCGATGATGATACTTTTGGAACAATTTTGTTATTGTTTAATACTTTATACGATGCTCAACAAGCTGAATCGCTATTGAGTTACGTATTATCAGATCCAACCGTTAATATTGAAAATCTTGATCCATTAGCAGATAGTCAAGATCCAATAGTTTATTTTTACTCATATGTTGGAAATACCGCCTCTGGATATACTATTAGTTCATCACTGACATCTTCTATACCAACATACACTGGTGGTACTTACTCACCTTTTGGATATACTTTCTCAACTTCATTATCATTATCAGGATACGGAGTTTCAGGAGTGATCAGTAAAAATAATCTTGTTGATTTAATAATTGGTAGTGTTAGTGATAATAGAGATGGTGTGATGAGTATTACTGGTTCAAACTTAATATTGACTGGTACAAATAGTACGACTGTCAATTCTATTACTGGGGTAGGTACTTATTCATTCGCGTTCGACTTCTCTGATATAGCTCAAAACTACTTAGACGGAGTCATAATAAACTTAGATATTACATCATAAAATTAAAATTAATGGCAGAAAAATGGCATATAGTTTAAGTAATTTTGTATCACCAGTAACATCTACTGATAAACTTTTGAAAATTTATGATTCAAGAGGTGTATTAACATACACCATGAATCCTTTTTCAATTGTCACAATCAAAGTGAGAAATAATCTTGTAGATTTAAGCACAAATACCAAAATTATTTCACTAGACTTTGCCGCCTCAACAGAGGCCAAATTAGCACTAGAGAAACTTCAAGAAACTTTAGATATTTTAAGAGGCAAAACACCAGTATTTGTTGATAAGCAACTCGAGAATTATGTCGCCGCGGCTGGTGCTACCGGACCAAAAGGTGATACGGGAGCTCAAGGTGCAACTGGGCCAGCAGGTGGTCCTCAGGGTGTGACTGGTGATACGGGAGCTCAAGGTGCAACTGGACCAGCAGGTGGCCCCCAAGGTGTGACTGGTAATACAGGACCACAAGGTTCTGGTGGTGGTACAGGAGCTACAGGTGTAACAGGACCGCAAGGAGCTACAGGTGTAACAGGACCGCAAGGCTCGACTGGTACTCAAGGTGCAACTGGGCCAGCAGGTGGTCCTCAGGGTGTGACTGGTAGTCAAGGG
>Ga0172362_10004095_pt1 | contig 12648 bp, 7 predicted proteins | sample LakKivs1_kivu2a2_FD_114534 | JGI IMG/M metagenome (GOLD analysis project Ga0172362, IMG submission 114534) | Sediment microbial communities from Lake Kivu, Rwanda - Sediment s1_kivu2a2 | ecosystem: Environmental > Aquatic > Freshwater > Lake > Sediment | place: Rwanda: Western Province, Lake...
CTACTATACTGGAAGCGATTGGCTTTGCCCTCTTTAATGCACCGCCCTGCGCCCAGAAACGGTTTGTCTGTGAAGGGGCCAAGCGTGGTGAGATCGTTGTCAGTTTCATAGATGCTCTGGACGAGCGAGAATACCAGGTCATCCGGCCAGTAGGCGGTGGCGAGCTCTACGTGTACGATCCCGAGATCAAACGCCGGATCGTCACTGGTAAGGATGATGTGGTAGACTGGCTCAAAGAGCATCTGGGGGTCGAACCTACGGCTGATCTCAGCACCCTCTTCACTGACGCCGTGGGCGTACCTCAAGGTCTGTTGACAGCGCCTTTCTTGGAGGGATCAAAGGATCGTAAGCGGAAATTCGATCCGCTGTTGCAGGTGGATGACTACGAACTGGCTTGGGAGAAACTGCGGGAGACGGTCAGCTATCTGAAGGAGCAGTTAACGGCTCAAGAGCGACGTATGGCTGAGCTTCGAGCCGAACTGAAACGCCTGCCACGACTTGAGGAAGAGATCGGGGAACTCCAGGAGAAGATCTTTGCTGATGAGCAGAGACTGTCTGAAGTTGTGAGCCGGCTAGAGCAGGTAGGGAGTGAAAAGGCGATCCTGGATACGGCCTGGGATCGAATCGAGGGGTTGACTCGTCAGTTGGAGGACCTGATCCATCACCTGGAAGGGCTGAACCGCCAGTTGTCTACTGCTGAAGCAGAGGTGCAAAAGGCCCAAGAGGCGCAGCAAATTGTCGAGGAGACCGAGGAAGGGTATCATCTTTACGAGGAGGCGCAGACGAAGCTGAGCGAGCTGGAGGAACGGCGGCAAGAACGGGACCAGTTGAACGCACGGTTGGCAGAGATAGAAAAGGCCCTGGCCTTGGCTATACAGGAAATCAGGCGTTTGGAACAAACACTGGAGGAAATTTCCCAGGCCGAGAAGCGGATGGCCGAACTGGAGCCGCTGGTGGCCGAACAGGAGCAGCTTGAAAAGGAACTGAAGGTGGCTGAACGGGATGCTGAACGATTGGCAGAAGCTCAGCAGCGTGTGACTGAGGAGCAGACGAAGTTAGAGAGACTTCAGGCCGATCTACAGCGAGTGCAGGAGGAACTTAAGACCCGCCAGGTGGTTGAAACTGAGGTTGACGAGACAGAACAGCAACGCCGTGAACTGGAGAAACAGATAGCTGCTCTTGAGGCAGAGCAAGGGCAAATCGAGGACCAACACCGACAATTAGGGGAAAGACTTGCTTTGCTGGAACAGGAAGAGTTAGCCGAGTGCCCAGTATGCCGCCGGCCGTTGGAGGTCCACCAAGCAAAGAAGTTGAGTGAGCACTATCAGGCCGAACTGGGTAGGCTCGATGATCGGGCAGAAGACATCCGGCGCCAATTGCAGGAGCACGAGAGGGAGCGGAGCACAGCCGATGAACGCCTGGCCGAGTTACGAGATCAGGCCAGGTCCTTGCCCCACCCAGGCCGGGAGGCCGAGTTGGTCCAGGAGATTGGGGCCCAGCAGAGCACGGTGAAGGAATGGCAAGAGACAGAAGCAAGTCTGTCTCGTGCTCCTGAAGAGGCCAATAGACTGAGAGGTCACCTGGAAGAACTCGGAGACCCCCGTAGCGAATGCCAGCATCTCAAGACCGAAGCAGACAAGCGGTCCAGGACAGAGACAGACCTGGCAGCAGTCCGCGAGGAGCGAATGCGCAAGGAAGGGGATAGGCAAGAGATGGCCGAGGTGCTGCAAGCCTTCGCTAACTTGGATGACGAAATGGCAACTCAGCGGAAGGTGATGACTGCCAGCCAAGCCGATCACGGCCGTTATCTGGAGCATCGCCAGATCGCTCAGACGCTGCCCCAACGACGCGCCAAAGTAGAGGAACTCCAAACAGAGAGAGAACAGGTAGAGGCTCAGCAGGGAGAGACCGAGGCGGAACTCAAAGAGGCTAGAGCTGGCTACGACGAGGCCAGACACCAAGAATTGGTAGAAGAGCATCAACAACTGACCGCAGAACGGGCGAGGCTGAACGAGCGATTGGAGATTGGGCGGGAACAATTATCCAAGATGCGGGACGAGATCGAGTCCTTACAAGAGTTGCAGATCGAGTTGGAAGATGTCGAACGAGAATACGAACTCCTCAACGCGCTGTCCGAGATGCTTGAGTTTATCCGCAAAATTGTCCGAGAGGCCGGCCCTTACGTCACCCGTGCCCTGGTACAAACCATCTCCGCCGAGGCAGACTGCATCTTCGGCGACATCTTGAACGACCACACCATGCGCCTGCGATGGGAGGAAGACTATGGCATTACCATTGAGCAACGAGGGAACGAGCGCGACTTCTCCCAGCTCTCCGGCGGTGAGAAAATGGCCGCTGCTTTGGCCGTGCGACTGGCCTTGTTGCGCGAGATGTCGGACATACGCATCGCTTTCTTTGATGAGCCCACGGCCCATCTGGATGACGAACGGCGGGAGAATCTGGCCTCGCAGATTACCCAAATCAAAGGTTTCCACCAATTGTTCGTCATCAGCCACGACGACACCTTTGAACGGGAGACACACCACGTGCTGCGGGTAAGCAAAGAGAATGGGATCAGTCAGGTGGAGGTAGGCTGATGCTACATCCGGGAAAGCTCGTCGCGGCCCTGGAAGCCAAGCGGGATCGCTTCACCGAAGCCGAAGAGATTCGTCAGGAAGACCTGGACACCCTTGGCCAGGCCCTGGAAACCCTGGCAACCTTGAGCCTGGCTGAGGTCGAATCACGACTGGCTGGCATCCCGTGGCCCGGCGCCCGCCCGACAGACGAACACGAACAGTATGAGGATATTGTCATCCCCTTCGCCGAGAGTTGGTCGAATCACCGCCAGGCCAGGGAGTGGGCGCTGGAAGTGTTGCACGGCGTGCCCACCTTTGCTGCCGATGGCTCGCAGATCCCGCCGGGCAGGGATATTTCCATCCCTGTAGCGATGGTACAGGTAGGGTGGTTCGAGAACCGCCACCAGGACGATAGAGCCTATGTCAAGGACATCGCTGTGGAGGTATTAGCTCCAGACGAGCTAGCTGAGGATGAACGGGAGGAGAGCGGTTTTCCTGACTGGCGGGTCAACTGGCGGCGTTTTGAGATGGAAGTCGAACGGCTGGTGACGTACATGCAGGCCAACGCTGGAATTCAGCCCAGGCCTCTTTGCTTCTTCGACGGCTCCCTGGTAGTTTCTTTCGCACAACATATGCGCCCTGAACGGCAGCGGTTGTACGTGGATGCGGTCGTTCGCCTGTTGGATACATCGGGACAAACGGGCGTGCCCCTGGTTGGATACGTGGATACCTCGTATGCCAACGACCTGACCGCTATGTTAGCTCACCTGTCGAGCCTGAACCTGGGCGGACGGGTGAGCGATGCAGGGCTGTTGCGGCCACGGATGGGGTGGGGTGACCGGACGCAGGTCTACGTGTGTGCCCGCAGCGACGATGTGCTGAACAAGTACTATGAACGTGTTTGCTTTGTCTACCTCAAGACCACAGGGGACAACCCACCGGCTCGGGTCGAATTCCCTCGCTGGTTGTACGAGGCGGGCCAGCACGAGCGGGTGCTGGACCTGGTGCGCGCGGAGTGTGTGGTGGGTACGGGCTACCCTTACTCCCTGGAGACAGCCGATGCCGTGGCCGTACTCACAATGCAGGACCGGGAGCGGTTCTACCGGCTGTTTCAGGGGTTCACGGAGCGGGAGGGTTTATTATTGAGGTTCTCGCGCAAAGTGGTTAGTAAGCGAGGACGGCGGGCATAAGTCATCAGTTCGTTCGAAAGGAGCGGTCAGCGATGAGATTAGTAAACGTCGAGGCCTGGAATTTCCGCTGTCTGAAATGTGTCTCGTTGCCAATTCACAATCTCACTATACTCATCGGCGAGAACGATTCGGGCAAGAGCTCAGTTCTTGACCTGTTGGATATAGTTCTCAATGATCGGCGACCGGATGAAAATGACTACTTTCGAGAGGGCGAGGGCCCACCTGCTGAGCGCATTGAAGTGATATTGACATTCGAACTTGACGATGCGGATAAATCAGCAGCCGAACCGCTTACCGCTGAAGATGGCAAGCTACATTTGCGAAAGATATTCTCAACTACCTTAAGTGAGACCCACTGTAAGGGACAGAAGTTTCTTGATGATAGGTTGTATCAGGATTTTGCAAAGATGACAGCCACGCAATTGGATAAAGTGCTTGAGGAACTGGAGATTCAGTATGAGGGTCGCTTGAATAAGGAGAAACGGCTTGAGCTTATCGCGAGCTACAAGGAGAGAGCTCCGACTGAAGAGGACTGGATCCTAGTGCAACCTGCAGATCTACGAGACGTTTTGCCAAGGTTCGAGAGGTATAGGGCAATTGATTACCAGAGTCCCGAGTCATTGGTGCTAAAGACTCTACAAACAGTCTACGAGTCCACAATTTTTGAGACGGAAGACGATGGGCAACAGCAGCCTGTTGAGACTTTGCGCGTATTGAAGAAACAGATTGAAGCTGAGATAAACAAGAAAGTTGGTGAGTTGCTTACATTCGTGCGGCGATACAATCAGCGCGTTAGGCAAATAAGCTTTGACCCAACTATTGACTTCTCACGTGGCCTTAGAGCCGGTGAATTCCTCGTCAACGATGGTCGAGGGCTGCGGTATCTGTCGAAAACAGGCGATGGGACGAAGCGGAGAATGTTTATGGCGACTGTAGACTGGGACCGCCAAGTTCTGTCTGAGCGAATCGGATCAATGAGAGCTATCATTAGGGGTTATGATGAGCCCGATGTCAATCTACACTATGAAGCACAGCGTATGATGTACAAAGCCATTTCAGATATCGTCTACCAAAAGGGCTCACGTGTCCAAGCGATTATATGCACCCACTCCATGACGATGATAGACCGTGCCCCGACCACCAGTATCAATCTTCTGTGTCTGTCAGAAGATGGGTGTACAACTACCTCGTTTCTCAGAACGGATGATGATCCTGAGATTGAAGAGTTCTTGCATCTGTTGGCCAGCGAACTTGGAATTACCAACACCATGATGTTCTACGAGCGATGTTACATTATCATTGAAGGGCCCACTGAAGAGAATGCTTTGCCGATACTCTATCGCAAGTTGTATAAGCGTAGCCTGATCGAAGATGGCATCAGGCTGATTAACATTGAAGGGAAAGGTGGAAGGAAAGGGTTGCTGAAGCTGCTGGGCAAGAATCGACAGAAGATCACTCTGTCTCTACTAGATCGGGATACCAGTCTTGTGGCAGAGCTTGAGAGGGCTGAATTTGACCCAAGGACGCTGAAACACAACGTTTTCTATATAGGAGATAGGGAATTTGAGGATGCTTTCTGCGACGAGGTGCTGTGTGTGTGCTTTTCAGAGGTATGGCCCAGAGCCGATGGATTGCCCTGGGCACCTGAACACTTCCGGCCATTGCGAGAGGATGCAGACGAAAAGAAGTTCTCAGACGCGCTGCTCGGTCTAGCTTATCAAAATGCCCAAACTGGGCCTGAATGTAAGAAGCACGTGTTAGGTGTGGAGCTTGCAAAGCACTGCCCCATTGAGCATATGCCAGAACCTGTCGTTCACATGTTCGAGCGGGCTCGTGAAATCGCAAGAGTTTCGGAAGGAGGGAATGCATGATCCGCGAACCGGTAGTTTCAAGTGATATCCGTTCCGTTGGGTACGATGACCAGTCGCAAATACTGGAAATTGAATTCCATAGTGGAGGTATCTATCAGTACTACTCCGTGCCTCGGGCCGTTTATGAAGGTCTAATGAATGCGCCCTCACATGGAAAGTACTTCCATGCTCACGTAAAAGCTGTGTTTCGCTATCAAAGGGTTAGTTGAATGAGCACAATATCTCTTGGTAAAATCATCAAATCCAACTCCCACACCGACTACGTCTGCCAGGTCTACGGCCCTGGCGAGGTAGAAACACCCCCAGCCCGCGAAGACTATGCCTTCGGCACCTTTGCGCGGATCGGACTGGGCGATGATCGCTGGCTCATCGGCATCGTCTACGATACCATGCTGTTCAACCCTGATTTTGGCCGGCTGGGGCCACGTCTTTCGCTAGAGCCGGAATTGGCTGTCTTCTCCCCCGATTACCTGAACGAGAAAGCTACCCTGGTTGGCATCGCCGCGGTCGGGATGATGGACGCAACGAGCAACGTTGTCCAGGGGGTACCCTCCCTGGCAGCCAGCACCGATGCTCTGGTCGAGCGGATGAGCGATGCCCAGGTCCGAGCCTTCCATCAAGGCAATCCCACGCCCCAATTGGCCTACGCTCCTCTGCTCCTGACTCAGGGTTCAGCACTGGCCTTGCCCCTCCTGCGGACGGTCATTGCGCGATTGATGGCCCTTTTCCCTGATCAGACGGATTTGCTGGCCGTTTTGCAGGATGACTTGACCTGGAAAGCCCAGGTTGGCCCGCTGGGAGGTGCCCGATGAACGAACAACACCCCATCGGCCTGACCAAAGGCCCCGGTGAGACGCCCCACGAGTTTACCTTCGTCAGCCCCGACAGGGGACAGGTCCTCAAGGTGAGCGAGTTCGTCGCCTATCGGGCCGAGGTAGACGGCCAGGAGCGAGCTATCCTGGCCCGCGTGACCAACCGCTGTCCGCTGCGCCTCTACCCCGATACCTTCCTGGCCGATCCCAATATCAACCCCGACGACGTGGCGGCCCTGGTCGGCTACCATCAGCGAGGACACGAACTTTTTGAGCTGACAGCTACCGTCATTGGTTACTACGATGAAACGCTGGGTGACTTTGTCAATCCCCGCCTGCCGCCTCGTACCGGTCGCCCTATCTACCTGGCCGCAGACGAAGAACTGGCCCGGATGTTGACCAAGAAACGACCGGGCGAAGTGGGCACGGCTCACATCGGTTCTCTGCTCAGCCGCGACAAAGACCGGGTGCCGATCACCCTCGATCTGAGACCCATCACCAGCACCCATCTGGCTATCATCGCCAGCACCGGCGCTGGCAAGAGCTACCTGGCGGCCGTGCTCATCGAAGAGATGATGAAACCCAACAACCGGGCGGCCATCCTGATAGTGGACCCCCATGGCGAGTATGACACCCTGGCTGAGATGATGAACCACGAGGTGTTCTTTGAGCAACCACCCGACGATACCCTCCAACCCGTCTACCGCCCCGAGGTCAAGATCTTCAAGCCAGGCGACGTCAAGGTACGCGCTTCGGCATTGAGCATCGGTGACCTGTACTATCTGCTGCCCAACCTTTCCGAGCGGATGGAGTACCTGTTGCGCCGGGCCTACCACGACGTGCGCGAACAGAGCAGAAAAGACAAGGGAGATGCCGAACGATGGACCCCGGCCGAGTTGCAGATTCGCTTGAGGCAATTGGGAGAAGGTGGCGACGAGGAGGATGAAGGCGACGATCGCTACGCAGGCACGGCCGACGCGCTTATCTGGCGGCTGGAGAGCGTGTTGGATCAATCGGTCATCTTCGACGATTTCCAGCACCTCAACCTGGCCGAGCTCTTCCGGCCCGGACGCTGTTCGGTATTGCAATTGAACGAAGTGGACGAGAGAGAGCAGCGGGTAATGGTTGCCACCCTGCTGCGGCGTCTTTTCCGCGCTCGGACCCAGACTGCAAAGGGACAGGTAGATGAGGGGGACGAACTCTATCTTCCCTATCCGGCCTTTGTCCTTATCGAGGAGGCCCACCGTTTCGCACCGGCCTCGGGCGACGTGGTCAGCACGGGCATTCTCAAGCAAGTGTTGGCCGAAGGGCGCAAGTTCGGTGTGGCGGTGGGGCTGATCAGCCAGCGACCAGGCAAGTTGGATGGCGATGTCCTCTCCCAGTGCAATACTCAGTTCATCTTGCGCATCGTCAACCCGGTAGACCAGGCTCGTGTGGCTGAGAGCGTGGAGACCGTAGGGCGTGACTTGCTCCGCGAGCTGCCAGCCCTGACGAAGGGCCAGGTCATCGTCGCTGGTGAGGCTGTCAACACACCACTCCTCTGTCGCGTGCGGACACGCCACACCCGCCACGGGGCTGAGACCAGGGATGCTCCGGCCGACTGGATGCGGTACTTTGAGCCAGAGGAGCAGAGCCGGCGTGAGCGAGAGACTGCATTGCCAGTCCAACCTCGACGACAGGGAAAGTCAAAGATGTTCAAATGAGGCGGCCACGTGATGGATGTCGCTGTCTAGGTGCACCCTCCAGGAGATACAATATGAACCGACCAGACTATCTCCCATCGTACCTAACCGAACAACAGATTGAGGCCATCCTCCACCAGGACAGCCCCCTGCTCATCATCGCCGGCCCCGGCTCCGGCAAGACCGAGGTCATCGCCTGGCGGGTAGCCCACCTGGTGCGTGCCGGGCACGTCCACCCGGAGGAATGCCTGGTCACCACCTTTACCAACAAGGCTGCCCTGGAGCTGAAAGACCGCATCCAGCAGAAGCTGCCCGGCATCAACGTCGAGCTCATGCAGGTCTCCACCATCCACTCCTTCTGCGCCGAACTCCTGCGCCACTATCAGCGGGGCGGCTTTCGCCTCCTCGATGCCGAAGGGCAGTTCTTGTTCGTTTACGCTAACCGCAAGACGCTGGGTCTGGGGGACATCGTCAAAGGCCGGCCATACGACTTCTTCTCCCAGGCCATCGCCACTTTCAACCAGGCCACCGAAGAGCTGGTCGCGCCAGATAAGTTGCTCAACTACTGTGAAGAAGGCCTGTGCACCTGCGGCGACAACGAATCGGACCTCTGGCAGGAACGGGCCGCCGTGGCCGAGGCCTATCGTCGTTACCGTGACCTCCTGCGTGAGCGACGATTGACCGACTTCGCTTTCCTTCAACGCCACGCCTTTGACCTGCTGAGCGAGCACCATGACGTGTTGGCTGAACTGCGGGCGCACTTCCGCGAAATCCTGGTGGATGAGTACCAGGACACCAACGCCCTCCAGGATCGCCTGTTGGAGCTTATCGCCGGCGACGATGGGCACCTGACGGTGGTGGGCGACGACGACCAGAGCATCTACCGCTTCCGAGGCGCGACGGTGAAAAACATACTCTCCTTTTCCCAACGATTCCCCAACGCGCATGTCGTCCACCTGACCCAGAACTTCCGCAGCCGTGAGCCGATCCTCGATCACTCACTGCGGGTGATTGTGCACAACCCGGCCCGTTACCCCAAGGACCTGTTCACCCGGCGCGGTCCGGGCAGTGACGTCGTCCTGGTCTACCGGCGCACGGCAGACGAGGAGGCTATGGCCGTGGCCGACCTGCTCAAACGGCTGCGCGAGGCGGGGAAGATTCGCCGCTGGAGCGACGTGGCCCTCCTGCTGCGCAGCGCCCGCTCCTACGCAGAGCCCTACGTGACAGCTTTTGCCGCGGCCGGCATCCCCCACATGGTCACCGGCGACGCCACCTTCTTCGAGCGGGACGACATCGCGCAGTTGTACAGGCTGTTCAGCTTCCTGGGCGCGTCCAAACCTTGGGGCGACGTCCACCTCCGTCAGCCCATCGTGGGCCTCAGCGCCGAGACTTGCCAGGCGCTCCAGGAATACAAAGATAACCTGCTGGACGTGGCCGGCGACGCCGGCCTGCGCGGGATCGGGGTGCGGGATGCCGGGGATCGGGAGCGGCTGCTGGCCCTGCTAAAGTTGAAAAAGCGGGTACAGGATGGTCAGCACAACAGCCTGCCCGAGGCCTTCTACAGCCTGCTGGCGGCGACCGGGTATTTCGCCCGCTGCGAACGGGAGGGACTGGAAGAAGCCCAGCGGAACCTGGGAGTGTTGAGTCGGCTCGTCGCCGCCTTCGACGAGCACGGCGGCACGCGCAACTTCTACCCCTTCATGGACTACCTCAAGCTGTTGAAAGACGGAGGTGTGGACCCGGTCATCGTGCCCCCCGAGGATGCCGTACAGGTGATGACCATCCACCAGGCCAAGGGCCTGGAATTCCCGGTGGTGGCTGTAGGCGCGTTGATGGAGGGTCGTTTCCCCACCCGCAGGCGCAAGGAACCATACAAGATACCGGATGACATGAAGGCCAGCGGGCCACCGGAGGTGGATGACCCGCACCTGGTGGATGAGCGCAGGCTCTTCTACGTGGCCGTCACCCGCGCCCGCGAACTGCTGATCCTGGGCACCGCCGACGTGGTCAACAAGCGCGGCGGGGGGCCCAGCCGCTTCCTGAACGAGATGCTGGGTGATGACCTGCAGGCCGTGGCCGATTTGGAGCGAGCCACCATCGCCGAGATAGAAAGCCGTGGCGGAAAACCATGGGGACCGCGCGAGCGGCACAGTTTCAGCCAGCTGGCCTACTTCCTGCAGTGCCCCCTGCGCTACAAGTACGCCGTCGTCTACGGCCTGGAGACCCCCTGGCCGGAGCCGGTCGGGTTCGGGGCCAACGTCCACCGCGTGCTGGAGGAGATTCACAACCGGGCCCGCGGCGGTCAGCCGCCGGGAGAAAAGGATGTGGCGGGCATCGTCGCCGAGACCTGGGTGCCCGGCCCCGGCATCCGTGCGGAGATGGAACAGGCCCTGCAAGAGGCTGCCGTCCAGCAGCTTCGGAGGTACGTGCATCAGCACGCCGCCACTTTCCCACAGATCGAGCGGGCAGAAACGCATTTCTCGTTCTCCCTGGGGGAGCACATCCTGCTGGGCAAGATAGACCTGATCCGCCGGGCGGATGAGGGAGGCGTGGAAATCGTGGACTTCAAGACGGCGAAATCATCGCCGCTTGCCCTGAGTGGCATTGACGCCCAGCTTGACCTCTATGCCCTGGGCGTGGAGACAGACCTGGGGAAGCAGGTCAGGCAGCAGACCGTGCATTTCCTGGGCGATGGGCAGGTGGTAAGCTGGAACTGGTCGGCGAAGCGGGCGGAGATGGCCCGCGCGGGATTCGCGATCATTCTCGAGCGGATCACCCGCCGGAAGTTCGCCCCGCGCACCGCTTACTGTCCCTCCTGCCAGGAATTCGCCGCTGTCTGCCCTTATGCCCCGCATCATCCCGGACCTGCAAAGGAGTGAGCGATGGATTTCTACGACTATCTCAGACAGGACATAGCCACCTACGAGGGCCGCCACGATGACCTGATCTACCTGGCCCCGGAGTTCTACCGGCTGCTGACCAACCTCCTCGACGATCCCCGCCTGCCGGGGCGCCTGCGGCCGCTCGTGTCCTGCGCCATCGCCTACTTCATCCTGCCCGCCGACATCATTCCTGAGGAGACCTACGGCCCCTACGGCTACGTAGACGACATCTTCCTCTGCGCTTTCGTCGCCGACCGGGTTCGAGAACAGGTCGGCCTGGATGAGATCCTCACCGAGAATTGGGAGGGAGAAGCGGCCATCATTCCCCTGGTGCAGGAGGTGCTGGCAAAGGAACGAGACCTGATCGGTGACGAGCGCGAGAGGATTCTGCGGTATACGGGATGTGACCACCTGCTCAGTGCAAATGAGCCAGGCCAAGGCTGTTCTCTCTGAGGAGAACCAGGACGCACTCACGTGCTTGACCGCCGTCAGGCACAACGGCACTGCCGATTGTCACCTTGTCCGTTCCGTGGTATACTTGATATAAACGAAAAGCCTCGTGGCTGTAGCCGAGCCCGAGGCGATGACCGGGGCGGTGTCGGCGCCCGCGGTGTTGGTATTTTACCACGACAGCCCGTCCGCCGTCAAACCCTGGCGTGATGGGCTTCTCGTTATCTGACATTGAAGTGAGGTGTGTCTATGCCCTGTATCAAGCAGTTGGTCACGCTGCGCCCGGAGGTTGTCGAGGGCAATCTGCACGGTATTATCTCCCTCTACGCCCTGCTCGACAAGGACTCCACAGCTTTCGAGTGCGCCCCCCGGCGGGTCTTCCAGGCCACGTATCCCTCCGCCGCGCTCAAGCGACTCCTCCATCGCCTGCAGACCTCGCTCAGCTCTTGCGATGCCGACCGCAAAGGCAACTTTGTCATCAGCGGTGGCTACGGTTCCGGAAAGAGCCACCTACTTCTGACGCTTCACCACGTCCTGGCCGATCCCGACCAGGCCTGCTCCTGGCTTGCTGAGCACGACATTGACTTCGACCCGCCACAAGATGCAGTGGTAGTGCTGATGCCGATGACTAACCTTACCCAGCCCAACACTGACGCGCCCGTAGAGTATCTGTGGACTCCCATCTTCGCCGCTCTGAACTACGAGGACTTTCATCACACCGGCAACAACTTCCCTACTGTCGTGGACTTGCGAAAGGCCATCGCCCGACGCAAGGTTTTCCTGATCATGGACGAGATCGAGCGCTGGTTCATGCCTATCCGCGACCGGCATCAAGCCGAGGCCAACATCTCGTTTCTTCAGAACCTCACCGAGTTCGCCCGGGATCCTGACAACGGCCTGTTCGTCTTCCTCACCCTGCTGATGCTGGAGCCGCGTATCGGCAACATTGTGGGGCGGGACGACGCTTTCTTTGAGGATTTGACCCAGGCCGCCGACCGTCGTAAAGTGGTCTTGCACCGCCTGGTCGAAGCAGTGGACCGGCCTGCTGCCGAGGAGGTTGTGGAGGCCTACCTGGAGCAGTACCGCCCTGTGGACGCCCATGTGCGTATCGGCGATTACAATAGTTACCGCCAGCAGATGGTGGAATGCTACCCCTTTCACCCACAGACTATCGAGGTGGTCTTC
>Ga0172362_10004096_pt1 | contig 12644 bp, 8 predicted proteins | sample LakKivs1_kivu2a2_FD_114534 | JGI IMG/M metagenome (GOLD analysis project Ga0172362, IMG submission 114534) | Sediment microbial communities from Lake Kivu, Rwanda - Sediment s1_kivu2a2 | ecosystem: Environmental > Aquatic > Freshwater > Lake > Sediment | place: Rwanda: Western Province, Lake...
ATGTCGGCCGAGATTACGGGTGCCAGATTTGCCGGTATTTCCGTTGGTTATCTGCAGTTGCTGGGAAACGGTGCCGCCGTGGGCATAGTTCCCCTAATGGAATTCATGCGCGGCGCCACGGGGCAGTACATCTTGCCCCTGGCGTTTATCGCCGGCCTGGCAGGAGTAGCCTTCATACTCGCAATCGTGATAAAAGAACCTGCCCTGGCTACCAGAGAGTAAACCTGCCCTTCGTCCCCCGAGTCCGTGTCGACGCCGAATGAGTAATAGACTCTGCGAACCGGCCGGGCGCGACCGCTAAGCCGTGCGTGATGCAGTGGAAGCACTCTTGACAACCGCTCCCTCATGAGAATCGTTCCAGCGCCAGCGCAGGCCATTTCCCCTCGATTCCAGTGACAGGACTCCCTTGTCCATTAATTCCCTGGTTCGAAGTCGGCTCGTCTCGGCACCGGTGCCCAGCTTCAAGGAAACCCGTCGGGCCAGTTCAGCTTCAGCCTCATCGGGATTCTCGAGGGCCGACATCGGCATCTCCCTGAGCCCTTCGATGACATCCCTTTGAAGCAGGGCCCACACAAACCGCTCTCTCTCCTTTCCTTCAATCATTAGTGCACACAGAGAATCCCCGTCCGCAGCACCGCGCTTCACGTCGCCCCAGGCATCTTCCACCTGCCCGTCATAGATGGAGATGACATCCTCCATCATCTTCCTGCTCATGGCCGCCGTCTCCGTTATAGCCTCGTTGGCATTGTAGCGGGCCCAGTCCCGGGTCAAAATACGAATGCCGTAGTCTTCGGCCTTTTCGTAAAGCTCGGTCCCCGGTAAAGGCGCCAGTATGTGGAAGCCATACTTGGCGCCGTATTTCCGCTGAAGCTCATCGCCGAATGCCATAGACTTAAGAGCCGTATCTCGACTCTCTCCGGGAAGCCCGAAGATGAAGGAATTGAAGACATTGATGCCCGCTTCGGCGGCTATCTTCACGGCACGCCGCACCTGTTCGAGCGTGATGCCTTTCTTCACGGTCTTCAGGATTCCCTCGTCAGCCGATTCAATGCCGAACAACACCCATTCGCAGCCGGCCCGCTGCATCAGACGGGCCAGGTCTGCGGTAATTCTGTCCACGCGGGCAAAGGCGCTCCATTTCATCCCCAGATTGCGCCGGAGCATCTCTTCACATACCGCTCCGGCGTGGCGATGATTAACTGTAAAGGTATCATCAACGATGTTGACCTTCGCGTAGTTGAAATCACGCTTGAGTTTTTCGATCTCATCTACCACGAGCCCGGGGCTGCGGTAACGGACGCTGGGCCCAAACATCCGATGTCCCGAACAGAAGATACAGCTATAGGGGCAGCCACGACTCGTTATCACCGTACACGTGGTGCCCAGCGCGCGATATCTCGCCATGGGCAGCAACTCGCGGGCCGGTAGGGGCAGTCCGTCGAGGTCCTCAATGCGTGTCTGCGGTGCCGTCCTGACCACCGCACCTCCATCGCAAAAAGCGATTCCGGGCACCTGCCGGTAGTCCTTGCCTCCTTCCACCGCCCCGGCCAACTCAACCAGTGTTCGCTCTCCCTCTCCGATGACTATGGTGTCGATCCAGGGCGACTCAAGCAGTGTCTCATTCTGAGCAAACGTAACGTGGGGCCCGCCGATGACGGTGAAGATGTGCGGGTCGAACGCCTTGCATACTCTGAGCATCCTCCTGGCAATGGGATAGTTCAGAGTAACACAGGTGGCGCCGACAAGCTGGGGATGGAACTCCTCCAGTTCCCGCCTCAGTTTCCCGGGATGGTACCTCATAACAAGGAAGTCCAGAATCCTGACCTCGACGCCCTCCCTAATGAGGACACCGGCCAAATAGCTTAACGAAAGCGGAGGGAGCGGGCTCTCCTCCAGAGGATGGGGCGTACTCAGGAGCAATACTCGCATCAATATCGTCCGGCAACTCACCGCCCCGCATCATCTTCCTCTCGAATCCAGATTCTGAGTATAGCTCTTGCCATATTTCGAAATCAATACAGCTATAAGGGGCCCGTCCCCGGCCCTGCTTTAGCCTTCTCGAGCCGTGTGCTTTTTGTCATCCAGTTGAATCGCCATCAAGGAACGGCTTCTCCGAGGAGGGTTAGTGGCCGTGATGATATAATCGCTCAAACGGAACCCGTTCGGGAGGACGATATGATCATTGATTTCCATGCTCACCTTTGCGATTACGACATTGTTGCCAAGCCTTTCTGGGACGGCTGGGCTGAGGTCAGCGCGTTAAGAATCAACAGGCCACTGGATAAGGTGCAAAAGCGAATGCCCGCGTTCTGGGACACTTCCGGCGACATGATAGTCAAGGACATGGATGCTGCGGGAATTGGCAAAACGGTGCTGCTGGCGATTGACTGGGGCCTGGCCCCACACCTTGGTGAACCCAGGCTGAGCATCGACGAGATAAACACGATTTACGCTGATGCAGCGGACAAGCATTCCGGTCGACTGATTACTTTCGCCGGCATAGATCCCAGGAGGGAGAAGGCCGCCGAAATGGTCGGGACGTTTCTCAAGGAACGGGGTGCGAAAGGAATCAAACTGCACTCGGCTGCCGGTTTCTATCCTAATGACAAGGTGTGTTATCCGGTGTACGAGAAGGCACTCGAATACGGGGTGCCCGTTCTGCTGCATACCGGAGAACTAATGAAACCGTTTCATTTCAAGTACTGCCGGCCCATCTATGCACAGGACTTAGCCATGGACTTTCCGGAATTGCCTATCGTGCTGGCGCACACCGGCGGGTGCTGGTACCCGGAAGCGGTGGCAGTCTGCAACAACTCGACGAATGTCTACCTTGATTTGTCCCTATGGCAGTCACGCCTTATTCGTCCGATGGAATTCTACAGGGCCCTCCGGGCGTTGCTCGATTCGGTCTCATGGCAGAGAGTACTGTTCGGCAGCGACTACCCCTTTCTGAAGCTGTTAATCGGCCAGGAGAGGTGGGTGAGGGCCTTCACTGAGATTCCCGACTTCGTGAAGGAACAGGGAATTGAGTTCAAAGACGACGAAATCGCAGGAATAATGGGCGGCAATGCGGCCAGAATCCTGAGATTAACAGAGTAGGCGGACCGAGCAGTTTTGGCTACCTCTCATCTAGCTTTGTGAAGCTCCTAGATGTTCATGCCGCCGCTGATGACGAAGGCACCGCCGCTCACAAATGAGGCGGCATCGGACGCCAACCACATCACCATCTCGGCTACTTCTTCAGGCTCTCCCCATCTCCTCAACGGTATGCTGTTACGGAAGGCATCGGCGTACTTTGAGGCCCGCAAATCCTCGGTCATGCGAGTCTTGATCCAACCCGGACAGACCGCGACTATCCGGACGTTGTTCTCACCATACTCGTGGGCCGCCGCATTGGTAATCCCCACCACGGCATGCTTGCTTCCACTGTAGACGGACAATCTCTCCGCCGTGGATACCCCGGCGATCGAGGAGTTATTCACAATCACCCCGCCACCCTGCTGCACCATCACCGGTATTTCATATTTCATCGACAACCACACGCCCTTGAAATTGGTATCCACCACTTCATCGAAGACCTCTTCAGTGGTCTTTATGAGGCGGGCCATTATGCCTCCGACCCCCGCGTTGTTGAAGGCGATATCCAGACGGCCGTATTTCTTTACGGTCTGATTGACCATGTTCTCAACTTGGGAGGCAATGCGCACGTCGGTCTGGACGAACATTCCCTCACCGCCTGCCTTTCGAACCATCTCGACCGTTTCCCGGCCTTCTTTTTCTCTGCGGTTCGCCACCATCACCTTCGCCCCCCGCTCCCCGAATTTGATTGCCGCGGCGCGCCCGATTCCGGAGCTCCCGCCGGTCACCAGCGCCACTTTGCCTGCGAACGTGTTCATCTTCTCCTCCTTTTCGCTCACTGAGTTCTTGCCAGATTATATTCCATTTCAGTGTCAATCCAACAGCGCTATCATCGGCGAGCACATAGCCGCGACATGGGCGGCAAGTCTCTTCGCGAAGTCTACCCCTAGGCTGAACTAGATTCTTCGCTACGCTCAGAATGACAGGCAGGGAAGAGCTGGCAATGACACCCCCATCTCGTTGCGAGTTCCGATTTATGGGGACAAAGCAATCTCGGTGGGGTAGTTGGGATAGCGCAGCAGACTAAAACGTCAGCACTGGGGAGGCGCACTCTTCAAGGCCCGATACAGTTCCGCCCGCCCTTCATCGGACGAGAAGAGCTCTTCCATAAGCATTATCCGGCCTTCCGACTTAAGCCTAGCCAGCCCTTCCAGACATGCGGGTTTGGCAAAGCTGGGAGTCCAGTCTCGACAGGCTTTGGGGCGGGAAGCATGTATGCTGCAGCGCGCCCTCCCATCAGCGTCCCAGGCCAGGAACACGCAGCCATTCTCCACACGCTTGAGCAGGTAACCTTCCTTTATCGGCACCTTCACCGTGTACCGGGAAATGCACTTTGACCGTGATATTCCCAGGGCCGAGGCAATGTTGTCTATGTCTTCCGAGCTCAGGGGAGGTTGATAACAGGTGCAGCAGACGCCGCAACGAAAACAGGGAATAGGAGTTTGTTCCGCTACAGTGACCTCCCTTCCTTCAAGCGTCTTCAAGACCGCCTTCTCTACAGACACGTCCTCAGGGTACTTCGCTCCCGGCATGTTCGTGCTCCGTCCAAACAGAGCCTAAGAGGTGGACTACTCCTCATGAGTTGCGCTTCGCCTTTCGAGCTTGATCTGGCATCCGGCCTTCGTCAGTTGACATGATTTGCGGCAGGCGACGCGGTGACGCTATTCTATCATTGCTGTTAAAATGGGACAGCATGGAGGTCCTGGAGTGGTAGGAAGCTATGCGCCTGAATGCCGGAGGAGTGAGCTGCGATGCTAAACGTCAGACGTTTTGTACAGGGAACAGACGAGCCCATCTGGGTCGAAATACTAAACGCATCCTTCAGAGGCCGTGACGACTGGAAAACCATTACGGCGGAACGAATGCTTCGCGAGGAAAAAGAGAGACCTGGTTTTGATGTGGAGGGGAGGTTCATCGCGGAGCTCGATCTGAAACCGGCCGGTGCCGTGCATGCTCACGTGGATAGGCGGATGGATGAGACGAAAGGGATCATTCGCTTCCATGTTATCCCAGAGTGGCGCGGCAAAGGCGTTGAGCACAAGCTCCTGGAGACCGCCATCGGGGAACTTAAAGCCCGCGGCCTGACGGCTGCTCAGACATCGGTTGATTCCGGCGATCTCGACTACGTAGAGATCCTGAGAAACCTGGGATTCAGGCAAATGCGGGTGGGCAGCAACATGGAAATGGAACTGGCACATATCCCTCATGGCGTCGGAGAGAACAGCGAAGTAGCCATCAGGTTCCTCCGGAAGGACAAAGAACAAGACATAGAACTATGTACCCGACTCTCGAACGAAACGTTCAAGGAACACTTCAACTTCCGTCCTGACACGGTAGAGGAGATACGTTACTTCCTGTTCTCCGATCTCTACTTCAACAAGTACAAGCAGATCTTCTTCGCCATTCTCGATAATGAGGCGGTGGGCTATATCGGTGTGGGCATAGACGGCAGACATAACCTGGAGAGGAAGCTGAAGGCCGGAGAGATCTTCACCATCGGAGTGTTGAAGAAGCACAGGAGACAGGGTGTAGGAGCCAGGCTGATGCTGCACGCTCTCACGGTCCTGGAGTCCGAAGGCATGACAAACGCCAGACTCGGCGTAGACGATTACAATCCGACGAACGCCATGAGACTGTACGAGAAAGTTGGATTCAAGGTAACGAAGAAAGACCTGTTCTTCGAAAGGGAACTATAGATTCTATCGGTCCCGAGGTTGCCGGGAGAACGGAGGTCAGTGGCGTGGTATTTCGCGATCACGAGGAAATGACACTGGACGTCCCGGCAGATCGGGGCAGTGACAAATGGCAGTGCGAGGAGGTGAGAAGATGGCAATAGTCGAGGTAAGCGTTGTGCCGCTAGGCACAAAGACGCCTTCGGTCAGTCAGCATGTGGCGAGGGCGGTCAGGATTCTCCGGCAGGAGAAGGACTTGAAGTACGAGACGACCGCGATGGGCACAATCATAGAAGGCAACCTGGACAAGATTCTGGCGGCGGTGCGGAAGATGCACGAGGGGGTTTTTGACGAGGGAGTGGCCAGGGTAGTGACCACAATCAAAATTGACGACCGACGGGATAAGGTCCAGGGCATGAAGGAGAAGATAGAGTCGGTGAGGAGCAAGCTTCAAGTGTAGCCCAGTAGCGGCCTCACCCCTATCCTTCCGGTCCCGGTTAAGAAGCGCCGGGAAGGGAGTTGCGGAGGAGGCGGTCAAACGTTCATAACTCCATGGCTAACGAAGAACAACAGCTAGACCTGTCTCGTCTGCTTTCTTTGTTGAACGAGGCGCCTGCCTACAGGCAACTGGTAGAGGGCCTGTCCACAATAGAACGCGAGCACGAGGCAATCGTACTCAGTGCCGCCAAACCTTACTTGATTGCGGCCCTCTACGAAAACCTCAATCTGCCCTTGATGGTGGTGACTGCCCAACCTGAGGCCGCCCGAAAGCTTCACGACCAGCTCAGGGCCTGGTGTTCACCTGGAGCGGAGTTACGTCGTCTGCCCGAGCTCGATTTCCTGCCTTACGATAGGTCTCAGACGCCGCCTGTTAGCTATCAGATGATCGAGCGGCTGAGAACATTGACCGCACTGGCGCTTCGTGAGCACGATGGCAGGCCGCCCCTGGTAGTGACCTCCGCTCTGGCAATCATGGGCAGGACCATTGCACGCAGCAATCTCGTGGCGGCCTCTCAAGTTCTGAAGCCAGGCACGGCTGTCGAGCCCATGGAGCTGCTGCACCGGTGGCAAAGCATAGGCTATGAAGCGGGGGACGTTGTCGAGATGCCGGGGCAGATGAGCAAGCGGGGCGGCATCATTGACGTCTTTCCGCCGGGCAGCGAGCTGCCGGTCCGCATCGAGTTCTTCGGCAACCGGATAGAGAGCATGCGGTACTTCGACCCGGAAAACCAACGCTCAACCGGCCTCACATCCTCCCTGATTGTGACTCCTGCCAGAGAATTCATGACCGGCAGCGAGAACCACGGAACAATCAACGGAAACATCTTCGATTATCTCGCCGGCGGGGCCCTCCTTGTTCTTGATGAACCTGAGGCAATTGAGCTTGCTGTCACGAGGCTGAACGAGGAGACTCAGGAATTGGGTGCAGCAAAGACGGAAGAGGGCGAGGTGCCCGAGGACTTCCCTTCCCCCTATTTCAGCTGGGAGGAACTGGAAGCGCAGATGCCGGAAAGGCGCCTGACCCTGGCAACATGGGATGTCGCCCCCGGCTTCGGACATGCTTTGCCTTTCGGCGTGACCCAGAGTTACGGAAGCCAGCTGGAAAGGTTCCTTAAGGCGGCCAGGCAAATGGTGACGCAAAAGCAGCGCACTCTGGTAGTCAGTCATCAGGCAAACAGGCTGGCCGAACTCCTTCAGAAGCAGGGCATTCACAGTGCGCCTTCGTTACAGATAGAGCAGATACCTCCACCCGGGTCAATCACAATAGTCAAGGGCTCCCTGGACGGAGGCTGGGCGCTCGATGACAGGCTGACCGTTATTACCGATGTCGAGCTCTTCGGCTTTGTGAAGCAGGCGCGTCCCGTCCGGAAGAGGCCGATACCTCACCAGTTGTTTGTTCCCCAGCTTGCTCCCGGCGACTATATCGTACACGTTGACCACGGAATTGCCAGGTTTCACGGTCTGGCCAGGATGTCCTCCGATGGAGCGGAGAGAGAGTATCTTGTTCTGGAGTATGCCGTCGGTGACAGGCTCTATGTCCCTACCGAACGCATGGACCGCATCAGCCGCTATATCGGAGCCGGCGACCAGGCGCCGCACTTAAGCCGTTTGAGGACCCCCGAATGGCAAAGAACCAAGAAACGAATCAAGGAATCGGTAGCGGAAATTGCCCGGGAACTTCTCGACCTTTATGCCGTCCGAGAGGTAGCTCCCGGCTTCGCATTCTCGGCGGATTCGCTCTGGCAGCAGGAGCTGGAGGCATCATTTCCTTACATGGAAACGCCGGACCAGGTTGAAGCAATTGTGACGGTCAAGGAGGACATGGAAAAGGCGCGGCCCATGGATCGGCTCATCTGCGGGGACGTGGGCTACGGCAAGACCGAGATAGCGCTGCGCGCCGCCTTCAAGGCGGTCATGAACAATAAACAGGTGGCTATCCTAGTGCCGACCACTGTACTGGCCCAGCAGCATTTCATTACGTTCACGGAAAGGCTGCAGACCTTCCCCTTGAAAGTGGAAATGCTGAGCCGCTTCTGTCCCCCGGAGAAGGAACACGAGATTCTGGAGGGACTGGCCAGCGGCACGGTTGACATATGCATAGGTACCCATCGCCTGCTGCAAAAGGACGTGGCGTTCAAGGACCTGGGACTGGTAATCGTTGACGAGGAGCAGCAGTTCGGCGTGGTGCAGAAGGAAAGGCTCAAGAAGATAAGAAGGGAAGTCGACACCCTGGCTCTCAGCGCTACTCCCATCCCCCGCACCCTCCAGATGTCGTTGACGGGAATCCGAGACATGAGCGTTGTGGGCACGCCTCCGGAGGAACGTCTTTCCGTCAAGACGTATGTAGGACCCTATGATGCCGCTCTCGTCAGACAGGTGATATTTCGTGAACTGGAGCGGAACGGCCAGGTCTTCTTCGTCCATAACCGTGTTCAGAGCATTGCCCTGGCCGCTGGCAAACTGCAGGACCTTGTGCCCGAAGCTCGCATAGCCATAGCTCATGGTCAGATGCCCGAGGAGCAATTGGAAAAGGTGATGACGGATTTCATCGCCGGAGAATACGATATCCTCGTAACCACTACCATCATACAGTTGGGGCTGGACATGCCCAACGTCAATACGCTGATTATCGACCAGGCCGATAAGTTCGGCCTGGGTCAGCTTTATCAGTTGCGGGGCAGGGTCGGCCGCGGCGTCAATCAGGCGTACGCGTATCTTCTCTTTGACGAGGGGAAATATTTGACTCCCCAGGCGGACAAGCGGCTAAGAACTATCTTCGAGGCTGCCGAACTGGGTTCTGGATTCGGCATCGCCATGAAGGACCTGGAGATTCGGGGGGCGGGCAATCTTCTGGGCGTCAAGCAGAGCGGACACATCGCCGCGCTGGGTTTCGACCTTTATAGTCAGTTGCTGACCGAGGCAGTAGAAGAGCTGAAAGCAAAGCAAGCAGGCGAAGTGAGGCAAAAGCCCGTCGCCGCGGAAGTAAAGGAATCTCCCACCGTGTCGCTCCCTCTGGATGCCCACATACCGGAGGAGTACATCTCCAACCTCAATACCCGCTTAGGCCTTTACAGCAGACTGGCCAGGGTGGCGGATATCAAGGACCTAGAGGACATGGCCAGGGAGTTTCAGGACAGGTTCGGGCCCCTGCCACCCCCCGTAAAGAATCTCGTGTACATTATCAGAATCAAGATTCTGGCTATGAAGGCCGGAGTCGGCTCGGTCTCCACCCAGGGACGCCAGATAGTCATAAAGCCCGAGACAGATGATTCCCCTCTTAAGGCAAGAGGGGCCGGGGGAGTTATGAGTAAATACCCTGCCGCCGTCAGAGTCGGCGCAACACAGATTAAGCTGGACACTAAGGTATTGGGTACCAGATGGAAAGAGGTCCTGGAAGAACTCCTGAACTCTAGTTCCGCCTAACGCTTCGCGTAAGAGCCTCTCCACTGAGCTGGATTGCCCGAATCATAAGTGCGTCTGTCATTAGGGTACGGCCTACCGTCCTCCGATTTCCTCCAGTTCTCTAGCTGACTGTCAAGCTCCGCCAGAAAGCGCGAGATTTCCGCGCGATTGAATCTGCGGTCGCCCCGCGCATTGATGCGGCACGCCGTTATTCTTCCCTCGTTGCTCCAGCGCCTCAGGGTGTTAGGATGGACATGAAAAAGCCGGGCCACTTCCCTGACCGTCAGCATATCACTCATCTGCTCGCTATCTCCCATATCTCTACCCATCTTATCCGTAATTGCCTTGTCTTAAGGGTAACTCACCTCAGTTGACCGCACAATCACCCGGGAGTACTAATCTGTTTAGGCGATAGTCATAGGAAAAAAGTCCCGGTTAGTAAGAAAAGTCAAGTTTAGGGTATTGACAGTCCGTAGGGACAGGAAGTAGAATGTTTGCTCTTCCTCAGCGAAGATTTTTCGTGTTGCCTTTCGCGGGCGACGGGTTGATAAGAGGTGAGAGGAGCGAGGGGTTTCGGTGTAGCAACTGACGGATCCCGACCTAAGAGTGGACCAACTTTGATTCGTAATTTAAGCGTGTTGTGGGTGAGACAATGAAAGGGTCCGGTGAATGGTATAGACCAACTTTCATGAGCCCAGATGACATGGTTTTGCAACTTTTTTTGCCGTGATTTTATGACTTTTTTACGACGCATTTTCTAGAATATCAGTGGAGCCAAGAGGCTGCGAACTACTGCCTGTAAGGTGGTCACTTGGGCCGTAGGGAGCCAATAGTGAAACCGACTTCCACGGGAGTCGGTTTTTTACTTCTGTAGACCAGCGAAAAAGGGGGTAGGAGGTTCAGAAGAAAGAGAAAGCGCATCAACGACAAACAAGAGGAGGTATGGAGTATTGAGCAATGACGGGAATGAGTCTGACAGCAACTCATGGCGCGCAGTTTGCGCAGGAAACCTAGAGCACAAGACAAGAAAGGAGAGATGATGAAACACAAGAAGAAGAACTTGCTGTTCTTTAGATTAGCAGCGGTCTTGTTCGTGGTCGGGCTGATCGTTGGGATTGCCGGCTTTGCGCATGCCTCCGACATCTCGCCAACGATTGCCACTGACAAGACCAAGTACAGTCTCGGAGAGGTCATGGTCATCTCCGGGGCCGGGTTCACGCCCGAAGGCGCCGTGATTATCACGGTGCAGCAGCCGGGCAATAACGGGATCGATTCGCTAAGTGTGACCGCTGATGCCAGCGGCAGCTTCGTGAGGTCCTACAGTCCCCCGATGATCCCGGGGCGTTACAAGTTTGACGCCACGGATGGCAGCAATGCCGCTCTAACCGCGGCTACCTATGCCGATGCGGCCAAGTTGGGGGCGGATTTCTATGGTTGGAACATAGCCGACCGTACCTTGGGCTACCCGGACTGGACCGGCGATTGGACCAAGGGTGACCTGGGCAAGAATTACCGGGAAGGAGACTGGGTCTCCTACGTCTTCACTCTAACCAACACCGGAAACACCGCGGCAACGACGGCTGATGCCGTAACGGTGCCGCCCTTCCTGGCAGATACCTGGGGCAACATTTACTACGACTTCTTTACCGACAGTAAGAACGCAATGTTCGTTGACCTGCTCAGGAATTTCCGCTGGGAGGTAATATCTACAAGTGACCCGGCCATTGCGAACAGCGGCAAGCCGGATAATTCAGTAATTAGTCCGGCGTTAGCAGATACATTCTTCACGAACACGTGGTGGCCGAATACTCTAAACAAGCCGTATAATGTTTCCGGACATGTGCAGACTACCGAAACCCAGGCTGCACCGGCGGAAAAACACTTCTTTAGCCTGGATGCTGGTACGGGAGAGCTACCCACTACAATCGCACCCGATACCAGACTCGTAATCTATTTCGAAGCCCACCTGTCCATCACGTTTGTCTGGGAAAACGGCCTGGAAGGTGAATACGCCACGCACTCGCCGGCCAATACCCAGGGTGGTGCCGAATATGCCGGCTGGACAACAAACCTCTGGAAGGGTTCAGGTTCTACTGCCGGTTCCAGCCCGCACTTCAACTATGATGCGACGGGCTTCGGCGCGATCACTGTCCCCATACCGGTACCCCCTGCACCTACCGGGCAAATCTGCGGCCTCAAATATAACGACCTGAATAGGAACGGGGCGCAGGACGGCGAGGAACCCCCTCTGGCTGGTTGGACGATAACGATCTCGGCCACGATAGATGGGATACCATTTAGTTCGAACACGACGACCGCCGAAGATGGCACCTATTGCTTCTTGGACCTTATACAGGGCGACTATACCATCTGTGAAATCCTGCAACCCGATTGGACACAGACCCAACCTGACGCCGAGCACACTCCGCCCTATTGTTACGACATTTCGCTGGCTGAGAATGAGGTCATGGACCAGACCGGCGTTGACTTCGGTAACGCCGGAGCGAGCGGCTGCCTGGAAATAACCAAAGAGGTCGACTTCTCCGGCATTGTCGGAGATCCTTCCGATGTGCCCGATGTCGACTTCACGGTCACGGTCACCGGGCCTTCTTATCCCGACGGCCTTGACCTTACCTTCCATTTGGTTGACGGTGTGGTCACCTACGACGACGAAGAGGATGCCACCGCCTGCATCTGCGACCTCATCCCCGGCGATTACTACGTTACTGAGACCGCTCCCGATGGCTGGGAAGACGCCGATATTACCGGCGATGACCCGGCAGTAGTAGAGTCCGGCGACACCTGCGATGACGGCGCTCCTTATGTCTCGGTCACCAATATGCCCACTCCCGGTTGCCTCGAGGTCGAAAAGATTATCGACCTGGGCGACATCGTCGGTGACCTGGCTGATATCCCCGATGCCCAGTTCGA
>Ga0172362_10004097_pt1 | contig 12643 bp, 9 predicted proteins | sample LakKivs1_kivu2a2_FD_114534 | JGI IMG/M metagenome (GOLD analysis project Ga0172362, IMG submission 114534) | Sediment microbial communities from Lake Kivu, Rwanda - Sediment s1_kivu2a2 | ecosystem: Environmental > Aquatic > Freshwater > Lake > Sediment | place: Rwanda: Western Province, Lake...
GAATGGAGCGCATCTCTTCCTCAGAGTAGCCCACAACATCTTTTCCACCAATCCTTATGTGGCCTCCCACGATTGACCCCTGGGTCGGAAGAAGACGCACAAGGGAATGCCCCAGTGTGGATTTTCCCGAGCCAGATTCGCCGACCAGACCCAGCATTTCACCCTTGTCCAGAGCAAAAGATACGTTATCAACGGCTCTGATGATCCCTCTTCTGGTCCAATACTCCACAGTCAGCGAGTCGACTTCCAGCAAAGGCAAGAAAACCGCCTCATTGTTCCAGTCTTGGGTTTAGCAACTCACTCAACCCTTCCCCGATGAGCGTGAAACCCAGTGCTAGAAGAATGATCATGATGCCCGGAAACGTTATGACCCACCATGCGCCGCTGGGGAGAAGGGCTCTTCCATCCGTTAAGTCCCATCCCCAGTCCGGGATGTCCTTCGTAACTCCCAAACCAACAAAAGTCAAACCCGCGGCTGTAAGCGTCGCGTCGGCAAAATTAACTGTGGCTACGGACAATATCGAGGGAACCACGTTTGGCAGAATGTAGCGGAAGAGTATCGTATACCATTTCGCTCCAATTGCCTTTGCTGCCACCGTGTATTGAAGCTCTTTTATTGTTAACACATGGCTTCTTACTATTCTGAAATAAGATGGAATGTATACGACCGCTATCGAGACGGCCATGTTGACAGCGCCTCTTCCAAGCATAGCAGCTATCGTGATGGCCAAAACCAGACCTGGAAAGGCATAGATACTGTCCGTAACCAGAGAGCAGATCTTGTCGACAGCTCCACCGACGTATGACGAGATCAGTCCGATGGGCACACCTATGGCTAGGCACAGAAGTACGGAGAGAACAGAGACTTGAAGCATTATTGCCCCTCCGCACAGAACACGGCTCAGCATGTCCTGTCCCAGATGATTCGTGCCGAGGGGAAATTGCGGACTAGGTGGTGACCTTATTGGACCGACGTTTAGGGCAGAAGGGTTGTGAGGTGAGATCCATGGGGCTATCAGCGTCATCACCACTATCGAGATGACTATTCCTGATCCGAGGAGGACCATCCAGCCCGCGATACCCCTTTTGGTTAATGAAGTAAACCTAGGTAGGATGCGCATTCCAAAGATGCGCCTAGTTTCCATTTCGACGAATCTCCTACAGTCTAATCCTTGGATCAAAATATGCGTACAGAATGTCGACGACAAGACTTATAATAGCGACAAGGAGGCCGAAGAAGACCACGTCGCCTTGAATAGCTGTGTAATCTCTGAAATTGATCCTGTCAACGAGGTATCTCCCTAGGCCAGGCCAAGAAAACGTTGTTTCCGTCAGAATAGCGCCACCAAGAAGAGCCGCAAACTGTAGCCCCATCATTGTGAGAACTGGAAGGAAGGCGTTTCTAAACGCATACCCGTAGAGAACGGTTCTTTCTCTTAGTCCTCTCGCCTTCGCTGCGGTGACAAAATCGAGATGCAGTGTTTCCAACATGTTGGTTCTGGTCAATCTGATGAAGACGCCGCAAAGAACTAGTCCCAATGTTAATGACGGTAAGAAGAGATATCTCAAGGCTTGGAGAAACTTGATAATGTTGCCTTCAAGGAGGCTGTCGATCGTGTATAGACCCGTTGATATGTGTATGCCTCCTATAGTCAGACCGCTAGGCTCCATGCCTGGATAAATACGCCCACCTGTTGGAAACCAGTGAAGTACTACGCCAAAGATCAATTGGAAGATCATGCCTAGGAAGAATATTGGAATCGCGTACATGACTATCCCGAAAACTCTGATGGAGTGATCTTGAACAGAGTTATATGACTTAGATGATCTCACCCCAAGGAATACGCCCAAGCCGACCGCGATAATCATGGAGTAGATTGCGAGTTCAAGCGTGGCTGGAAAGGCAGAAAAAATCTGTTGTGCAATCGGTGAATAGTCTTGCATAGACTTTCCCAAGTCACCCTGCACTAGCCCTGCCAAGTATGCAAAGTATTGATCCAGCAATGGCTTGTCGAGCCCCAACCGGTGTCTCATCAGTTCTATGGCTTCAGGGCTAGCCGCCTTCTCGAAGTGAAGTAAGACGGGATCGCCTGGCAAGACTCTTACGATCAAAAAGACAAAGGTGAGTAACAACATTATCATAGGTATAGTAAGCAACACTCTGGTAGCGATATACGAACGTAAGCCCATAGTCCACATCTCTCACAAAAAAAAAGGGAATAAGGAGGTTTCTGTCTCAAGAGCCCATGAACTCTTTTTCTTGGAAGACCAAGAATTGTATTTGCGCACCAACCCCTTTCCAAACCTTGACTGCAGGATTGGTCTGAAGATCGACTATGTCGGTTGCTGTAAGCTGTCTGAATGCTATGTCTATGTCTCCGGCTTCCAGAGCCAGCCTAAGCGCCGTCGCATCGGAATACATCTTTATGATTATTTTCTTCGTCTTCGGCCATCCACCAGTCGCGTTCCAGTAGTCAGGGTTCGCCTCAAGCGTCAACTCCACATCTTTACCGGCAACTCTCTCCCACTTCGTCAGCCTGTACCTGCCGAGGTCGTTCGGGTTGCTCGCCCTCGCGTCTCCTTCCACGTATTCAACCATTTTGTCCTCCGGGGCGTACTTTGGATTGACGATGGATGACGCTTGACACGCCAAAACCCCTAGAAATGGAACGAAAGCCATTTTCAGGTGGAACACAACTTGGTAAGTTCCAGTGACTTCAATGCTGTCTATGATGTCACTATAACCTATGCCGACTTGGGGGCCCTCCTCGATGGCTAGGCCCATGGATCTGTCGAAACTGTACTTCACATGTGTAGCGTTGAACTCGGTTCCGTCCTCAAACTTGACGTCATGTCTCAAGTTGAAAGTCCAAGTCTTCAGATCGCTGCTTGCCGACCAATCGGTCGCCAGAGCCGGGACGTAGTCTTCCGGTCCAGCCGCTGAGCCGGGACGGATCTCGACTAGGGTTCCGCCTGTGTTTTGAATTATGCACCAGCCGAAGAAGTCGTATGCCTGAGCTGGATCGATAGTATTCTCAACGGAGTCCGTGGTTCCCCAGATCAACGTGTCCTTTGATTCCGCGGTTTCAAGTAACCACATATGCCAGTTCATCGTGACATCTAGGACCACTCCTCCTACGCTCGGCTTAGTCACAGCATATGGCGTAATCGAAAGTAATGGAACGACAGGGCAGTCCCGCACAGCCAACTCATCGATCTCAGCATAGAGTCTCTCCCTCTCAGCTGCGTCCGTCGAGGCGCGTGCTTGATCGTACAACGGCTCCATCTCGGTGCCAGCGTAGTTGAGGTGTAGCCATGAGGCCCAATAGAGGAAGGCGTAGTCGTCTGGATCTATGTAGTCTGGATACCAGCCGTAAATGTAGACCGGCATGATTTCGCTGTTTCTGTTGACCCTGTAGCTCGCCCAGTCTGCGCTCTTAAGATTTACTTTTATCACCCCGCTTGCTTCAAGCGACGATTTGTAGACTAGGGCTTGGTCGGCGCTCGACGGATAGTGTCCAGAACTTTCGTACCACAAATCGATCTCAAGCTTATGAGCCTCATTGTATCCGAGTTCCGAAAGCAAGGTTCTGGTTAGGGTGTAGTTGGCGTCTCCAAGAGCCTTGAACGCCTCGGTGTGCCCAAACATCCCCTTCGGTATTATGCTGTACAGAGGCTCTGCCTGCCCGAGGAATACAGTATTGCAAGCAGCTGACCTGTTTAACGCAGCCGTGATCGCTCTTCTAACTCTAACATCAGCAAGTGGGTTCTTAGGTCCAGTCGGCGGTGCAGACGGTAGTGTAAAGTACCAGCCTAATCCTGCTACTACGATTATCACTGCCAATATCGCTACTATCGTTGTCGTAGAAATACCCTTTGTAGACATTTTTCTTTCCTACTCCTTTGAATAAATTGTAAAAAAAGGTAGTATAAAATGATTTGGTTCACGAAGACCATTCGCATGAACTGATTGATTTCATAACTTTTCTACGATATGCAAGCTGGCCGCAAGCGGTTGCTATCAGACTGAGGCTTCTTTGCCCGAGCCCTATTTTTTGTGCTTTCAGCTATTCGGGAGTGAGTATGCTCCTAAAGAACCAAGTAGAAAGCAAAGCCGTCAAGTTTTAATTAATACAACTCACTTCTAACGATGCACCTTAGGCAGTACGTGATCAACAACTTCCTCGGCGATGTCAACATCTGTCACTAACTGGAGACCTCTGAAACCCGGCTGACTGTTGACCTCGTTTACAAGGTAACCGTTTGGCCCTTCCATAATATCTATGCCAGCGACCTCACATCCGAGTGTTTTTGAGGCCTTAACAGCAAGTTCTTCCACTTCCCCGCTGGGTTTCATAGAAGTCGGTCTTGCTCCTCGACTCACGTTCGTCTTCCAGCTCTGGGAAACTCGGAGCATAGCGGCTACAACCTTCTCTCCGACAACAAACGCTCTTATATCTCGGGTTCCGTGAGGAACAAACTCTTGGACGTATAAGACGTGATGAACAAAAGCGAGGGCTCTACATATCCTTTCAAATGCCTCTGGATCAGAGACTCTAGTTATGCCTATTCCACGCGAACCGAAGAGAGGCTTTATCACAACATCACCACCCAGTTCGTAGAAGGCGGCGACGGCTGCATCTGGATCTTCCGTCACGATTGTTCGCGGGACGGGAACTCCGTTCTCCTCCAACAGTGTCAGTGCACGATATTTGTCGACCGCTTTCTCGATGGATGAAGGCGAATTTATGATAGGTAAGCCAAGCCCTTCGAGTCGGTGGAGAAGATCGAGTCTGAAGACGATCTCGTCCAACGAGCCTCTGCCTATGGGACGTACTATCAGCGCGTCCAACATGTTTGTAGCAGGAATTTGTTGCTTGATTGTTGCTTCAGGCTTGAAGGCGACTCTTGCGAGAATGTCTGAGAAGTTGAAGGATACTGGCTCGATGCCCCTTTTTCTTGCGGCAAGAATGATCTGGTTCGATTCCCAAGATCTTGGATTTCTAGTTAGGACTCCAAGTCTCATCGCTAATCACTTTACCATTGTCTACTATTCAGCGAAAAAGCTTGCCCTATGTTTCATGAATTGGTAACGAAAGCAAACTAGGCGGCGTTGCGGTTGCCCAATTTGCCACGCAATCGTGCACACCTGGAAAGCATCAAGAAAAAAAAGGAAGAGGATTGATTACTTCTCCTCTTTCGGTTTGGGTTTTCGAACGTATTTGAAGTATAGTACTGCTAAGACGACTATTGCTATGACTGCGATTGCTGCATAGGTAAGCATGTCTCTGAATTGTTTCTCTTGCTCAGCCTGTCCAAGGAGCGCGCTTGCCTCGGTATATGCCGTATTGTAATTCGTCGTCGCTCCTGAATCCCATTGTGATACTAGTTGAGACCTCAACGTTGCATCGGTCGTAAACTGGGTTAGGAAAGTCACATTCGTCGACTGTGAGTAGCTTACCGGAACGCTTGATGCTAAGGAGACGGCATCATTCCACTTGTTCCAGAGGTCTTGGGATGCCGCCGTGGCCTCTAGCTTGGCTTTCGCTGCGTAGATGGCATCCCAAGCATTCTTCAGCTCTTGATGCCTGTTTGTGATAACGCTGTCAAAAAGATACTTTATCAGATCGGTTCTCTTCGAACTAAGGTCTGCGCTGTAAGTCGATAGAACTGGCGTTGGAGTCGTGAACGGGTTCGTGTAGCCAGCAGGAGCATAAGCGTAGGCGTCTTGTCTTACTGGCTCTCTCCCAATATTCGCATCGAAGTTAAGTTTCTGTCCATCGATACTCAGAACATAGTTTACGAACGTCTTTGCGTCGGCGAGATTTGGACCATTCTTGACTATCGCTATCGAATCCGGGGTTATGATCGTCTTATTGGCTGGATACACATATCCACACGGGAAACCCTTTGCTATGGCTTGGAAGGCCATGAAATCTATGCATATTCCTATTCCGTACTCTCCCGCGCTGACCTTTGCCGGAACATCCCAGCTTGAAGGCATAAAGGCACCTACGTTAGCCGCAATTTTGATCAGCAATTGCCAACCACCGGTCCAACCGTCAAGCGAAGCAGTTGGCACCTGCAGTATTATTTGAACAGCTTGAAGAGTCGAACTGCTTGCCATCGGCGTACACATAACGATGTGGCCTCTATAGACAGGATCTGCAAGGTCCGTCCAGTCGTGTGGAACAGACAGATTGTGGGCCTGAAGATACGGTATATTGTACATTATTCCGAAACCGCTCAGCGTATAGCCGAAGAAATACTTGTCAGGATCCTTCAACTTTATGTTATATAGATTCTCTGGAATAGCATTCCATAAGTCTGACGGGATATCTGAGTACTGGTAAAGTAGATCTTCAGACTTTGCCTGGTCGAATAGTTCGAAGCCTCCTCCCCACCACACATCCCACTGTGGGCTGTCCTTCGTTGCTCTCAGCTCTTCTAAGCAGAGGGTTCCACCTTCACCCTTGAACTCCAAGGTGACGTCAGGGTGTGTTGCCTCAAACTGAGCCTTAAACAGGTCATATATGCTGTGACTGTTAGGCGTCAGTACGCGGACGATGCTCGTTGAGTGTACCGGTTTCAATATTACAGCATTTGGGACAAACATGCTAGCTAGGATCATCACGACGATTACAGACAATTGTAGTCTTGCTTTTTTCATCTACCTCCCTCAATTCTTTAGTTATCTGAACTAGCTATAAAAAAGTTATATACAGAAAAATGTGTAGTCGAAATGGGTGCTTCTGGTGCCAAGAACAAGCTTCCTAGGCATACCACGAGACATTAGGCATCTTGATCGAGGCTCCCTCGTCATCTTTGCGGCTGTCATACTCTTCTTGATAGTCTTTATGCTCTATCCCCTTGCCCCATGCTTCTACTCAGCGTTTGTAGTGGGCGGAAGTTTTTCCATGACGTATATGCAACTCTTCCTTTCAACCCCCCTCTTCACTGAAAGCCTCGTAAACTCAATGATCGTGGGCATAGTCTCCGTCATTACCACTTCGCTGATTGGAGTACCACTAGCCTATCTTCTCACGAGATACGAGTTCAAGACAAAGACGGTGATGGAGATGCTGTCGAGTCTACCTCTGATCATGCCGCCATTTATTGGAACAATAGGGCTAACTTACTTTTTCGGAAGATCCGGAACCATAAACCTCTTCTTATTGAACTTCTTTCACGCTGAACCGATTCCTTTTCTTGAAGGTATCGGCGGCGTAATCTTTGTCGAGACGCTTCACCTCTACCCCCTAATACTCCTGAACTGTTCAGCCTCTCTCGCAAACATAGACCCGGCACTTGAGGAGGCTGCTGAAAACTTGGGAGCAAGCGAGTGGAACAGATTCAAGACCGTGACTTTTCCGCTCATGTTGCCGGGATACGCGGCCGGCGCGTTGCTGGTCTTTCTTTGGTCCTTATCCGACTTAGGCACCCCGCTTGTAATCGGGAGTTCGGCCTACAGACTTCTGGCTCCTCAAGCCTTCCTACGAATCACGGCTGGAGACATGTTCGACCCGTTCGGAAACCTTGCTTGTGTTTTCATGGTTGCTCTGTCTCTGATTGCTCTCTTGGCCGTTAGGAAATATGTTGGGCTCCGTCAATACGCTGTCGTTCCTTCAGGTGTTCCACAAAGCGCCATAGTGAAAAGATTGGAAGGGAAACGCCTGATCGCTATCTCACTTCCTTTTATCGTTTTAATCTTCGCCTCTTTGCTTCCCCATATAGGAATAATCTTGTCTTCGTTTGCCACGGTATGGTCCTTCTCATACCTACCCCAAGGATACACTCTGAATAATTACTACGAGATAACCTTCAGAACGCCACAGTTCTTGACGAACACGCTACTATATTGCAGTCTTTCAGCTGCTCTCGACATAGTGTTAGGTGCTGCAATAGCGTACATGCTTGTGAGGAAAAGGTTCCCGGGTCATGATTCACTTGATACCTTGGCTACAATGCCCTTTGCGATACCTGGCGTTGTTCTTGGAATAGGGTATTTGAGCCTCTTCCACAACGTCTATCTGCCTGGTATGACCATTCCACTTACGAGAACCATTATACTTGTTATACTTTCATACGCTGTGCGTAGGCTCCCATACACGGTTAGATCTTGCCACGCTTCCTTACAACAAATTCATGTCTCCTTGGAAGAAGCCTCTAAGAACCTAGGAGCAAACGGCCTTCAAACTTTTATGCGGATAACGTTGCCTCTGATGATGGGCGGTTTGGTCGCTGGTGGTCTTCTGGCCTTCGTAAACGCGGTTGTCGAGATTTCCACCACTCTGCTCCTGATCCCGAGCACTGAGTATGGACCTTTGTCTTTTGGGATATACGACTACATCCATACACCAGTCGGGTACGGCTCGGCCTGCGCACTTGGCGTGATAGCGATATCTATGGTTGCCATTACCATAGTTGTAGTAAACAGGGTATTCGGCAAGCGGATGGGAACCTTGTTTAGGGCGTGATCAACATGGTAAACATGAGGCTAGTCAACCTAACGAAGAGTTTTGAGGATATTGTTGCGGTAGATCACGTAAGCATCGAGGCTGCGGCAGGAGAATTCTTCACCCTCCTTGGGCCCTCAGGTTGCGGTAAGACCACGACCCTAAGAATGGTTGCGGGATTCTATGACCCTGACGAGGGCGAAATCTACTTTGGCAACAAATTGATGAATAATGTGCCTCCGAACGAAAGAAACACGGGCATGGTCTTCCAGAGCTACGCCATTTTTCCACATATGAACGTCTTTCAGAACGTCTCCTATGGGCTGAAGATTAGGAAGATGAGTAACGAAGACGTGAAGAGGGAAGTGGAATGGGTTCTAAAGCTGGTGAAGATGGAGGGCATGGAGGAGAGGTATCCCACCCAACTTAGTGGAGGACAACAGCAGAGGGTCGCGCTCGCAAGAGCCCTCGTCATCAAGCCAGATGTGTTACTGCTCGATGAACCTCTCAGCAATCTAGACGCTAAGTTGAGAGTTGAGATGAGGACAGAGATTAGAAGAATCCAGAGAGAAATGAAGACAACAACCATCTACGTAACGCATGACCAAGAGGAAGCACTATGCGTATCAGACAAAATTTCTGTCATGAACCGAGGAAGAGTAGAACAGACCGGATCTCCCAGAGAGATCTACGAGACCCCTAGGAATCTCTTTGTAGCAGACTTCGTCGGTGTAACCAATTTCTTCAGAGGCAAACTTTCTTCCATAAGTAAGGACGGAAAAATTGCCACACTTGAAACAGACCAAGGATTTCCTATTGAAGTTCAATACGATGGAGAAGGCATGGTCGGATCAGAAGTGTCGGTAGCGCTAAGACCCGAAGCCGCAGACATCACATCTTGCCATGCTGTACCAAAGGGGATGAATACGACGCATGGCAGGGTGAAGCTCGCTTCGTACCTTGGTGATGTGGTGAGATACGAGGTCGAGACGGATTACGGCGAAGTTATGAGAGTTGACGTCCATAACCCGACTGGAAGGCAAGTCTTCAGTGAGGGGACGCCCGTTTCACTCATCTTTCCGCCAGAAAGTGTCAAAATCATCAGAGAATAGATTTTTTAGTCTCAAACCTTCATACTTAGCTTAGAGGGACTTGTAATGAGTTCAGCGGAAAAAATAACGGTCGTTGAAACCGCACCCTTAAAGTCGGAGAAACCCATCATTCTTGTTGGCTTACCCGATGTTGGACTTGTGGGCATAATATCTGTAATGCACCTGATCAACACGCTGGAAATGCAAGAGGTCGGATACATCGAGTCTGATCTTATGCCACCAATAATTATTGTCCATGATAATAAAATCTTCGAGCCTATTCGAATCTACGCTAAAGACGATCTATTGCTACTGACATCTGAAATACCGATACCTACGGCTTTAGTTAAACCGCTGACAAGAAGCATAATCGACTGGGCAAAAGAAAAGAAGCCAAAACTGATTATGACTCTAGGGGGCATACCTACACCGAACCGAGATGATATCGAGAAGCCGGAATGCTACAGCCTAGAGACGGATGATGAAGCCAAGAAATATGTCGAGAACCTGAAGGTTGAGAAGCTTACCGAGGGCATCATGGTCGGACCATATCCTGTAATCCTTCGCGAAGCTCAAAAGAAAGGGATCCCGGCCGTCGCCCTTTTGGCTCAGGCGTTCGATAAATATCCTGATCCGGGTGCTGCAGCCTCCATAATTGAAGTCTTAGGGAAGCTTTTGAAAATTAATGTGAATGTTGACGAACTTTTGAAAAGTGCCGAAGAGATCCGCGTCAGGACCCGCGACTTGATGAGGAGGACAGACATGACGATGCAGCAGATGGGTAAGACCCAGGAACTAGAAGTCCCAGCTATGTATACCTAGGCCAGGAGGATGGAGCGTGGAGAGAAAGAGACGTTCATCTTGGGAACAGTTTGAAGCGATGTTTGAAGAGATGCAGCGGAGTTTTGACAGGATGTTCGCTGAGATACTTGATGAAGTCCATATAACTAGGCCTCTTATGGATGTGGAACAGCGTTGTCTTGAGCCGCTGGTCGATGTACGTGAAACGCACGATAGCGTCATAGTCACGGCGGATTTGCCCTACGTGAATAGGAAGGACGATATCGATATACGGCTTCTTGAGAAGAGTTTGGAGATTCGAGCAAAGACGAGTAAGCCAATCTGCTTTGAAAGATGGGGGACTGTGCAACGTAGGACCCATTTCAACGAGTTTCGAAAAACAGTTAAACTTCCTACAGACGTGGACTCTGAGGGCGTGAAGGCTACTTTTAGGAGAGGAATACTGCAAATCGTGATGCCAAAGAAGGTTAAGAAAACGCAGATTAAAGTTCAGTAGTACGCGGATTGGTTCTATATAGAAAGCTGTTCTAGACGAGATGACTCTTAACCCCGTGCGTTCTGTGGCCTTTATTTTGCAGATGACCAATTCTTGGTGAGGATTCGATCGAATGTCTAAGCAAATCGCACGCGGATTTCTCGAAGAAATCTAAGTCTTTCATAACGTTGAAGGATTGTTGGAAGCAAATGCGGAGGTTAGTGTGATGAGTATTAGACGAAGATTTGGATGAATCGGAACCTTATTCAAAAGGACTTCTTTTCAAATTGACGAAGGTATATCTCTCTGATTCTTCCTATCGAATCGGCGTCAGCAGGACTCTTGTCATCTCGAATTCTCAGGATGCGAGAGAATCTGAGGGCGAAACCGCTGCTGTAGTTCGGGCTCTTTTGTATCTCTGAGAAGGCGATTTCTAGCACAATCTTTGGCTGTACTATGACGGTTCTTCCTTTCGCCGAAATCTTTGATTCCATCAGCCTTTTTGACGTATCCTGAATTTCTTCATCCGTGAGGCCGGTGAAGCATTTTCCAACAATCTCTAATTTGCCGGTTTCTTCGTCCTTTGCGGCAAGGTAGTAGTCGCTCAGCCAAGCGTGGCGATATCCGTACCCGTATTCTGCGGCTACTACGACCAAGTCTAGTGTGTCCAAAGCCCGCTTTATCTTCAGCCATTTCTTTCCTCGGGTTCCCGGCAGGTATGTGGAGTCCAGTTGCTTTGCCACCAGGCCCTCGTAGCCGCTGGATAAGGCTTCTTCAAAGAAGCTTTCGCCCAGTTGCAGGCTTGATGTGATCAATTCTCTAGTAAGTGAGATTTTTCCAGCAATCCTTCTCAGAATGTTTCTCCTTTCTACATAAGGAGTGTCTAGTAGTGTTTGATCATAAACGTGAAGGATATCGAAGACTTCGAGCACCACCGGAACTTCAAGTTTCTTCTCTTTGACTTCTCTGATTCGTCTAAACCTTTTCATGAGGTATTGGAATGGTCGTGGTCTGCCTTCCATGCTTACGGCTATGACCTCGCCCTCTACGATAGCCTTGTCAGCCTTCAACTCCTTCTTGACAGTCTCAACAATTTCTGGTAGAGATGCTGTCACGTCGGAAAGACGTCGGCTGAAGATCTTAACCTTGTCGCCGTCTTTGTGTATCTGGACGCGTGCACCGTCAGGCTTGAACTCGAAGCATGTTCTACCCTCATGTTCTGAGAGAGCTTCTTCTACGCTTGCCACAGGTTCCGCCAACATAGGCCTTATGGGATGGAAAAGCGTGACCTTGAGCTTCTCTAGTTCTGAGACCCCATACTCCATGGCGACTTTTGCAACGGAGCCAAGGTCACTGACTAATAGGTCGGCCCTTCTTACAAGGTTTGAAGGAACATTGGAGGCAGAGGCGATCGCCTCCTCCATCAGTCCTTCACGAAAGCCGAGCCGCATCTCAAAAATGAAGTTCTTAACGATGTATTTTGCCTCTAGGGGGGTTGCTCGACTTAGGAGAGATTCGATGATTTGCCTCTTTTTTATTCTGCTTCCGAATCCAACGGATTCAGCTACTGCCTCAAAGTACTTGTAGACTTCTAGTATTGTGAGCGGTTTCTGAAATATGACCTGCTGTTTATTCCTAGGCATTTCTTCCAGTAGCGTTTTGACGGCGGCACCGACATCCCCGGACTTGTTGAAGGTCTCCATGAACTTGGCGTCGGATACTTCTGTCAATCTTTGGATCGATTCTACGATTGTCTTGAAACTTACGTCGAGCGGTCTAGTCCCCAAACTTGCAAGTGGATTGCCCAAGATTAGTCTAAC
>Ga0172362_10004099_pt1 | contig 12642 bp, 9 predicted proteins | sample LakKivs1_kivu2a2_FD_114534 | JGI IMG/M metagenome (GOLD analysis project Ga0172362, IMG submission 114534) | Sediment microbial communities from Lake Kivu, Rwanda - Sediment s1_kivu2a2 | ecosystem: Environmental > Aquatic > Freshwater > Lake > Sediment | place: Rwanda: Western Province, Lake...
AGGCATTCCAGTCCATCCCCTTGGGCACCTCGGTCGGCTTGCCGGTGGTGTAGTTGGCGTAGTCGTTGCCGTTGCGGACGTGGACCTCGGTCACGTCGCCGAGGCTCCCCTGCCAGACGTACTCGCACAGCAGGCGGATGGACTCGCCGGAGTGGCCCTGGTTGCCCATCTGGGTGGTCAGGCCCTTGGCCGCGGCGAGCTCGCGGAGCTTGCGGGCCTCGTGGACGTTGTGCGTGAGGGGCTTTTCGCAGTAGACGCCCGCACCGGCCCCTAGCGCGCGGTACGTGGCGCCGAAGTGGTTGTGGTCGGGCGTGGCCACCCACGCCGCGTCGAGCTTCGTCTGCTCGTCGAACAGCTTGCGGTAGTCGGTGTACAGCCCGGCGTCGGGGAACTTCGCCTTGATCTGCTGGACGCCCTTGGCGCCGCGCCCCTCCGGGTCGGCCTCGGCCACGGCGACGATGTGCTCGCCCATTCCGGCGCGCACGCCCCCGCCGCCCTGGCCCCCGGCCCCCACGATCGCCATGCGCAGCTTCTCGTTGGCCGCGTACGTCCGGGCCATGCTCGGCGAGACGATCAGGAACGTCCCGGCCGCCGCACCGCCTCTCAGGAATCCCCGCCGCGTAATCCGTCTGGCCATGGTTTCTCCTTCGTGCTCTTCCACGTGACGATGAACCCCCTGCCGCAAAGCCGGTTGCGTTGTGCCCTGCCAATGCAACCGGCGCGCCGTGGATTACGGAGCAAGCCCAACCGCCTGGCGGGAAGCCGCCGGGCGGTCGGCGGCTGGCGGCGGCGAGGGTCCGGCGGCGCGGAGGAGCTGCTGGCGCCAGGCGTCCAGTTGGCCCGGCTCGACGGCCGTCGAGCGAAGCATCTCGGCGCTGAACTGGCCGCCGGAGGTGTCGGCGGCCTTCGAGCGGACGGTCTGGAGGGCGGCGCGCAGGCCATCGAGGCGCCGCCCATCGCCGCCGTCCCTGACGAGCTGCTCGGCACGGCGGAGCAGCAGGAAGTCCTCGCGGGCCTGCCTGAGGCGCAGAGCCGCCATCGTCTCGGCCAGCGAGCCGTCGGCGCGCGGCGCCAGCACGCCGCTGCCGTCCAGGCGGAAGCCCATGTACGGCTCGCCGTCCATGCCGACGTGCAGGGCGAACGTGCCGTCGGCCCCGACCGCGGCGGCGCGGAACCCGCCGACGTAGCGGTCGGGACGGTAGACGCGAAGGTAGACGCTCCGCTGTCCGCCCAGCGCGCGGAAGCGCTTGGTCACTTCGGCGGCCGGGCCGCCGTCAAACAGCATCAGCGCCGCCACGGGGCGCAGCTTCGCGGCGAAGTCGGCCTCGGCCAGGCGGGCCAGGGCGCCGCAGTCGGCCGCCAGCGCCGCGCGCCCGCCGGCGGCCGCCACGGCGGCACACCTCCGCGCCTCGCCGTCCAGCGTCTCGGCCGAGTAAGCGTAGCCCGTCAGCAGCAGGCAGTCCTTCACGCCGTGGCGTGCGGCCAGGGCGGCCGCCCTCGCCGTCACCGCCGACACGGCGCTGCTGTAGCGCAGCGTTCCCGGCGCCGTGCCCTGAAACGCCAGGAACGCCAGCGCCGGCCGCATGTCCAGCACCACCGGCCCGGCAAGCGTTCGCAGCGGCGTCAGCGACAAGTCTTCCTCGCATCGCTTCTCGTGCACGCCGTCGTCGCCCAGGCTCGGGCCGGCCAGCACCAGCGAGTTGAACGTTCCCTCCGCAAACTGCTGGCGGAGCCTTGCGGTCAGCACGTTGGCCTGTCCGGCCGCCAGCAGGTCCGTCAGGCCGTGGTAGAACATGCCGATGTTGACCGGCTCTTCGCAAAGGAAGACCGGCGGTTCCTTCAGCCGCCCGCCCAGGTCAACGACCTCCAGGCTGAGCGGCAGCTCGGCTGAACCGTGCGAGCAGGTGAACCGCACTGCGCCGCGGTACGTGCCCGCCGCCGCGCCGAGGGCGATGGGAATCACCACCACCGCGTGACAGACCTCCCCCGCCCGCAGGGCCTCCAGCCGGCGCGACAGCACCCACGGCTGGAACAGCACGCGCCCCGAACGCACCACCGGCACGCGTTCGAGCATCCAGACGGCCGGTCCCGGCCGGTCGGTCGGCAGCGCTCCCGACGCGCCGCTCAGCGCGGCGATGGAGGCCGACATCGCCTCGCCGCCCTTCACCGGCGCCGCCGCCAGCGGCACGACGGCCAGCGAGCCGGTGGCGGCCAGCAGCTTGATCTCCCTGGCGCGGTCGTCCTTTGCGGGCGCCCAGCCGGCGCGGAACGCCATGTCCGGCGGGGGCCGGAAGAGCATCAGGCCGGCTTTCGCCTCCGCCTCGTCCGGCTCGCAGTTGGCAAGGTCCGGCGCGGCGTAGCCGACGACGAACTGCCGCCGGAACCGCGTCAGCTCCGCCTCGACCTGCTTGACGTACGCTTCCAGGGCCAGCCGCTGTGCGGCGGGGGCCATGGCCACGGCCGCCAACTGGCAGTTGCTCACCCGCACGATGTTGCCGCGCGGCCCCAGCGGGACGGCCACGGCGTCGTAGAACTGCCGGGCGTACTCCTCGGCGAACCACTGCGGCGTCCAGGCGCCGCCCATGCCCAGCAGCAGGCCGGTCGGCCCGAGCATCTGCCGCGGCGTCTGCCGGCGCTGAAGGACCGTCCGGCTGCCCGCCACGACCGAGTACTCCGCCGCCTGGAAGCAGCGATAGCCGTAATGCGTCACCCACAGCCAGGCCACGCCCGACGCGCCGAGCGGCGCGGCCAGGGCGAACTTGTCGCCGGCGCGGTTGGTGGGGTACGGGCCGACGTAGTCGCCCGTCAGCGGGTCGGGATGGCCCCTCCTGCCGGAGTAGATCTTGACTTCGCCGCTCCAGACGACGTGCTTGCAGTCGGTCCCGGCGCGCTGAAAGCCCGGCCAGAGCTGCTGGCCGTCGGGGCCGAAGTCCAGCAGCACGGCCCCCTGCGGCGGCGCCGCCGCCGGCATCAGCCGGGCGTTGTCCACGACGATGCTCGACTCGGCCGCGTTGGTGATCGACAAGCCGATGGCCTCCGCGGGCCAGCCGTCACGCATCTCGCCAGCCGCCACCGTCAGCGGCACCCACAGCACGTCCTTGCCCGCGCGGAGGTACGCGGGGTGCTCGGGACTGCCCGGCGCGTCGAACCGCAGCTTCAGGCAGTGCGTCTGCGGCTGGGTCGTCAGCGTGTCGAGCCGCAGCCACGGCGTCGCGGCCAGGTCCACGCCGCGGAGCGTCAGGTCCATGCGGACGCCGGCGGGCAGCTCGGCCGCCTGGCTGCCCTGCGTCACGCCTTCGCCGGCGCGGATGGCAAGCAGCCTGCCGCCGGTGGTGCGCACCGCCGACAGGGCCTCGAAATCCTCGATGAGCCTGCCCTCCTCGGCCTGCGCCCCCGCGACCGGGGCGCATAGGGCGATCATCAGCGCGATCCTCGACAGCAGGGGCGCAAAGCGGCGAGGAACGGCGGCGCCAGCGGCGCCATGAGAGAACCGCCGCCCCGAGCGGAGGCGGGGCGTACGGCCGGCCGGGCGGCGTATGGTGCGTTCCTGGAGCATAGTCCTGTCGCCGTCTGCCAGTATAACGCCCCGTTGCCCGACGCGCCAAAGCCGGCGCGGGCCCCGTCACTGCTCGATGAGCTGCCGGAAGTCGGCGGGCAGGAGGCATACGAACGGCTCAAGTGGATCGCCGGGTGGTGCCGAAGCGGCCGGTGGTGAAACGCGTCCGGCACGCCCGGCCGGCGCGCCGTTCGCCGGCCGCTCGACGGCGAAACGGGCGCCAAATCGAAAAACGAGCCCTCGGGGGTATCTGGACACCCCCTGCCGGGGATCGCCCCGGAAAAACCGGTTTCGCCTGCGCCGGCGCATCGAAATGGCTTTCTGTCAAGCTGGGCAATTTGCGCAAACTTTGGGAAATGGCCGGGCGCCCGCCGCCGTTCAACGCCGCTCGCGGGGCGACGGGGCGGCATGGCGCCGGCGAGCTCGGCTTGTTCCGGCGCCACACGAGCGCGTGAGCCCGCAAGCACAGGCTAATCGCAACCAGCAAAGATACCTGCCCAACCCGCCCGCGCCCCCATCCGTCGCCATTCGTCCGGGAGACACTCCAACCCCCGGGCCCTCAACGTCAGCATCGCCGTGAGGAGGGCGACCTCCGTAACCATGGGGCTGGCGCACAACTCCCACGCCTGCCGCATCCGCTGGTCGAACTCGATGCCGAGCCGGTCCAACTGCGGCGGCAGCGGCTTCCAGTAGTCAACCGGATGCCTTCCGGCCGCCTTGGGCATGCGGCTACTTCCTGCCCCGCCGCATCAGCTTGGCGTTCGTCTCGCCGCCGTTCATCAGGTACAGCAGGGGCACGGGCCGATCCACGCCTTCGATCCAGGCGGGCCTGGCCGCCCACGGGGTGGTCGAGAGCACGTTGGTCATGTCCATCCAGTGCTCCAGCCTGGCAGGCGAGACGCCCCAGGCGCCGTGGAGGTGGTTGGCGTAGGGGTAGTGCTTGTATTCGCACATCGTCGCGTGTTTCGGACAGACGAAGGTGTGGGGCCAGGTGGGCGTGGAGGTCTGGCTTACCGCTTCGGCGAGTTGCGGAGGCAGGTCGAGGCTGGTGATCTCGTCCCATGACAGGGAGAACATGTCGAGGTCGTGCGAGTAACCCAGCCTGCCCGCGATGCCCTCGATGCCGCCGGGGGTCATGAACGTCACGCTGTTGCCGCCGCCGGGGAAGTAGCCCGGATCGGCCAGCGGCATGGACACGCCCTTCATGCACGTGCCCGGCGCGGCGCCGGGTTTTGCCGCCCAGTTGAAGCTGGCCGAGCCGCTGTTGTCGCCGTCGACGAACCCGCGGGCGGCCCACGGCTCCTCGCCGCTGAATTCGACGTTCAGCTTCCTGGCCAGGGCCTGGATCTCCCACGGCTCCCAGACCTTGCGGAAGTCCATGAACAGCGGCGGCGCCCCGCCCGAAAGCCACGTCATGAACAGCATCGTCAGCAGCCCCTGCACGTCGGCCTCGGTGGCGTAGGGCAGCGCGGCCTTCGGGCCGTTGTGGTCGAAGGTGCTGTTGAACAGGCTCTCCATCGCGTCGGCGACCGGCAGCGGGGTGCCCCGCATGTCGCTGCCCCACTCGAGCTGGCTCATGAACCCCCCGCCCACGGCGTTCAGTTCCGCCATCAGGTCGCGCACGATCAGGTACATCGCCAGCGACTGGTCGAACCGCCGGCTGTCGGCCTCGTCGCGCAGAGAAAGCCGCTTGCCCACGTGCTTGTCCACCCACGCCCGCAGGGCGGCCCGCTCGGCGGCGTCGAAGGCCCCCTTGGCGAGCATGTCGGCCAGCAGCTTCATGTCCAGCCGCGTGATCTCGATGCCGAACGTCCGCCGCGTGGCGATCACGTGGGCCAACGCCGTCTCCATGCCCATCGAGTCGTGCCCGAAGACCACCACGCGCCGGCCCTTCAGCCCCGCGGCCGTCAGGGCGGCGTAGCACCAGTCGACGAGCGCCTCGGCCGTCTCCCTGGTCATCTTCGGCTCGGCGCCGGTGTCGGGCCAGGTGCCGACGTTGAGGGCCGCCAGGCGCCCCATCTGCGCCAGCGCCCCGTTGACCGCGTGGGCGAAGACGACGCCGGGCTTCGGCCCGCTGTTGCCGCAGGTGATGTTCACCGGCATGTCGGGCGGGAAATGGCTCAACAGGCTGATCAACGTGAGCTGCGGGAAGGCCCACGTGTCCGGCGCCAGGATGATCGCGTCCACGCCGGCCTTGCGGAACTGTCCGGCCACGATGTCCGCCTGCTTCTCGCCGTCGATCAGCACGGGCGACCAGACGACCTCCACCGGCGTGCCGTCGGGCATCTTCACGCCCCGGGCGACCACGTCGGCCACCATCGCCAGGATGTTCACGCACCGCTGGCGCGATTCCTTGTCGATCCGCGGGTCGCTGGTGGCGCACACGCCGAACGTGACCGTCCTCGCCGCCGCCTTCGTGGCGGCCGGGAGCTTCTTGGCCGTCTGCATAGTAGCTTCCTTTGCGCGTTCACGGGAGAACCAGGGCCCTGTAGTCAGACGAGGTCCGGGACCCGGTCAGGCCTCTTCTCGCCGGCAACCTCGGCAAACACGAACGCCCGCATCATGCCCGAATACATCCACGCTTCAAACTCCTGCTCGAGACTGCGTGGCGAGGCAAACCACAGCGCGACGGAAGGGGCCGTGCGCGAGAACTTGTCGCCTGCCACATGCCCCAGAACGGCATGTCCGACCTCGTGCATGACAACGCCGAGGGTCTTGGCCAGCAGCCTGTCGCGCACCACCCCGGCAGTAAGCCCCGCATCCTGGATCGCATCCCACACGCTGCTGTCTGCCGCGACAACCAACGGGCCGAGCGTGGGGCGCCCCGTGGAGGTCGTCCCAAGCCCGGGAAACCGCGTCAGCCATGCCCGGTAGTCAAAGATGTCCTTGCGGCGGACAAGAAAAGCTGTCTCGATTCCGGCCAACACCCGCGATGCGCGGAACACCGCCATCAGGTTCAGCAGCTTCCCCGCATGAAAGGTCCCGGGGCCGAACGCCCGTCTGAGCTTGAGCAGGGACCGTTCGGTTTCGCAAAGGCAGACCGTCGGGAACGCGGACCGGATCTTCGACAACCACCATCCGGGGCCTTCCTCGGCGAGCGCAGGAGGGATGAATCTCCCTTTCGTCTCTTGGAGTCTGCCCGTGATCCTCAGGACAGACCCGCGGGTGCGCACATAGACGCGACGCGCCCAGTTCCACAGGTCCAGCATCCCATCGGCTTTCCGGGTTGCATGCTAGCCAAGCGCCTTCAAGCACTTGGCGTAGTAGTAAAGTCTTTCGAGGGACTTGTCAAAGGCTTCCTGAGGAATGTCGGCGCTTTTTTCGGGGTCGGGTGGGATTCCCACACCCGCCGCCAGTCCAGCTCCCTCCATGCAGCGGATCTCCTCTCGCGTCTCTTCATCGGGCTCCTCGCCGAACACTTCGTCCATCGTGATGCCAAGTGCCACTGTAACGACCTGCGCCTCAAGGCAGTTGAAAAGGCCCCCGTTCCGAAGCTCGGCAAGTCGGTCAACTTCGATCCCCGTCAACTCGGCCAAGGCATCAAGCCCCTCCTGATGGTCCACCGGAACGCCTCGTAACCGCGACCGTTCCCACAGAAGACAGGTAAGGCGCCGCGATGCCTCTGCCCTGCTCATCATACCCGTTGATCCTTGCGGTCCCGGCACAGTCTGTTCACTTCCGCTCACCGACTAGTCTCGTCAGTTCGTCATATCTCCCGCAACTTGTCAAGCGGAATTCACTTGCGCCCGAACGCGTCGAACTTTACGGCCCCGGCAATGGTGCCGCGGGCCGGCAGGCCATGACCGTCAAATCATTCTATGCCTCGCGCACCAGCCGGAGCAATCCGTTCGTAACTCCGCTTTATACAATGTCGTACATTCGCCGCCATGGAGGAGCTCGTCGATGCCGCACTCAGCTCAGTACCTTTCTTGCACCGCGGTGATCCTGGCCGTGAGATGCCCGGCGTTCGTCGTCCGGCACTTCTTCCGGCGCGCGGCGCGCAAAGTGCATCGCCCCCCCCGCGGCCCCGCCTCCGCCATTGGCTGCCGCCGCGCGCTGTCCGAGCGCACGGGCCCCGGCGGATGGCATACGTCGGCCCCGCGCCATCGGGGCGCGAGCGGGCGCCCTCGACGTTCCGCGCGGCGGACAGGAAGACGAAGTCGCGTGAAACGCCCGTCCGCTCACAAGCAGGGACAGTCCGCGCTCCACGGGCGGGCGCTGCGACGCTATGATTAGGCGGGTCGCCGGCACGAAACACGAAAGGAGCCCTCCCATGGCCTTCACGCTTGAGCTTGGCGCCGCGGCGCCGAACTTCGACCTGCCCGGGGTGGACGGCAAGCACTACTCGCTGGCCGACTTCGCCGACGCGAAGGTGCTCATCGTCGTCTTCTCCTGCAACCACTGCCCCTACGTGGTCGGCAGCGAGGACCGGATGAACGCCCTCTATGCCGAGTACCGGCCGAAGGGCGTCGAGATGATCGCCGTCAACTCCAACGAGACCGACAACCACCCCACCGACTCGTTTGAGCACATGGTCGAGCGCGCGAAGGCGAAGGGCTTCCGCTTCGCCTACGTCCGCGACGAAACCCAGGAGGTGGCCCTGGCATACGGCGCCCTGCGCACGCCGCATTTCTACGTCTTCGATGAGCGGCGCAGGCTGCGCTACACCGGGCGCATGGACGACAACCCGCGCCAGCCGGGCAGACAGACCACACACGAGCTGCGCGACGCGCTGGACGCGCTGCTGGCCGGGCAGACTCCGCCCGTCGAGGCCACCAACCCCATCGGCTGCAACGTCAAGTGGAAGGGTAAGGACGCCCACTGGATGCCGCCGGAGGCGTGCGACCTGGTGTGACGGACGCGGGCAGTTGCGACCCTCAGCGTCCGTGTCACGTACAAATGCAGGGGCTGCCTGAGTGCCGCGGCCGCAGCAGGAGTGACCGCCGATGTCCGTGGAGACAACGATGCCCGCCAGACGAGGCCGGCGGCTGGGTTCGCCGCCGGTGGTGCTTCCCGTCGCCTTCGTGCTGCTGGCGGTCATCGGGCTGTTGGACTACCTGACCGGTCCGGAACTGCAGTTCGCCCTCTTCTACCTGATTCCGATCGCCCTGGCGGCATGGACGGGCGGACGGTGGGTGGGGCTGATGGTGGCCGCGTGCGCGACGGCGGTGTGGGTGACGGCCGACGTGCTGCTGCCCCACTACTCGCATCCCGCCATCCCCGTCTGGAACGGCGGCGTCCGCCTGGGCTTCTTCGTGATCTTCTCGCTGCTGCTGTCGGCCGTACGCTCCCGCCACGACGAGCTGGAGCGTGCGGTCCGGAAGCGCACGAACGAGCTGAGCAAGGCGATGGACAGGCTGGCCGAGGAGGCCTGGCGGCGCGCCGCGGCGGAGGAGCGGCGCCGCCAGGCGGAGGCGGAGGTCTTCCGGGCCGCGGAGCGCGAGCAGCGGCGCATGGGACGCGACCTCCACGACACCATCCAGGGCAACCTGGTGGGCATCCAGATGATGCTGGGCGCCATGCGGAGCGAGGCGGCGAAGTCCACCGACCAGCTCGACGGGCGGTTCGAGCGGCTGGACGGGATCCTGGCCGACACGCTGCGGCAGACCCGCAACCTGGCCCACAGCCTCTGCCCGGTGGACCTCGGGCAGGCGGGGCTGGCGGCCGCGCTGGAGCACCTGGCGGACACGACGGCCGAGCTGTTCCGCATCTCCTGCCGGTTCCACGGCGAGCAGGAAGTCGGCGTCGCCGATGAGTCCCGGGCCGCCCACCTGTACTACATCGCCCGCGAGGCGGTGAACAACGCCGTCAAGCACGCGCGGGCCGGGCGGATCGACATCCGCCTCGGCGCCGCCGACGGGCGGGTCGTGCTTTCCGTCGCCGACGATGGCGTGGGCATCGCGCCCGAGCGGGCGGCCTCGCCCGGCCTGGGCCTGCGGACGATGGCCTACCGCGCGGCAGCCATCGGGGCGGAGCTGTCCATCCGCCCGGGCGAGGGCAAGGGCACGGTCGTGGTCTGCTCGCTTCCGGCGCAGCCTGACGCGGAACCTACGCCTGCGGCCCGCGCTGCCTCCAGTACGCCCCCTGCCTGAACGACCACGTCCACGCGCCGTTCTCGACGTGCTCGAGGACGTAGCCGTAAACGCGGACCTGGTGGGCGCGATCATCGACGTGCGTGCGGTGCTTCCTGTCGCGCCACCCGCGTTCGTCGCCTCGGAACCACGTGCCGTACGTCCCGCCGGTGACGTGGTACCACCCGTTCCAGGCGCTCGTGGGAGCGAACGTACAAGCGGCGCGGTTCGTCCGCAAGCGGGTCCCTCCTTGTTCGGTGGGTTGCTGCCCACGGGATGTAACCCGTGGGCTTCGAGACGGGAAGGATGCTTCTGTTCCTATCGAAGCCCACGGGTTACACCCCGTGGGCTGTCCCGTCGCCCCATGCACACCTCCGCGCCTTGTTTCGCCGAGCGCCGGACCGATAGGATCGGTTCAAAGGAATGCAGGAGCCCTGATGACGAAGGACGGCGCCACAACGCGGAGTCCCCTCCGTCGCTTGTCGGCGCTCCAGCTTGCGCTGCTGACGCTGCTGCGCGTCGCCATCGGCTGGCACTTCCTGTACGAGGGCCTGGCGAAGCTGCTGGATCCGAGCTGGTCGGCCGGACCGTTCCTCGACCTGTCGCGCTGGGTGCTGGCGCCGTTTTTCCGTTGGGCGGCCTCGCAGCCGGCGGCGCTGGCGGTCATCGACGCCGCCAACGTCTGGGGGCTGGTCCTCATCGGCGCCTGCCTGATGCTGGGGCTTTTCACGCGCCTGGCGGCCGCGGGGGGCGTCGCGCTGCTGGCGCTGTACTACGTGGCGCATCCCGCGCTGGCCGGGCTGGGGCTGACGCCGCCGGCGGAGGGCCAGTACCTCATCGTCAACAAGAACATCGTGGAGCTGGTGGCCCTGGCGGCGGTGCTGGCGTTTCCCACGGGGCGGTTTGCGGGGCTGGACAGGCTGGTGGGCTTCCTTCGCAGGCGAAGGCGCGGGGGCGAGGGAATTGCGGATTGCGGATTGCGGATTGCGGATTCGGGAGGGAGGGAATCGGTCCCTGCGCCGCAGGCGGAACGTCCGCGCGGGGCGCTGGCGCGTCGGGACATCCTGGCGAGCGTCGCGACCGCGCCGTTCGTGGGGGCGTTCGTGGTGGCGCTGCTTCGCCGTCGCGGCTGGCAGAGCCACGAGCGGCGTCAGCTTCAGTCCGGCGGCGTGGACGCGGTGACCAGCGCGACGATCAAGTCGTTCCGCACGGCCAGCCTGGGCGAGCTGAAGGGCCGCCCGCCGCGGGCGAAGATCGGCAGCCTGGAGCTGGGGCGGATGATCCTCGGCGGCAACCTCATCGGCGGCTGGGCACACGCCCGCGACCTGCGCTACGTGGACCGCCTGGTGAAGGCCTACCACCACCGCGACAAGGTTTTCGAGACGCTCCTGCTGGCCGAGAAGTGCGGCATCGACGCGGTGCTGACCAACCCGGTGCTGAGCGGGCTGATCAACGAGTACTGGCGGCGCCAGATCGGCTCGATCCGCTTCATCTCCGACTGCGCCGGCGGCAAGCTGCCGGAGATGGTCCGCCGGTCGCTCGACCGGGGCGCGGCGGCGTGCTACGTCATGGGCGGCGAGGCCGACGAGATCGTCCGCCGCGCCGACGAGCTGGCGCGCAAGGGCCGCCCGGCCGAGTCGGCGCGCGAGATCGGCCGCATCGCACAGGCGCTGGAGCTGATGCGCGCCGGCGGCGTGCCCGCGGGAATCGGCGCCCACAAGCTGCGCACCGTGCAGGCGTGTGCCGCCGCGGGAATCCTGCCGGATTTCTGGATGAAGACGCTGCACACGCTGGACTACTGGTCGGCCGGGCCGAAGGACCGCAACGACAGCGTCTGGTGCGAGGAGCCGGCCGAAACGATCGCGTTCATGCGGGACCGCCCGGAGCCGTGGATCGCGTTCAAGGTTCTGGCGGCCGGGGCGATCAACCCGTGGAACGGCTTCCGTCACGCGCTGCTGGGCGGGGCCGACCTGCTGTGCGTCGGGATGTACGACTTCCAGATCGTCGAGGACGTCAACGTGATGGTGGACGTGCTGGCGGAAGTGGAGGCGAGCGGGCGCGACCGCCCGTGGCGCGCGTGAGATGCGAGCGCAAGCAGACCAAGCGGTGTTTGAGGAATGTCCCGACGTTTCGCCGCGCTGAAGCGCGGGCTCAACACCGGGCATTTGGACTCAACGTCGGGCATTGCGGACGACAAAGGAGACCGACATGCGTGAGAACCGGAACCGGCGTGAGTTCCTGAGAGACACGGTGACTGTGGGCGCGGCGATGGCGGCCGGCAAGGCCGCCAGGCTGTTCGGCGCGGAGGCCGGCGCCGCCGCCGCGGACGACGCCGCAGCGGCCGCCATATGCCGGGCCGCCATGCCCATGATCAAGGTCGGCAAGGTGGCCTTCTCGCGCATCATCCTCGGCAGCAACCCGTTCTTCGGCTTCGCCCACGGCAACCCCCAGGGGGCCGGCATGCGGGAGTGGTACACGCCCGAGCGGATCAAGGCGGTGATGGACGACGCGGCCGACCACGGCATCACGGCCGTCTGGACGCCCGCCTACGGGCACTGGATCAAGCTGTGGCTGGAGTACAAGGAGAAGGGCGGCAAGCTGAAGTACTGGTTCGGGCAGCCCGACGCCGGCGGCGAGGACGGCATGAAGAAGGCCATCCAGGCATGCATCGACAACGGCGCCAAGGCCATCTGCATCCAGGGCGTCCAGATCGACAACATGATGCGCCACCAGCGCTACGACGGCATCAAGGCCTGGCTGGAGCAGATCCGCGGCGCCGGCCTGCCCGCGGGCATGGCCACCCACCAGAGCGACACGCACCTGAAGGCCGAGGATCTGAAGCTGCCAACCGACTACTACCACCAGTGCATGGGCGTCCCGGAGCGCTACACCGGCGAGTTCCGCGAGAAGCCCCTGGCCACGATGCGCAAGATCGACAAGCCCGTCATCGGCTACAAGGTGCTGGGCGCGGGGCGCCTCAAGCCCGCCGAGGCCATCCCCCACGTGCTGAAAAGC
>Ga0172362_10004100_pt1 | contig 12641 bp, 22 predicted proteins | sample LakKivs1_kivu2a2_FD_114534 | JGI IMG/M metagenome (GOLD analysis project Ga0172362, IMG submission 114534) | Sediment microbial communities from Lake Kivu, Rwanda - Sediment s1_kivu2a2 | ecosystem: Environmental > Aquatic > Freshwater > Lake > Sediment | place: Rwanda: Western Province, Lake...
AGGAAAAGGGGATATACTCGTTCTGGTACTGCATTATTGGGATTGAAAGGTATTGGTAGTAGAGTAGTTGCAAGGGTAAGGAGCAACACAGCATTATTAGGATTGGTAGGGGCAGGAAGTAGAGTATTGGCTCTTGTGAGGAGCAGTACTGCATTGTTGGGATTGAAGGGCATTGGCAGCAAGATAAGAGTTGTTATAGGATACCTGGTAAGACTGCTGCTAAGAACACAGACATATCATGATATAATAGTATATACAGGAGATGAGAGTATGACTATAAGAAGAGAATGGCAAAGAGGTGAAACTGTACCTATATGGGCAGAAGTGAAGCTAACCAGCACAGGTGCATTGTACGACCCTGATAGTGGTGTTGCACTGACACTGTATAAACCTGATGGAATGAAGGAACTTGATAGTCAGAGTATGACCAATAGTAGCACTGGGTTGTATGTGTATTACTGGAACTCAGAGGCTGCTGATGCTGTAGGCTGGTATCCTGCTACTGCTAAGGCTACAGATGGCACTAAGATTACTATAGAGCATGGTGGCTTTGAACTGCTGGAATAGGACTTGACAGGAGCATATGAGAAGTGGTATAATTAAAATGCAAGATTCTGAGGGGAAGTATGACTGACGATGGCATCACCACAAAGGAATATCTTGATGCTCGGTGTTCTGGTATAGAGCTTCAATTAAGGACAACAGAAAAACATTTAGGAGAGAGGATAGAAGCTCTATCGGACTATGTGTGTGACCATTTTGAGATAGAAGAAGAGACAAGGGAAGTGTGGGAGAAGAGAGCAACAGAGACTCTCAAGTTGATTGATACAAGAGTGAAGGAGTTGGAGTTGGCTAAATCATTCTCTGCAGGGAAGATGTGGATGATAATGGCTATTCTTGCTTCAATTCCAACAATACTAGCAATTATTGCCCTGTTTCGGGGCTGAGAAGAAGGAGGAAAGATGTCAAGTTCATGTAGATGTCGTATTTGTGGTCGGGTTGTTGATTGTGGAGATATGCTGTGTGCTATCTGTGAGAGTGATTATGAAGATGAAATATATCACTGTCCTGATGGACACTGTGATGTTGATTTGGGAAAGATTAGTCAAAGGATAAGGAGGATTAGAGAGAAGGCAGGGAATCCTGTTGAAATCAAATCTGAACCTACCCTGGTAATCTCTCATACTAACGCACAATGACCTGGACTCCATCAATTACAGTTAATATAGACGGAAGCCCCATCAGTGCTACTGTGGTTAGGCTGGAGACTGACGAACAGGTGTTTGGCAGTCAGATGGTGGTGGAGTTAGATAACAGCACTGGGAGCTTAGATTCTGTTGTCTATGGTGGACAACCTATCAGCTTTACATTGAGTCCTGGTGGAGGGATTCCTGCTGGATGGGTGTGGACACAGGAGAGGGATAGTGTTGCTGGGAAGAAGATAGTGAGGTTGAGATGTGTGGATGCATGGACATTGCTCAGTACCTGTCAATGTAACATTACTGCTCAGTTGTGGAATAATCCTGGGATGTTAGACCCAGATACAGGACTACCATACACCAGGTTTGCTAATTATTATAATGAGACTATATCTACTATTATATCTACTGTACTGAGTCAATCAATATCTGGTACATTATCTAATCCTGGAGATGTACCCACATCTATTAAGCCAGCAATGGCTATCAACAATGCATACAGTGGAATTAGAGAGGCATTGGGTTATACACCAGGCTATTTGAGGGTCACTGGTAAGACCTTCACCTATGTTGACCCCTCTACATTATCTGTGGTTAAAGCATACACTACAGATGATGCAACATCGGTTACTATAGTAGGTTCTGGTGTGACTGTGCCTAATAGAGTGATAGTGATTGCTATAGACCCTACTGTGACTAATCTGATGCAGGAAGCTGACCCAGTAAAGTACTCTAATACAGGAGACCCTGCAATAGATGCAACATCATATGCTGCATTGAACATATATGTTGACCACTATGAGTTTGATTACTCTGGGTCACTAACATCTAATGCTGCTTGTAAGACTGTTGCTACTGCTATACTGGGGAAGTTCCAGGCAGAGAAAGCACAGGGACTCATAAAGACTGTACACACAACGAGTCAGACCCTGTTACAGAAGATAAGTGGTACTGATGCTAGAGGGCAGACTGTTACAGGAGTAATTTATAGGATACGAAGAGTATATGATAGAGGGGTATATACTACTGAGTTTACATTGGGTGGTGCTGTAGGAGGATATACTGCTCCTAATCCACCTCCTGCATTTCCACCTGGTAGTACTGTACCTATGCCATTCCCTGCACCTGAGTGGGAAGTTCCTCCCTGGAGTGATATACTACCACAGGCTGTGCAGGGTTATATGCATGATATTACCTTCTCTGCTACTGACTGGAATACAGTGGCATGGACATCAGGGACAATTACATTCTATGATACCACAACTCAGGCTATTAGCTCAGGAAATACAGGAGACTTAGCTGATAGTAATATATACTACATATACTTTGATTTGGAGGATGCAAGTCCTGGTGTACTCAAGGTAACAACGGATGGTGATTACAATGCTAATCATATATCTGACCATACTGGAGTACTTTGTGTATGTCAGAGAGCCTCCAATTCAAGTTATGGTAAGGCTACATTCCTACCTGGTTGGGAGAAGCAACCACTCATTACTCCTGATATGATATATATGCCAGCAATACAGGAGTGGGATGATGGGAGTGGAAATCACTACTATAAGATTGGTAACACACAGATATATGGTAATCAGATAAAGATTTCTGCTGAGACATATTTCATGCCTGGTTATGATACTACCAGCAAGACAAAGACATTCCACACTACACCAACTACTCCTTATCATGTAGGAGATGTTTGGATTGATGATACAATATATAAGTACTGTACTACTGCTAGAGAGAGTGGTAGTTTCAATGCTGCTGACTGGACTGTATCGGATAAAAAGAGAATAGGTTCTACATATATTACAGATGGGAAACTATTGCTATCTTCCGTTGAACAGAGTACCGATGCTAAATATGTTAGTGAGACAGAGAAGAGTACCTGGAATAGTTGTGCAGTGGTGTTTTTCCAGGATGATGCACCAACTTCAGGGATGAAGCACGGAGACCTTTGGATTGATACAAATGATGGGTATAAACTTTATAAATACCATATTGTAATGTGGATTCCTGTTCAGGATACAGGAATAGCTCAAGCTATAGCAGATGCAGCTACAGCACAAGGTACTGCTGATAGTAAGGTTTATATCTTTAAACAAAGTAGTATTCCTACTTCTGTAGATATTGGTGATTTGTGGTTAGATACTGATGATGCAAATAAATTATATCGTGCAGGCAGTATCGGAGCTGATGAGATTATATCTGGTGAGTGGGAGTTAGTTAGAGATACTGGTATTCAACAAGCTTTAGATGATGCTTATGGTGCCTATTGGTATGCAGATGATGCCTATGATTTAGCTGATGGAGCAGATACTAAGGCAAGCAGACAAGTTGTTTTTAAGCAAGACAGTGAACCTAGTCATACAGGACTACAAGTTGGGGACTTATGGTATCATACTGATGACCCTAATGGTGCTGACTGGCCTTATAGATGGGATGGGTCTTCCTTTGTATCCTGTATAACTGCTGTGGATGGTGGTCATATTGTTACTGGAGCAGTAACAGCTAATAAGATAGATGTGGCTAATCTTAGTGCTATCTCAGCTAACTGTGGAACATTGACATCTGGGACTATCAATGGTGTTACTATCTATGGTGGTAGTGAGAATATAAAGCTTGATAGTACATCCCTAAAGATAGCTGGTGCTGCATTGGTATTCTACTACAACTCTTTTACTACCCAAAGGGGTTATATAGGTGGATATGACAGTGATTTAAGGATAATATCTACAGACAGTAATTCCCTTTATCTTGGTTCTGACTATAACCTTACTCTTACTGCAGTTGGGAATATCTTTATAAATCCAGGTACAAGTTCTTATGTTGAAGTACTCAGCAATTTGAGAATCTATTCAAATCGTCTGATAGTTCCAGTAGTAAGTTCAGACCCAACTGGCACAAATGGTGCAATATGTTACAACTCTACCTTAAAGGAGTTTAGGGGCTATCGTAATGGAGCTTGGAGAAATATCCAGACTTAGGAGGTTTATATGCTTTTGACTTATACATTTACTTATGATACTGAAAAGAATGAAGCTGCACTAGCAGGGAATATCCCTATTGAACAGGCACTCCAGATACTCCAGCAGTTAGTAATAGCTGATGCAGTGAATAAGGCAAGGGAAGCAGAAAAACAACCTACAGAGGATAAAATTAAAGAAGGAGGTGAAAGCAAATGAATTGGCAAGAGAAAGTAGCTGCAAGTGTACTACTGGGATTGATGTGGATGGCAGGAACATATGTTGGTATTTCTGACCTTACTAGCAATGTCCTGTTGGGTGGTTTCTTTGCTGTTTGGGGTCTGCCTTTTGTTTGGGCTGGTCTCAAAGGGTTAGCCAGAGGGCTAAAGGACTAAGGATATGAAGAAGAGGATGAGCTTCGCTATAAAGGTGCTTCGCAAGTGGACTTCCCCTGTTCATTATGTGTATGGTCTGCTGTGTGCCTACCTCACCTATGAGTTTGGTCTCTTAGCAGGACTGATAATGATGGGTCTGTTTGCTGGGGATGAACTGTGGGGGGATTATTGTTATGACACAAAGGAAGGCGGTGATGACTGGTGGGAGTCCTTCCTCTTCTACACAATCGGATTAGGTGTCCTAGCTCTTTTACAAACATTGGGTCTCATTCATATTAGTTGGTTTTAGAAGGTTTATGAAAGCAGTAAGTTGTAGTAATGATTAAGGAGATACATGGAACTGAAGTTAGGATTAAATCTACCTGCAATACAAGATAAGAGGGATATAAAACTCAAGAGCATCCTTGTCCCTGCTAAATTACCACCTCTACCTGAATCCTTCTGGGTTGATACAGATGTAGGTGGAGTGGTTGATGAGAGAATGTTTAGTAATGACCAGTATGGTGACTGTGTTATTGCTGACCAGGCTCATTTCATCTTCAGGTTGGAGAAGTTTGAACAGGGAAAGCAAATAGATATTACTGATAAAGAGGTTATAGATGAGTACTTCAGACAGAGTGGAGGGAGAGATACAGGACTGTATATGCACTCTGCTACTAAGGAGTGGAGGACTCATGGACTGATTGCAGGAGAGAAACCATACACCATCCATGCTTTTGTGAAGGCTAATACAGCAGATATGACTGAGTTGAAGTACTGTATATATCTATTGAGAGGATTCTCTGCTGGAGTGATGATATTCCAGAAGGATATAGACCAATTCAATGCAGGGATGCCCTGGAGCTTAACAGAGAGCAATGGGAACTATCTGGGTGGTCATGCTATATATGTAAACGCATATGATTCTATTCTACCTTCACAAGAGATAGTTATGATGAAGGAGAATAGGGTTGTTGAGTATTTCCCCTCTGAATGGGATTGTATTGTTGTACCAGACCAGGTTGAGTCTTTGACGTATAAGGATAGAGGGGATTATGGGTGTTGTATGACCTGGGGGAAGACACAAGCCTTTACTTGGGATTGGTGGAAGGCTAGAGCACAGGAAGCATATGCAATAGTGGATGAGAAGAACAAGTGGATGGGTGCTAATTCTCCATTGGATGTAGAAGCTATGGAGAAGCAGTTGCAGGAAGTTACAGGAGAGACACCAAATAATAGTGTGTGTCCTTTGTGCAAGATTGTAAGGAAGATGTTAGCATAGATGATGCCTGAGAAGAAGAAAGTAACTCTACCATATAATAACCTGAGATTGGGTTTCTGTGAGTGCAAGGATTGTAAGTATCACATCAGGGTTATACTGACTGAGTTTCATCTGTCTTCAGGAAGGGTTGTGTGTATTTGTGAGAGTTGTCTGGATAAAGCCTCTGCTAATATCAAGAGGTATAAGAGGAGCTTGAAACAGCAAGAGAAATGTGATATAATTAAAGTGGAGGAGTGCCAGGATGGAGATAACTGATTTAATCAATGCGGTAAGGATTGAACTGCAGGACACTACTGCTGCTATATATACTGATGATGAGATAGAGAGGTCTATAGAGAAGGCAGTGTCTTTGATGAGTAGACTCATACCTCAAAGGGAAATGATAGAATTATCTTTGGGAGATGATGTTACAACAGAGACATTAACTATAGCAAGTAGCACTGGGACAGTGGCAGTGAAGCCTGTTAAAGCTCTTACTGAGACTATTACAGGGAAGACTAGAGATACAGATTATACCATAAACTACATTACTGGTGTAGTGACAGAGGTTGGGGCTAATCTGCCTGATGGAGCATATACCATCAGCTATAACCTGGATAGAGCTATGTTCAACTACAAGACCTACATACCTGATTGTATTCGCATTGAGAAGATTGAGTTCCCATTAGGCACATTCCCTGCATATGAAGTGATTGGAGACTATATAAAAGTAAAGGGTGAGACATCCCTTACAGCTAATTCCAAGTTCAGAATCTATTATGTGAAGAGATTTGATACACCTACACTGCTAACAGAAGGAGAGTTTGGTTCGCATCTGGATGAAATTGTAATTACAGGAGCACAGGGTAATGCACTGTATGATAAAGCAGACTATTATGTTCAACAGGCAACCTCTGAGTTGACCAGTTTACAATCTGCTTTAACTGCGTTGGCTGCATTAACATTGACTATGCCTAGTGCTATTACTCCTCCATCTACTCCTACTGCTGGTACAGCACCTACTGCACCAACGATAGGGAGTTTTCCTTTAGAACCAGCTATAGGGTCATTCCCTACTCCACCTACAATAGATTCATTTCCATCAGTACCCACAATAGGGAGTTTCCCTGTTGCTCCATCTATGGACTCCTTACCCACAGCACCCACTATAGGAACATTGCCTACTGCTCCAACTATGGATTCTTTACCCAGTGCTCCCACAATGGGAACGCTACCTACCGAACCATCATTAGGTTCAATTCCATCTGCTCCCACCATTGGTACATTACCTACTAAGCCTACCATTGGTAGTTTCCCCGCTGCGCCTACACTGGGAACTATGCCTGCTGCAGTGACCATAGGTTCATTCCCATCTGCACCTTCTGCACCATCAGCACCTACATTGACTACAGACCTAACATTGCCTTCAGTTCCTACTATATCTGATTCAGCACCATCCTCACCATCCATTACCTTTCTTGATGTAGAAGGAGCTTTAGGAAATGCTGAGGATGAGATAGAGAAGGCTACATATACAGGTGGGTATTTAGATACTGGTGATGCTAAGATTGATGTAGTTACTGCAGGAGAGGATGTAGGAACTACCTTTGGTCAATATGCTACTGTTGCTATACAAGCTGCTGGGACATTCATCAATGAAGCATTAGCTTATATGCAAGAGAAAGAGGCTACGCTAACATTGTATACCAATGACCTGAATAAGTATGCTGCTGCGTTGGATAGGTTTGCTAGGAACATAGCTCTATATGAGGCTCAATGTGGTGCTATGACTACGGACTATGCAAATAAGATTGCTGGGATTATTGGGAAGTATGGACAACAGGTAGATAGTTATGGTAATGATGTAACTAACTACAGTGTTGGGTGTACTAAGATACTTAACACCTATGCTAGTGATATAGATAACTTTGAAGCTAAGAGCAGAAACATAATGGATGAGTATACTCAGGATATAAATGAGTTTGCAATGGAGTCCAGAAATGTAATAGATAAGTACACTGCTGAGACTGCAGTACATGATATAGAGAGTAGGAACATCCTAGAGGAGTATGCACAGGACATCAACTCCTATACTGCTCAGGCTAGAAAGGCAGTGGATGTGTATAATATTGAGGTTAATGCATACATCACTGATAGCAGGGTTGTGTTGGAGAAGTACACTACAGAGGTTGGTGCATATAACATAAACAGTAGGATAGTTATAGATAAGTATGTTGCTAAGATAACTGCTTATGGTTCTGAAACTGATGCAGTGGTTAGTACCTTTGTGCAGGAGACTACAGCATATGGGATACAATGCAGGGCATTAACTGAGAAGTTTGCTCAATTAGTCAACTCCTACATTGCTCAGAGTAGAAATGTCATAGATGAGTTTACCCAGGACATCAATGCATACACTGTACAGTGCAGGGATGTAGTGGATAAGTTCACTGGGGAAGTTGCTCTATATACCTCACAGAGCAGAAATGTAACGGAAGAGTTCTCACAGGACGCTAACATATATGCTGTTGGGTGCAGGAATGTAACAGATGACTTCACTCAAGATGCCAACCTGTACCAGTCTGATATACAGAAGTATGTTGGTAAGTTTGATGCAGATATAGACCTGTATGGGAGAACCTACAATGCACTTGTTACTAACTATCAGGTGCAGACTGAGGGAGTTATAAATGAGTTCACCAGTAAGGTAGGGAGTAAGACACAGTTAGCATCGGCATATAACAGTGTTGCAGGACAGTTCCTAACAGTGGCAGAGAGACTCAGAGTAAAGGGTGCTACTCTACTCAATCAATTCTACTCAATGATAGGACAGAAGATAGAAGCTCAACCTGTTACCTGGAATGAAGGTGGTTACAGTAATACTACAGAATGAACACGATAACTAGACAGGAACGCAGAGAAGAGAGAAGACTAAAGAAGAGACAGAAGTTCCCCAAACATGGTAAGGGATTGATGAGAGTGTACAGGGATGCTGTCTACAAGAGACTCAAAGAAGCTGGAATCATAGACTAGATTCTCTCTATTCACCATGATGATTATGATGGGTCATAGCTATTCCCTAATCTTTATCAGATAATAGGAATATCTATAAGATATAATAGACATATTATCCCATAAGTACGATTGGAGGGGTGATGTTCATACCATTTAGTTTTAAGCCTAAGTATCAGAGACATATCAGAGGGGGGAAGTGCTGGAAGTGCAAAGAGCCATTCCAGAAGGGTGAGAGGATAGTATCTCTAGCGTTCCCTTGTAAGGGTAGAATGATGAGGGCTAACTACCATTGGGAGTGCCTCAAGGGACTTGTAGAGGACTGGTACAAAGTGAATCCTTTTCAGAAGGAGAGAAGGAAGAGGAAGGGGAAGGCACATCCAGAGCTTATTAGGCTTAGACGTAAGCTGATGTCACTACGATACTATCATATCCAGCATCATAACCAGGATAGGGTGGATGAGTTGACTGAGGAAATCAACAAGATAACCATTCAAAGCTAAAAACTCAAAGCACGATGCACAGTTGAAGGCTGAAAAAGGGGCATTAAAACTTCTGGACTACTTCTAAGTCATCCATTACTTTTCATGCCCTGTTTTTATAAAGCTAACTTTATTGTTACCCATCTAGGGTATCATCTTACCCAAACTGTACACATATTATGTTCAACTGTTCACTAATTGTGTTCCATCCAGTGAACATATGCTCATATTTTGGGACATCATCATTGCAGTATCTGTCACTACAATCGCAGTAACTATCACTACAGTACAGTACAATATAGTATACAGTATAATGACAATACACTATGACAGGGACTAAGCTCCCTGAAATATTTTTGTGAGAGAGATAACACTCTCTCTCTATCTCAGTCATTGGTCTCCCTCTGCCTCCCACCCCTTCATCATATATGATATACTTGTAGATATATTAACTGTATGATATAACTGTGTTGTGATGATGTTGTTGATGAGATGATGTTGTAGAGGTTATCCGCAGAAGAGCCACCCACCAAGAACATCTGTTCTACATCATCTGTCTGTATCTGTGGGGCATAATTCAATTGCATAATTCCTATTAAGTGCAAGAGAGACTCCGGAATTGGCATATGCCTCTGTCAGCTTGTACTGCCTCAGTCCCAGTATCTCAATGCTCAAAGATAGAAAATGTTGCAAAGCTAAATCATAGCTAAATTGAACCAAGTAGAACACTTGTTCTATTGACAAGGCTATGTCTATTTGCTATGCTGAGAATCAGTACTTTTACAATAGAATATAACTTCTCTCCAGGCTGGCTCATAATGAGGTGTTTCAATGACCAAGAAAGATTATGAGGCGTTTGCAGAGATTCTCAATTATACTTATCAGAAGTCGGCTCAGTATCTGAAAAAACCTGATAGATTGATTGAGCATCTAGCCGAAGACATAGCAACTATTCTAGCTGAAGACAATCCCAGATTTGATAGAGAGAGATTCCTCACAGCTTGTGGGATGACTAAGTACCTGACCGAAGTCTAGCCTATAAGTCCTGAGAGAGAAGTTATATTCTGAGGTAAAAGCAGGTGAAGAAGTTCAATATAGGTGATAGAGTGAGATTCACAGCTAGGCTCACTCAGTATCAGAATGTAAACCTTCGCAAACGTACACGAACAATCCGGAGAACATTCTACGATGCTGGAAAACGATGTACATTCTATGTGCTATCAGATGTTGGCAAAGGTGAATTGGGACTATATCGTAGCTATGAATTGAAGCTGGCTGAGAATATCTCAAAACGTGGAAGGCCTAAACTCCGCAAACGTGGAAGGCCAAAGCTGAAGAGGTAGAATCAGAGCATAACAGAGGGATATAGAACGGATGTTCTGCTTGACAAGACTGATAGTATTTGATACAATCGTGGTATAGTAAAGGATGGTGAGATATGGCAAGATATGGTAAAAGTTCAACTGGGAATCCTCTAACAAAGTATGTGAATATGTTTCAGTCATCGGAGGAACGTAAAGAGAAGTACCACTTTGCATGTTTTCTGGGATGTAATTCTGATAAAGCTAGACATATACGTTCATGGCATTGGTCAAAGATAGCGTTATTGGTACTGCAATTATGCTCTAACAAACGTGATCAGTGTAAATACCAACGTTATTGTGAGGAACGTAGAATACATTACAATACAGAGTTTTGATGGATGTTCAGGCTGGAATGATTCAGCCTAAAATATAACATCATGGAGGTATATCGTGCAAGACTTAGAATGGAGATTCAATGAGGTGTGGAAGCTGGCAAGGGATGAGGACATGTTGAGATGGGAAGAGGATGAGATAATCTGGGATGACATAATCTTAGATGAGGAGGATTCAGATGACGAACTGGTATAGGGATAGTTATGAGGTTGTACCACATCAAGAGGCAGTCACCTACGAAGGCTGAGTATGATAGAATTGAAGCTGGGATTATATCACAGGCGAAGGAATTGGGAATACCTCCAAGAGAGCATCAAGCACAGCTTTGGGAAAAGGTAAGGGGCAATCGTAGCAGTTATGGCGACTATATGCGACAGATGCGATTGTTGTGAGGGATTGACAAAATGCTTTGACTGTGCTATAATATGGCAAAATACACGAATGGAGGGATAAGATGTTTCACTGTGACGAGTACTACATCAATACAGCTTGTGAGTACATTGGGAAGAGGGATGCGATGGATAAGAGGGAGCATAGGACTTGCATGAGTGAAGGGAGGAATGACAAGGGGAGGTTCTGTCCTCATTGTATGGAGAACAAGGGGCTGTTCAGAAGACCAAGACGGAGATTGTCTACCAGGTGCAGGATAATCAAGAGTGATTGACAGGGGGCTTGACAAAAGTTTGCATATGTGCTATAATATAGGGGCAAAATCAAAATAGGTCAAAAGGAGGGGCATGAAAGCCATAGATGTAGTAGCAAAGGAATCAGCAGGAAAAGAAAAGAAGGAGGTGAACATGACGCTGACACTGGTGAAGGACAAGGTGACGAAGAACAAAGTAGTGAGGTTCAGTGATGGGAATGGGCACAATCTCTACCTTCAACCTGATGAGGTGAAGGCACTGGGAGAGCCTGAAGCTATCAAAGTGACCATAGCGAAGAATGGGAAGTAGGTGAGGTGGTAGGAGATGGAGGAGAATACTTCTCTCCTCCTTCTCCTCATCGATACAGTACAGTATAAGGAGGATATATGTTCACTAATGAGTTGAAGAAGGGGGATAGAGTGCTTCTGAGGAATGGCTGGTATGCTACAATAGAGGATAATGCTAGAGGGAATACCAGGCTGGCTTCTGTGGAGGGATTCGGGATGGAGATGGGTTCAGTGTTCAGTCATGATATTATATGCAAGGCGAATGGGGATGGGACTATGACTATGATTGAGCATACTCCACAGCAGAAGAAGCTCAGAGGGCAGGTGGAGGAGTTGTTTGAATGAGTAGGGCAGAGAGAGGGTGCTTTGTATCACTACTCATATTCGTAGCAATACTATTCGTATTAGCGATATTAACAGGAGGTACAGGATGATTTGTCCAAAGTGCAATAGAGAGATTAATCATGTGAATCTCTTCAGGGAGTGCTGCCAGGAGTGCTTGGTTGATGTAGATGGAAACATCATAGACTATGGCAGTGTTACAAAGGTGCTGGGAATAACAGGGGCTGAGTGTCCTGAGTGCTACAAGGATATATCAGTGTACATTACAGAATAGGAGGTGCAGAATGTATGATATTAGTACATTGCAACAGATGAACAGAGAAGCAACAGAACAGGCAAGTCAGGAGAATCAAGAGCCTTATGTGATATGGGATAAG
>Ga0172362_10004101_pt1 | contig 12639 bp, 11 predicted proteins | sample LakKivs1_kivu2a2_FD_114534 | JGI IMG/M metagenome (GOLD analysis project Ga0172362, IMG submission 114534) | Sediment microbial communities from Lake Kivu, Rwanda - Sediment s1_kivu2a2 | ecosystem: Environmental > Aquatic > Freshwater > Lake > Sediment | place: Rwanda: Western Province, Lake...
GAAGCTGTACTAAGTCCGGGGCCACAAGCCGCGAGATCACTGCACTGCTTGCATTGGCTGGAATTCGCTTGGCGCCAGCCAAGGCATGCCGTCCGACGGTGATCCGAGCCGTCCCGGAACTCGGTCTGTCCACACGCGTACCAGCTGTCGCCGCATCCCGTCCATTGCTCGAGAGGCTTCGGGGATTCACCATAGCGGAGCGGGGTATGGGTGACGGAGATGGGGACGGAAAACGTGACGGAGGCGGTGACAGAGACGGCGGACCGGGGCTTGGGAGGCGCTGGCCCTGATGGGATCAAGGATGGGGCGGCCGCCAGAGGATGGCGAGGATGGAATCGAACGGGGCCAGGGCGGGGTCGACAACGCCGCCAGCTTGGGGCAGTCTCCCCAAGTCCAGAGCGAGGCCCTATCCGCGGCAGGATGCAAATGATCTGGAAGCATTCGACAGAAGCGCTCGTGTTGGTGGTCGCCATGACCGCCTGGTCGGGGGCCTGTCGCAAGCGGAGCCCGGCGCTCCCCGCCACGCCTCCGCCAGCCGGCCCGTTGGCGGAGGCAGCGACGGCGCGCCTCGATGCCGACAGCCACGACCCGGCCCATCCGCCGATCGACTGCCCGCTCTCCAAGCAGGGCATCCCGCTCGACCACCTGCGGCCGTTCCAGGACACCGCCAAGTACATCGCTTTCCTCGAGCGCTCCGACCGCGCCGCCTGGCAGAAGCCGGACGAGGTGGTCGCGGCGCTCGGCCTCCGCGGCACGGAGACCGTGGTCGACTTGGGCGCGGGGTCCGGATACTTCAGCTTCCGCCTGGCCAAGGCCCTCCCCCAGGGCAAGGTCATCGCCGCGGACACCGAACCCGAGATGCTCCGGCACATCCATCACCGGGCGATGAGCGAAGGGATGCGGAACATCGAGGTCAAGATTATCAAGCCGGCCGATCCCGCGGTGTCGGCCGACGCGGACCTGGTCTTCCTTTGCGACGTGCTCCACCACGTGCCAGACCGGCTGGCTTGGCTCGCGAAGCTGCGCGGCCAGATGAAGTCGGGCGCGCGCCTCGCGCTCCTCGAGTTCAAGGAGGGCAAGCTGCCGGAGGGTCCGCCCGAGGCCGCAAAGATCCCCCGCGCACAGCTACTGGATCTGGTCACCCGGGCGGGTTTCCGCTTGAGCACCGAGCCCAAGGCTCTGCTCCCGTACCAGGTCTTCCTGATTCTCAGCAAGCCGTAGCAATGCCCGCCGGCAGCCCACCCGAGCGCGCTCGGCGGCCGGCCGCGTTCAGGCGCTTGCCCATCTTGGAGTCGAGATACCAGACGGCGCTGTCTACGACGGCATCCTGACCCGCCTGCACGGCCAGGGCTACGAGGTCGCGAGGCTCAACCGCACGCTGCAACCAGCCCCGGGCCCCCAACCACTCACGCCGACACCGTAGCCGCCCGTGGCAGCACCACGCAATCGGCGAAGCCCGGGCCGCGCTGCTTCTTCACCGAAAGGAGCTTGTCCGGCTCCTGGGGGTTCACCGCGAGGCAGATGTCGTGATGGTCATCCTGACCACCTTGCTCACGCCGCCCGTGCTCAAGTTGAGCCTGGGGCGAAGCGCGGCACGAACGCGCGACGCATAGCCGGCCTTTGTCGTATTCTGTGGCTCGCCAACTGCTCGTCCGCAGCTGAATCCCCGGTGGTGAAGGTGGCCAATTGGCCAGCCGTGGCAGGGGCACCGCACCACGCCGACTTGGCACATGAGAATGCGTCGGGCCGCAAGGGACGACCCTACTTGCACTTCAGGAACTCGATGGTGCCGCGTCGGATGTGCGACGACGGGCCGTAGCTCGAGGTGTTGACGATGGTTGCGTACTCGTCGAGGCCGATGACCTCCCAGAGGTTGATCTTGCCTTCCTTGCAGAAGTTCGCGCCCGGTTCGCGCGACTCGAAGAACATCGCGTCGTCCTGGAGGCGCAGCTTGTTCTGGAAATCATCGATGGCCTCGTAGGGGTGCACGGCACGCCATTCCTCGCCTCCCTTGTCGACCCAGTAGCGTCGCACGATCATGCGGCCGCCGCCTTGCGCGCAGGCATAGCGTTCCTTGGGCACCGACACGTAGAAGCGGGTCTGGTTCGCGTGATGGTCGGCCACGTAGTGGTGCATGGACGCCACGCCTTTCGCGACCGCGCACGCGGGGCACAGGACCTCGAACTGGCGTTTGAAGCCGATGGGCGCCATGGGACCTTGGGCGATCAACTCGACCGTGACCTTGCGCGGGTTCATCCATCGCCGGCGTCCATGCGGGCCAAAGAGAACGGCGCCCTTCTCGCGCTGGTTGGCGGGGGGCTCGCAGACTCGGAAGGTCTCGTACAGGGTGGATGTGCTGAACGGATCGAGGCTGGCGTGAAGCTCGACCTTCTTCTCCAGCAGCACCTTCGTTTCCGTACCGTCCTTGACCGTGACCTTGAGCAGCGGCGGGGTGCCCCCGCGATCCAGGGCGCAACGTGCCCAAGCCGCCTTGTAGCTCCGACGGATCTCGAATCCATCCTTCATCATCGCGCGTTCGTCGGGCTCGACAAAGGCCGACTGCTGGCGCGGTTCCTCCCAGGCACAGTAGTCCGGGACCGCGCTCAACATCAGAAGCAACCACGGGTTCATGATGGACCTCCCTTGCGGACGCAGGCCGCGCCCCAGTCAATCAGGCGCAGGTACATGTCGGTTCGGTGGCCGACCGCGCGTGCATCCTTGGGGTCGGTCACGCACTTGCACATGTCGGGCTCATGGCGGCGCGTGCTTTGTCCCTCGCCTTCGATCCGATCGAGCCGATGGGCCAGCTCGTCGCATGTCAGGGTTGCCGCGTCCCCTTCCAGCCGCTTGGCCAGGCGGAGCGCAAGTGCCTTACGAGCCTGGTCGGCGGCGGGTTCGGTGCCGGGGGTGGGCAGGCGGTCGAGCGCGCGGCACAGCCGTTCCCAGGTGTACACCTTGGTCACGACCTCGCTCGGAAGTCTCCCCTCCACGCGCAACAGCCAGTCCGCGTTGTGTCTCGCCAGGTGCTCGTACGCAGAGCTGAATACTAGCGATATTCGGGCGAGCGACGACACATACGCGGGGGAGCGCCCTCTGTGCCAACGTGGGTGAGCTTGGCTCGACCGCTCCTTTCGCGGGAGGGGTGGAACCCGCACAGGCGTTCAGCGGCGAGATCCAAGCCGGATCGGTCCTAGGCCGATCCTGGGAACGCGGGCGTCCCGCCCGCACGACTTCCATTGCGAAGGGATGGCTCGAGGCGGGCCAGAGGCCCGCGCTCCCAGGCCGGCCCGTCACAGCAGACCGCGTCTATGGCTGACCGGTCATGTGGGACACACCCGATTATGGGGTCACCCGTTGCAGAACCAGCGAAAGCTCCGCTCGTGGAATATCCGGGGTTGGGCTGCCACAGGAAACGCTGGTCGTGCTTGGGTCGTCTGCCTGGGCAACCAGGACGATGGGGACTGAGGGCGAAACGGCCGTTGCGCTCAACAGCCGATCGGTGACTCCCCGCACTTGGATCGTCTGACCCGTGACGAGTTGCCCGATGGATGGCACGACCAGGGGGGCGCCTTGGGCGCACAGAGCCCGGCCGCCGGCACTGTCCACGCAGCACACACCGAAGCGAATCCGAGCACCCATGCTCACCTGATGAGATCCGTTGTCGGCAAGAAGTCGGGCCGTAATGTCGACCCCCGTCTGTCCGTCGGCGGGAAGCGATAACCGGCTGGCTTCGAGCGAAAGCGTCTTCACCGGCGACACCGCCAGATGAATGACCCGCGTGGCAACGTAGCCCCCGACGTTTGCCGTCACCAAGGTGTCCCCCGCTATGTTGCCCACCCGCATCTTGAAGGGCAAGGTGCCCGTGCCGAGATTCCTTAGTGTGAGCTTCCGGGCGTCCGTCGAAGTAGGGTCGGCGCCGGCGGAGAGGGTACCCGAAGAGACCTCCACGCTAATCGGGGTGCTCGCCGCCGTCTCGGGCGCAACGACCAGGGCGAGGTCGATGATGGTGGCCCCGTCGGCGGGTAGGGTGTTTGAGTCCGGTACCTGGATGGTCACGATGTCGTCCCCGCTGATGGCGTCGGATTGCGGGGTTTGATAGCACCCGCTCGTGGCGAGGACCAGGACGGTCGCCAGCCCGCGCCTCATGCGGTCACCGTCACCGACGTGGCATGCCAGTCTTCTGCTTGCCCGTCGATGCCCACGACAATCGTGCTCGATGGATTTGGACCCTCGAGCATGACTTGGACCGTCGTGACAACCGCGTTCTGGCCGTCGGGAATACTGATAGGCACTGCGCTCGGTGAGATCGAATAGCGAGTGTCGGGACAACGCAAGGCGACCTCTCCGTTTCCGCTTCCAAGGAGCCGCTCGGCCGAAATCGCGATCTCGAATCCTTGCTTGAGCTTGACGGGGGTGCCGGGCGCATCGAGGTTGGTCAATCTGATGGCCATGGATCTATCCTCCTCCTGCAATGGCTGTCGAACCGGGCTACTTGCCGCTCCCTTGGTACTTGGACATGCTGCCGCGGATGGTGCCGACGACGTCGATGTCGATAGACAGCGAAAGGTAGGGAACCGCGCGAACGTGGGTGTCGGCCACGACGGGATTGCTATCTTTTTGGCGCACGAACATCGCCCCACCGGCAAGCCGCAGGTAGTCCGTGACCCGCAGACCTCCGCCCAGCATCAAGCCCTTGCCCCCGAGGATGCCCTTGGTCGCGCCCTTTGCGTCCTGCACGTCAGACAGGGTCCAGCCGGTGGTCAGGGAAACGCGCTTCCAGAACCCGTCATCCTCGGTCAGGGGAATGTCCTTGTCGACCGCGGTGAAGGACACGCTCACCCCGAGGAAGGCGGCCAGATCCGTGCCCCCGCCGCCGCCGAAGATCGGCACGGCTCCGCCGACATCCGCGCTGACGTAGAAGGCTGAGCGCTCCGTGTAGCTTGGGGAGGCGGTGGTCACCTCTCGAGGCGGGATTTCGATCGCGATGGTGGCGACGCGTTTGGCGAGAGTGTCGAGTAGGGTGGACTCCGCCTCGCGATACACTTCGAGCTCTCTTTGGGCAATGCTGGCGTTCCGGAGAAGTCCCTCTACGCGCTCCATCGTCTCTTTGAGCTTTGCACAGTACGCGATGCGCTCTGCGCCTTCTCCAGCCTCGGGGCAATGGTGATCGAAAGCGGGGCGCATGCGCTCCTTGAGCAGGGTGAGGCTGTCGACGTACGCCTGCTCGTCGTCGCTCAGCGCCGCCGGTGGCCGGGCCAGGCGCGCCTGTCGTTCGGCCTCGGGAAGGTCTTCGGACAGTCGCTTGGCCTTTCTTGTCGCTTGCACCGTCTTGGCATAGGCCTCTTCCGCGTCAAGGATGTCGGTCGGCACCGGACTGCCAAAGAGCTTGGCCGGTCGATCAAGTCCGACTCCGACTCGTAGCACCTTGCGCGTCTCGGTGCGGACGTTGTCGATGGCCGTTTGGTGCTCTCTTCCGGCATCATAGAGCGGTTTCAGCGCTCCGGGGGTGAAGGACTCGAGAACGACATCGAGCAAGGGTTTGGACTTCTCGGTCGACGCCGCGCTCACGAGGACGACGGGCAGGGCTGCCCGCTTGTCGAGGGACTGCTTCGCGGTCGCGGAGATCAGGTCACGGTCGTACGAGCCGCGTTTCACTGCCGCTGCGATGATCTCCCGGATGGTTTTGTCCAAGGCGGCGCGATCGGCGTCGGACCACTTGCGGCTAAGCTCGAAGGCGAAGCAGTAGCTCTTGGCGAATCTCAGCTTGCGGACGCTGAGGATGTACTTGCGCTTGCCGCTTGCATCTTTGTCGCCCACCGTTCCTGGCAGTGGAGGCCCGCTTGGAGTTGCGCAGGGGGGGCCGCTTTCCCAGACCCGGCCGGTGACCGAGTCGTAGTCGGCGTTGTCCCCAGACTGGGTGAACTGGATGAGAAAGGGCACGCCGTGAGGAAGGGCGTTCTCGAACGACGAAAGACCGACGTTGTAGGTGACGACGGGAAGAGGAGGGGCGTCAGCGGCCCGGGTGCGGGATTGCAGACCCACGAGCGCAATCATCAGGGCGAAGCCCCAGACGAGCCGAGACGTCTTGCTTCGTCTTTTCCGGTCGCAACATCCGGTGTGCTTGGCGACATCGATTCCCCAAAGCATGATCATTCCCTCGGCAGCGCCGACCGCACGCTGCTGGCTGTTCCTCTCGTTCCAGGATTCCAAGCTAGCTCCTATCACACCACCTGAACCGCCTTGGCGTGACAGCGAGAACATGCATATTCCAAGCGCGCACCCATGGCAAGCGGATCTTGGGGAGCTTGGGCTGCGCAAACTCGCTGTGCTATTCTTCTGAACGGGGCAGGGGCGGGGTGCGATTCTGCATCAACGAAGCACTTGCGGAACGTACTTCGCTGGCAACATGGGAAGCCTGTTCGGCCATCACCCGTCGGTGTTGTCAAACCCAACAAGCCTGGGCGAATCGGCGATCGCCACGTCGATTTCGCACGCACCCGGGTGGTGAAGTCCCGTCATCGGGGTATGCGAAATCGACGTTTGACCAAACAGCCTGACGCCTGCAGCCTGAAGCCCTCGTCGGTTGCCCGGGTACGAGCTTGCAGGACGCTGCACTTGGGGCCCGCGAGGCACAGGGCTTCTGCCTCTACTTCGTCCGGAAGCGCAACTCGACGGCCGTGTTCACGGACAAGAGCATCTGGTCGCGCGTGACCCAGGCCATGGTCGCGAGAACGAAGACGAGATCCGTGCGCTGGCCGACCGCCCAGGCCAGGCCCGCTGCCAGGCGGGCCACGGGACCGTTGCGCGCCAGGTAGCCGGTGGCGAACTGGATGGGGAAGGAAACCGAATGGCCCGGGCCGGGCGGCTTCTCGTAGGTCACGAGCGCGCAGGGCAGAAGTGCGCTTGTGCGCCGGTCCTTGCCTTTCAGGTTGGCGACGGCGAGGTAGCCGCCCAGACTCATGCGCGAGGCGAAGGCGTAGTCGACGTGCCCCGCAAGCAGGGTGTTCTGGAACTTGCCCGTTGCCACGCCCTGGGCGCTCTCGAGCTGCAGCGACCAGCTCGCGCGCGAAGGGCCAGGGCCGGTGGAGGGTGGAGGCTCGGGCTCGGCGACCGCGGTTTCGGCAGGCGGGGCAGCAGGCGCCTCCGGCACGGAGACGGCAGGCGGCGGGGGATACCAGGGGCCCTGCGCTTGGGGCGGCGGGTACCACGGATACTGACCCGTCGGCGGCAACGGCGGATACCAGGGGGGCGCGGCCGGCGGGGGCGGCGCCGGAAAAGCCGGGGGCAGGACCGGCGGGGGCGGCGCGGGCGTGGAAGCCGAGGCGGCAGAGTCCGCCGGCGGCTGGCGCGCGGGCTCGAGGGCAGGTGGCTCTTGAGCCAGCGCCTGCGTGGCGGCGAGCAGGACGGCGATGCCTTGGGCCGTGCGAATCATCGGCGGCCTTTCAGAAGCCGGCGCGCGGCGGTGGGCGAGCGCAAGAGCGATTCGGCGCTGTCGAGCAACGCCTTGGCATAGGGTGGGTTGTGGATCTCGGCGGCCTCGTCCTCGAGGAGGAGGAGGAGGTTCCACAGCGCGCGCCCGGCCGGGTTATTGCGCCGGATGACGGCGGTCGAGGCGTGCACCGGATGGACGTCGCCGAGCACCCGGTGAAGGCGCGCGTCCAGGTAGAGCTGCTTGGCTCGTTGCCGGATGCCGCCGGGCCGCCGGGGGTCTTGCTGGGGGCACTTGTCGCAGTCTTGCCAGCGGGCCGCGAAGGTGTGGCTGCCGCCCACGGTGGAGTCGTCGCGCTCACCTTTGTGGCAGAAGAGGCATCCGCCCTCGAGGTCCGCGAACGGAGCCGGGCCTTCGAGCGCGGCCCCGCTCGCCGGATCGAGGCCGCCGCGGCCGAGCCAGATCGCCGCCGCCGACGCGAACGGTGCGTCGGCTTGGCTCGGATCGGGGGTGTGGCAGGGCAGGCAGATCGCGCTGCGGCGGGCGCTCTCGGCCGGCAACGCAGGCAGGACGGCCGGGCGGGCGATCTTGCGCAGGAGCGCGTGGGGCGTCTTGCCGTTCCCATCCACCGTCGGGTGGGGATCGTGGCAGGCAGCACAGGCGATTCCGATGGGGCCGACCTGCTTGGGCGGTTTCAGGCTGGCCATGAACGTCAGGTGGTTCGCGGTGGCGGTGGCCAGGTCCGGCTTCGGCTTCTGGGCGAGCAAGAACCCCCAGGTGGTGTGGCAGCCCACGCACTCGGGTTTGCCGGCCGCGTCCGGGTCGCGATCCGCGCGCGCATTGGCCGACGCGCGCCAGGCGGCCATGTGCCGGTACACAGGCAGGGCATCGTGACAGGTGGCGCAAACGTCGCTGCGCAAGGTGCTCCAGCTCGCGCGCGGGTCGGGAATGGCACCCGGGCCGTGGCAGGAAAGGCAGCCGGCGCCGCCCAGACGCCGCAACATGCGCGGCATTTCCGGCCAGGGCACGTGCTCGTGGCCGGTGCGATTCATCGCGAGCGCCAGATCGTGGAACCCCCCGTCACCGGTGCCCGGCTCCCCGGTCGCATGGCAGGCGAGCGCGCAGCCCGGATACTCGGCGGCACGATCGAGGTAGGGCCCCCGCTTGGGGAAGCCCTCGAGCAGCCGGGCCATGACCGTCGTCATCGGGCTTGCGAGCGAGCCGGCCAGCATCTCGGCGTGGCACCCTGCCCGGCTGCAGTCGAGCGGCACGTCCTCGTAACGGCCGGCAATCAGATCGAGCGGGCGCCCCTTGCCGTCGCGCAAGCGCCAGACGCCGGCGACGTCGGGCAGGAAAGCGGCGAGTCCGTCGTGGTCTTCGATGCGGGATTGGCTCTGGTCCGGCGCACGCAGCACCCGCCAGCCGTCGCCTCCCAGGTAGAGCCGCGCCCCCACGGGGACGGTGGTCAAGCCCCGCGAGAGGGCAGCGGCCGCGATGACGACCGTCTGTTGTGCGGCGTTGCCGTCGCTTCCGTCCCAGCTCGCCTCGAACACCATCGCGCCGCGCGTGCAGCGCGAGATCGGCACCACGCCCCAGGGCGGGTTCGAGGTGCCGAGCGCGGTTCGCCAGCCGGGGGTGCGGCCCCGGACCTCGAAGCCGTCTTCGCTCATGCGCAGCTCGGGCAGGGCCGGCCCCTCGATTTGCCGCCAGCGAATGCGTGGCGGGCGCGGCCCGGAGACGACGTTCACGGTAAGGGTGAATTCTGCATCGAAGCCCACTTGCGGCCTGGGCGGCCCGAAGTCGAGCCGAGCGGATCGGCTCGCATCGACGGCGAAGGGCGGGATGGGCGCGGCCGCTTCGGCGAGGACCGGATCGTCGGGACAGTTGCCGAAGCGACAGGGACCCCGGCCACAATCCGCGTCGAGCCAACAGGTCGGGACCCGGCGGGGAAGGGCACAGACGCCCGCGCGGCAGAGCGCACCGTCGACGCAAGGGTGGCCGCTGCTGCAAACATCGCCGACCGCGTGGTTGCCCGGGTCGCGCACGCACACCCGGTTGGGCAGGGCCGGGCTCTCGTAGAAGCACCGCCAGCCTGCGGCTTTGCCGTCGGGAAAATCCGGCGAGGCGTCGAGGCACACGCGGCTCGTGGTGCCGTCTTCCCCAACCCGTCGGCTGCCGCAGATCCAGCCGGGCGCGATCCCGCCCGGTTTGACCCCGGCCGCGACTTCTCCGCCCGTGCACAGGGTGACCCCGGCGGTCTCACCGCAGTTCCAGTCGCCGTCGTCCGGCATCACCGGGTGGCGTTGCACGCAACGATTGCCCGCGCACTCGAAGGGTGCCGCGAGGTGGGCGCGATCGACGCAGCTTCTGGCACCCGCAGGACAGCGCCAGCCAAGGGGCGAGCTGGCGCGCGCGGGAGCCCGAGCCGCCGCATCCATGGCCGGCCGCGGGGTCGGTTTGCAGCCGAGGGCGATGGCGAAAGCAAGCGTGGCCATGGCGCTAGCGCGCATATCTCCGTCGTCCGATGAGCAGGAGGGCAAGAACCCCAAGCCCGAGATCGCCGTGGCCTCGGCGGCCCGGGACGAAGGTGCAGCCGTTGAAGAACGGCGGCTCCGTGGTCTCGGCGCAGACTTCGCGATCACCGCCGCCCGAGATCCGCCCGGGCAGATCGCGCACCAGGGCCGCGAAGCAGATGCGGCCCACGGCGCCGTCTACGCCCAGGCTCACATGCGCCTGCCGGTCCACCTTGGGCAGGGCGCCGATGAAGATCTGGCGCGGACCTCCGGCCAAGAGCGGTCCTTGCGTCTGCGACAGGACCAGGGTCAGAGAATCGCGACCGCCGTCGTCGCTCGCCTCGGACAAGGAGACGTCGAAGGTCAGCCGATCCTCGGTCCTGTCCGTGCAATCGTCGTCCTCCCGTACCCAGTCCCACACCACCTTGGTCGCGCCCGCGAACACCGGCGCATCGCCGTCAGGTCCGGCGCCGGTGGTGAAGGCGATCTTGCCGCCCAGGCCCTTGCCCCCCGAAGTGGTGCCGCGCAGCTCGGGCCAGTGCACGGTGTAGGCGGCGCCGGGCAGAAACGGGTCGGGTGGCGTCACGGTCAACCGTCCCTCGGCCGCGTCGAATGCCCCGAGGAGCGCCTGCCGGGTGCCGTCCGGCAGATCGAGGAGGATGGGCTCGTTCTGATAGAGCGCGGACGCGGCGTAGAAGGCGTGCAGCGGGCCGGTGGTGGGCACGGCCGCAGCCGCATCGGGCGGCACGGTCGAGCGCAGATCCGGCGCGCCGCAGGTTTGCGCCGACGCCTCCGCCGAGACGAGGCAGACCCAGGCCCCGGCGAAGACTACGGCGCGCATAGCACATCCGCGCAACGCCCGAGCATCTCGCTCCTGTCGCCGTTGCCGTTGAGGTCGAATTCGTCGAGACAGCAGAACCCGTTGTCGATGCAGCACTGCTCGGTCTCGCGCGAACGTTTCTTTTCGGCCGCGACCTTCGCACAGGCTGCCGGCACGGGCTTCTGCTCCACGCAGTAGCCCCACGACTGACCGTCGGCGGCGCAGGTCTGCCGGCCCCAGTAGGTACAGTACGAGATGAAGCACACGCGCCGGCCACCCGGAACGCACACCGCGCAGCGGGTAGGGCAGTCGCTCATGCGGCCACCGACGCAGTAGCGGAAACCGCCGCCGGGACAGGGGACGGGCACGAGGTCGTTGTCGACGACGCCGTCGCAGTCGTCGTCGACGCCGTTGCAGGTTTCGCCGACCGGGGAGCAGCCGGGTGCGGCGGGCGGTGGCGCCGGGGCGCGCGCGGGCGCCGTATCGCGAGAGAGAGCGGGCGGGCCCTCGGGCCAAGTGTCGGCCGGAAGATCCGGCGGTGGGTCCGCGGGCAGATCCGGCTGCGCGTCCGCGGGCAGGTCGGGCCGCCTATCTGCCGCGCCGGCGACCTGCGCATCGCCGGCCGCCGGTGCACTGCCCGTCACCCTGGCGGCGCCGTCGGCCGTCGCTTTGCGCAGCGGCGTGCGCCCGCCGGCGCACGCGGCGAGCACGCACGCGCACAGGGACGCCAGGCGCAAGACATGGATCACAGCCATGATTGTACTGACACGGAAGCGACGAAAAAACACAAACCGGCGCCGATATCGGCCAAACACGATTCCCCTTCCATCGCCACATCTTGTACCATGGCAGCGTGAGCCCTCGCTGGTTGCTGCCGCCGCTCTTCGCGTTTGCGCTGTCGCCGACTGCGCGCGCGGAGGAGGAGGCGGCCGGCCTCGCCGCGGCGCCGCCTCCGGCGGCGCCCGCCGGGTTTGCCGACGGCTACCACGCCGCCGACGTGCACGGCGATCGCGTGCTCCTCCTGCCGACCGCCAAGACCCAGCCCAAGGGCCTCTTTTGTTTCTCGAGCTACGACGTGGTCTTGCTGCAGGCAGGATACGCCGTCACCGACGCGACGCAATTCACCCTCACCTTCACGCCGCCGGTGGAGGGAGCCCTGCCCTTGGACCTCACCCTCAAGACCGCGTTCATTCGCTTGCCGCTGCTGCGCGCCGCCGCGCTCGCCTCGGTCACAGGGCTTTCTGGCGTGGGCGATGTCGGGGTCGTGTTTCTCGGACGGGCCGGCGCGGTCATGGATTTCTGTTTCCGTTCCGACTGTGCTTCCAGCATCACCGTCGGCAGCAACGTCACGTTCGCGGGCCCCGTTTTTCTCATGTGGAACGGCATCGGATGGGTCTGGCGGGTCGGGCGGCGCATCGCCCTTCTGGCCGAGGCCGACACCCTGCTCCCGCTCGGCCGGGTGGTCGGACAGGCAAACGGCTTGCTGATCTGGGGCGGGTTGCGCGTGCCCGGACGCTCGTGGTCGTTCGACGCCGGCCTGGCCGCAAGCCCCCGCACCGGCGACCGAGCTCTGCTGCTGCCGCTTCTGGTCGTGAGCTATCGGCCAGGAGCGTAGGAATACCCGCCGCGACCGGGTTGCGGATGCGCGAGGAGGAATACTCGACGTATTACGACGACGAGCAGAAGCGGGTGTGTCCCGCATGACCGGTCAGCGAGGGGCGTGGTCCGCTGTGACGTGCCGGCCCCGGGAGCGCGGGCATAGGCGTTAAGCGAAAAAGTTGCGCTGGAAGCGCAGTTGGCTGCTTATGTTGATAGCCCTCTCCCTTTGGGAGAGGGTTGGGTGAGGGCGACTGCACCAAGCTCCGGACAACTTGCGA
>Ga0172362_10004104_pt1 | contig 12636 bp, 11 predicted proteins | sample LakKivs1_kivu2a2_FD_114534 | JGI IMG/M metagenome (GOLD analysis project Ga0172362, IMG submission 114534) | Sediment microbial communities from Lake Kivu, Rwanda - Sediment s1_kivu2a2 | ecosystem: Environmental > Aquatic > Freshwater > Lake > Sediment | place: Rwanda: Western Province, Lake...
GGAAGCCCATCGCCCGCCCGAAACGGCGCCGGTATTCGACGATGTCGTTTCCGGCCGCCACCTCCTGCGGCGAGTTGACGTTGACGCCGCTCTCGATCCAGATGGGTATCAGCTCGCCGACGTAGCCGTCGCTGTCGAGGTCGACGATGGGGCAGCCGGCGCCCTTCAGCAGGCGGCACCAGCGCGTCCAGCTCGGCGCGCAGAACAGGCGCGTCATTGCCGGCGAGATCATCGCCTTGACCTTGTAGGCCATGTCCTCGTTGATGCCGACCGCGTCGGGCACGACGTGGCGGCAGATGCGCTCCAGCATCGCGGCGACGAAGTCGCTCCAGAACGCGGCCATGTCGGCCACGAGGGTCGGATCGTCGATCATCATCATGCACAGTCCCTCGAAGCCGCACCACTCGCGCATCTGCCAGAACGGGCCGGCGAAGCTGAGCCGCAGGAGCCAGTCGCGTCCGGCCGCGGCATGGCAGCGGGCCTCGAGGTCGCCCGGGAAGCGCCCCGGCGCGTCCAGACGATAGCGCAGCTTCATGCGCTCCCAGTCGTCGCGGTTTTCGACGGGGCAGCGGATCCACCGCCGCGTGACGAAATCCTTCGCGAAGCGCAGGTATGTCACGTCGAAGCGGTCGGAGATCTCGCAGACGTTGCCCTTCCAGTCCTGCACGACGTAGTGCCCGCCGCGGTGGTCGAGCACCTTCTCCTCGAATTGCGGAATCATGCGGAAGTCGGCGCCGATGTCCACGGGGCCGCCAGGCCCGCGGGCTGCGCCCCGTGGGGCCTCCTCCGCGATCCCGATGACCTGGCGCAGGTGATCGAGCCAGTTCGCCCCTTCGGGCAGCCCCTCGCCGTGCCAGCGCTTCAGCGTGGATTCCCGCGGCCCGCCGGGCCAGAACGGGATTCTGTCCGGCCGGCCGAACGTCAACGCCTCGATGGCTCGCTGTCGCGGTGTCATGTGATCTCCCTGTAGAGGAACCATCCGCCGCGGCGGTGGGCGACGTCCTTGGGCGCGCGGTCGTAGTACAGCTCGAACGTCTCCCCGGCGTCGGTGCGCACGCGGAAGTAGTGCCTGCCGACGCCCCAGCTCCCGCGCCGCCGCGCCCTCGCGGCGTGCTCGGGGCGCATGTTGGCGGCCACGTCGCCGCGCCGCTCGTACTCGTGCCATTCGCTGAGCACCTCGACGACGCGGTACTGCCGCCCGCGCCACACGAAGGCGTCGGGGCAGGGCGGCCGTTTGCTCAGCTCCGGCCGCCGCGCGAACCGCGCCTCAATCGCCTCGCCAATGAAACGGCTCTCGCCCATGCGCCGTGATCGTCCCTTCGCACAGCCTCGCCCGGAGGGGGCGTCGTTCGTTCCAACTTGGCCTCCGGCGGCATATCATACGCCCTCTGGCTGGGGCCGAGTAGCGCGGCGCGCGGCGGTCCGGGCGGCCGTGCGGCCAGGGGACGCGCAGGATGGCCATCGCGGTTGCTTTCTGCCCGGGGGGCTGGACAATATCGCAAATGATGGCGTCCACTCTCAGAAAGCGTGTCCTGATCGGCTACGGCGCCACGTTGGCGCTGATGGGCGTGGTGGTGGTCTGGGCCGTGGTGAACCTGGTCTCTCTGGGCCAGGCCAGCGAGGCCATCCTGCGCGAGAATTACAAGAGCATCGTGGCGGCGGCGAACATGATGGACGCCGTCGAGCGTCAGGACTCTGCCACGCTGCTGATGATGCTGGACCACGGCGAGGAGGGACTGGCCCGGTTTCGCCAGAACGAGAGCCGGTTCCTCCAGTGGCTGGGGCGGGCCAAGGACAACATCACCATACCCGGCGAGGGCGACATCGTGGCGTCCATCGAATCGGCCTATGCGACCTATCTGGTCGATTCCTCCAAGCTCCGCCAGGCGCAGGCCGCCTCGCCGCAACAGGCCGCACAGCTCTATCACCAGACGGTGCTTCCTTCGTTCCAGAAGGTCCGTGAAGAAGCCATGCGTCTGCGGAAGATCAACCAGGACACGATGTCCGCCGCCAGTCGGCGCGCGGAAGCCGTCGCCCGCACGGCCATCTGGTCCACGGTGGCCGTGGCGGCGGCGGCCATCGGCCTGGGGCTGTGGTTCAGCCTGCTGCTGAGCAAGAGGCTGGTCCGCCCGCTCCGCCAGATCATGGAGGCCACCGAGGCGCTGGCGGGCGGCGACTACGACGTGCAGGTGCCCGCCGGGGGGCGCGACGAGCTGGCCCGGCTGGCCAGGGATTTCAACGCCATGGCCCGCAAGCTCGGCGGCTACCACCGCATGAACGTCGGGCGGATCGTGGCGGAGAAACGCAAGAGCGAGGCCGTCCTGCGGAGCATCGACGACGGCGTGGTGGTCGTGGACGCCGAGCTGCGCGTGACCAACATGAACCCGCAGGCGGGGCGCATCCTCGGCCTTGACAGCGACGTCGCGGCGGGCAGGCACTTTCTGGAGGCCGTCAGGAACGAGCAGCTCTTCGAGTGGGTGAAGCAGACGGCCGCGTCCGGCCAGCCGCCGAGGCTGGAGGAAGGCGGGAACATCCTGTCGATGGGCGAGGGGGATTCGACCCGGCATTACATGTTCGCCATCACGCCGGTGGTCAGCGAGGGCGGCGGGATGCTGGGCGTGGTGCTGCTGCTCCGGGACGTGACGCGACTGAAGGAGCTGGACCGGATGAAGAGCGAGTTCGTGATGATGGCCTCGCACGAGCTCAAGACGCCCCTGCAGGGCCTGGGCATGAGCATCGCGCTGCTGCGGGAAGGCGCCGGCGACAGGCTGGACGACAAGCAGCGGCAGTTGCTGGATGCCGCCGGGGAGGAGCTTGCCCGCCTCAAGAGCCTCATCAGCGACCTGCTGGACCTGTCCCGGATCGAGGCCGGCAAGGTGGAGATGGACCTCGACCGGGTGCCTCCCGGCGTGCTGGTCAACAAGGCCGTGAGCGTCCTGGCCGCCCAGGCCGAGGGCAAGCACGTCGCCCTGACCGCGGAGGTCCCCGACGACGTGCCCGAGGTGCGGGCCGACGCGAATAAGATTACCTGGGTGCTGACCAACCTGATAGCCAACGCCCTGCGGTATGCCGGCAGCAGGATCGCCGTGTCGGTCCGCCCCGGCGGCAGGTGGGTGCACTTCTCCGTCGCTGATGACGGCGAAGGCATCCCGCCGGACATTCAGGGGCGCATCTTCGAGAAGTTCGTGCAGGCAAGGAGCGCCACGAGCGCCGGTGGGACCGGGCTTGGCCTGGCCATCTGCCGGGAAATCGTCCGCGCCCACAAGGGAACGATTTGGGTGGACTCGGCGCCCGGCGAAGGCGCCACGTTCACCTTCGCCCTGCCGGCGGCGCGGGAGACATGAAAGGACCCGACATGGAAACCAGAGGCGTGCTCATCGTGGACGACGAGAAGAACATCCGTCTGACGCTCCGGCGGGCCCTGGAGTCGCTGAGGCTCGACACCGACAGCGCGGTCAACGGCGAGGAGGCCCTGGCCAAGCTGCAGGAGCGGCGCTTCAGCGTCGTCCTGCTCGACCTGAAGATGCCGGGCATGGACGGAATGGAAGTGCTTCGCCGGCTCCGTGCGGCGCGGCCGGAAGTCAAGGTCATCATCATCACCGCCCACGGCACCATCGAATCGGCCGTGGAGGCCATGAAGCTCGGGGCCGCGGACTTCATCCAGAAGCCCTTCGCGCCGAAGGAAATCCGCGACCTGGTGACGAAGGTCCTCGACCGGGACAAGCTGGCGGCCGAGAAGGCCGAAAGCTACGAGGAACACGTCGAGCTGGCCAAAAGGTGCATCAGCCAGCGGCAGTTCGATGCGGCGGAGGAGCACGCCCGGCAGGCGGTTTCCGCCGACGCGACCAAACCCGAGGCGTTCAACCTGCTGGGGGTGCTTCTGGAAATGGCCGGCAGAAAACTGGAGGCGCAGAAGAACTACCGGGCGGCCCTGGCGCTGGACCCGACCTACAGGCCGGCCAATGAGAACCTCAGCCGAACGACCGGACTGACCTCCGGCGGCATCAGCGTGGGCGCCGGCACGGGCGGCGGCGAGGCGGGCGGGGAGCGAACGCCGTGACCGCCTCGGACCGTTTCATCGTGATCGTCGGCTGCGGACGGCTGGGGGCCTACCTGGCCAACCGCCTCAGCCGGGACGGGAATGGCGTGGTGGTCATCGACGCGGAGGAACAGGCGTTCGCCGCCCTTTCGCCGGAGTACAGCGGGTTCCGCGTCGAGGGCGACGCGACGGAACTTGCCGTGCTGAGGGAGGCGAAGGCGGACAAGGCCGACGTCGTCGTCGCCGCCACGCGCGACGACAACGTCAACCTGATGGTCGCGCAGGTGGCCAAGGTGGAGTTCGGCGTCGCCCGCGTCCTCGCCCGCGTCTTTGAGCCGCGGCGCGAGGCCGTCTGCCGGAAGCTGGGCGTCGAGACGATCTGCCCGACGGCGATGTCGGCCGAACTGTTCCTCAAGGCCATCGCGCGGGAGCCTGCGCCATGAAGGTCCTGATCGTCGGTGGTGGAAAGAGCGTCTACTTCCTGTGCCGGACCTTCCTGGCCAAGGGCCACGAGGTCGCCCTCATCTGCCGCGACCATGAGGAATGCGTCCGCATGGCCCGAAAGCTGAAGGCCACCGTGGTCCATGGCGACGGCAGCGACCCGGCCGTCCTGGAGGAGGCCGGGGCCTACGGGGCCGACGCCGTGCTGGCCGTCACGCCCCGCGACCAGGACAACCTGGCCGTCTGTCAGCTTGCCGCCATGGTCTACCGGGTCCCTCACGCCGTGGCGCTGGTGAACGACCCGGACAACGAGAAGGTCTTCCGGAAACTCGGCGTGGCCGCGCTGTCCACGACGCGCGCCATCGCCAGCATGATCGAGCAGCGCACGGCCATCGAGGAGATCACCAACCTGATCCCCGCGGGCGAGGGGAAGGTCAACATCACCGAGGTCCGGGTGGCGCCCGCCTCGCCCGTGGCGGACAGGACGCTTCGCGACCTGTCGCTGCCGGCCGACAGCCTCATCGCTGTGGTCCTCCGCGGCGAGCAGGCCATTGTTCCGCGCGGCGATACGGTCCTTCGCCCGGGCGACCAGATCGTGCTGATAACGCTTCCGGCCAACCACGGGCCCGTGCTCAGGGCCATCACTGGCGAGAAGGACTGAAGGAGCTCGCCTTGCGCGAAGCCAGCCACCTCCGGCAGCGGTACCGGACGATCCTGTCCTACACGGGACTGGTCCTGGTCCTTGGCGCGGGTTTGATGCTCACCCCGCTGCTGGCCCTCGTCGGCTGGCCCGGCGAAGGCCCCCGGGCCTGGGCGTTCCTCGTTCCGGCCGCGGCCATGGCTGGCGTGGGACTGGCGGCCTGGCGCCTGCTCCGCGTCAGGGATCACGTCGTGCTGTCCGTACGGGAAGGCGGCGTGATCGTCCTGTTGAGTTGGATGCTGGTCTGCCTGTTCTCCGCCTGGCCCCTCATGGCCGCGACGGGACTGAGCTTCACCCAGGCGGTCTTCGAGTCGGTCAGCGGCTGGACCACCACCGGCCTGTCGGTGGTGGACGTGGCGCGGGCCGGGCACGTGGTCCTGCTTTGGCGGAGCATCATGCAGCTTGCCGGGGGCGCCGGGCTGGCGATCATCATGATCTCGGCCATCACGGGCCCCAGCGGTCCGGCCCTTTCGCTGGCCGAAGGACGCGAGCAGCTCGTCCCGCACGTCCGCCAGTCGGCCAAGCTGGTGTTGATGATCTACGGCGGATACGTCCTCGTCGGCGTTCCGGCCCTCCGCCTGGCGGGGATGAGCTGGTTCGACGCGGTGAACCATGCCTTTGCGGCCATCTCCACGGGGGGATTCTCCACGAGGGCCGAAAGCATTGGCTACTGGAATTCACCGGCCGTGGAGGCGGTGACGATGCCCCTGATGGTCCTGGGCAACCTGAGCTTCCTCACCGCCTGGGTGCTGCTTCAGGGCAAGTTCCGCGCCGCCGGTCGCGATGGCGAAGTCCGCCTGATGGGCCTGCTCCTGCCGCTCTGCGCCGCCCTGCTGTTCCTGCTGACCACCCGCGGGCTGTACCCGACGTTGGGCAAGAGCGCCCGGGTGGCCATCTTCGAGACCGTGACGGCCCTGACGACGACGGGCTTCTCCACCGTCGGCTACGGGAACTGGAACTCCTTTGGCTGGGCAGTCCTGATCGTCCTGATGCTGATCGGCGGCGGCACGTGTTCCACGGCCGGCGGCATCAAACAGTATCGCGTCCACCTGCTCTGGAGGAGCCTGGTGTGGGATCTGCGGCGGGCACTGCTTCCCCAGACGGCCGTGACGGCCGAGCCGGTCTGGCAGTCCGACCGGCAGGTGTTCGTCAGCGACGCGCGCCTGCGCCGGGTGGGCACCTTCCTGTTCCTCTACCTGCTGACATTCGTCGCCGGCTCGGCGGTCCTGGCCGCCCACGGCTACGGGCTGAAGCAGTCGCTCTTCGAGTACGCCTCCGCTGTCGGCACGGTGGGGCTGTCCGTGGGCGTCACGTCACCTTCCGCCCCCCCCGCCGTGCTCTGGGCCGAGGCGATCGGGATGCTTCTGGGCCGGCTGGAGTTCTTCGTCGTTCTGACCAGCGCCGCCAAGCTCGCCCGGGACACCTGGGCGATGCTCGGTCGGCCCTGAAGCGAACGGCTGCCAGCCGCCGCCCAAGGCCTTGAACAGCGCGATCAGGTCGGTCGCCAGCGCCGCATCGCTCTGGGCCAGGGCGTCCTCGGTGGCCAGCAGCGACTGCTGGGCGCTCAGCACGTTGAGGAAGTCCGTCCGCCCCTGCGTGTAGAGCTGCGTGGCCAGCTCGACCGCCTTGCGGTTGGCGGTGACGGCCTCCGTCAGCGCCTTGTGCCGCTCCTGCTCCCTGGCCGAGGCGATCAGGGCGTTCTCCACCTCCTGCATGGCCGCCAGCACCGTCTGGCGATACGCCAGGATCGTCTGCTCCTGAAGGGCCTTCTGGACCTCGATGTTGGACAAAATGCGCCCGGAGCTGAACACCTGCCAGCTCACCGACGGCCCGAACGACCAGAACAGGCTGAGCGGATGGAACAGCAGGTTGGTGTTGGCGGCCTGCCAGCCCAGTCCGCCGCCGATCGTGACGCGGGGGTACAGGTCGGCCGTGGCCACCCCGATCCGCGCGGTGGCGGCGTGGATGCTCGCCTCGGCCTGGCGGACGTCGGGCCGGCGGCGGAGCAGGTCGCTGGGGACGCCGATCGGCACGGCCGGGGCGGCGAAGGGGATGCCGCCGGTGGGCGACAGCTCTTCCAGCAGCGCCCCGGGCGGCCGGCCCAGCAGGAAGCTGAGGCTGTAGATCGTTTGCCTCGCGGCGCCCTCCAGGGCGGGAATCTGCGCGGTGGTGGTGGCGACCTGGGCGTCGGCGTTGGCGACGTCGAGTCGGCTGACGAACCCGCCCTCGAACCGCTTACGGGTGAGGGCGGCGCTGCGCTGCTGGGCGGCGAGGTTGCGCCGGGCGATGGCGATCCGCTGCTGATAGGCACGCAGGGCGACGTAGTCGGCGGCGACCTCCGCCGTCAGGCTCACCAGCACGTCGCGGCGGCTCTCGACGGCGGCCAGCAGGTCGGCGTCGGCGGCCTCCACGCCGCGCCGAACGCCGCCGAAGACGTCGATCTCCCAGGCGGCGTCGAAGCCGAGCTGGTTGAGGTTGGTCACCGGGGGCTTGACGCCGCGATTGCCCGCGCCGGCCCCCGAGCCGCGCCCGCGGCTGTAGGAGCCGCTGGCGTCGACGGCGGGCCCCAGGGCCGCCACCGCCACGCCGCGCGCCGCCCGCGCCTGGCGGATGCGAGCGGCTGCCAGCCTGACGTCCAGGTTGTCCTCCACCGCCCGCGCCACCAGCGCCGTCAGGTTGGGGTCGCCGAAGGCCACCCACCACTCGGCCAGCTCGACGGCGCGGGGCGCAGCCGGGCGCGTGGCAGGCTGGGTCGCCGGCGGCGGCGCCGCCGTGAGCCACTCATCCGGCAGCTTCTCCCACGGGGCGTGGAAGTCCGGGCCGACCATGCAGCCGCTCACGCCCGCCGCCAGAATCACAACGCCCGCCAAAGCGAAGCTGTCTGTCCGCCTTCTCATTGTCCTGGCCTTTGCACGCTGACCGCTGACCGCTGATTGCCGACCGCTGAAAGCTACTCGTACCGCAGCGCCTCGATCGGGTCGAGGCGCGAGGCCTTCCAGGCCGGGTAGAACCCGAAGATGATCCCGACGCTGGCGGAGACCGCCACCGCCGCGACGATGGCGGCCGGCGAGGTCGCCACCGGCCAGCGCAGCGCCATCCAGACCAGCCACGAGCCGCCGTGCCCGAGCAGGATGCCCATCCCGCCGCCGACGAGGCACAGGACGACCGCCTCGACGAGGAACTGGCGGAGGATGTCGCCCGCCCGCGCCCCGACGGCCATCCGCAGGCCGATCTCCCGCGTCCGCTCGGTGACGGACACGAGCATGATGTTCATGATGCCGACGCCGCCGACGACCAGCGAGATGGCCGCCACGCACAGCAGCAGGTTGGTCATCATCCGCGTGGTGGAGGTCAGGGCCTTGGTCATCTCGGTCATGTCGCGGATGTTGAAGTCGTCGGCCTCGCCCTCGCGGATGCGGTGGCGCTCGCGCAGGACGGCGCTGATCTGCCTGATGGCGGCGGGGATTTCGGCGGTGCCGGCGGCCGCGGCAAGCACCTGGTCGACGTTGGTGAAACGCACGGGCATGGGGTTGTCGGCCGCCTGCACGTCGGATCGCTGCGGGTAGAGCGTCGGGCCGTTGCTGGGGTAGAGGTTGCTGAGGGTGTTGACGGAGCTGGAGCTTCCGGCGGCGCTCTGGTTGGCGACCTGTGCCGAGGAGCCCGTGACGCGGTACTTGATGGTCGTCCAGGGAGCCAGGATGATGTCGTCCTGGTCCATGCCGACCATGTTGGCGCCCTTCGGGTTGAGCGTGCCGACCACGCGGAACGAGACGTTCTTGATGCGGATTTCCTTGCCGACGGGCGACTGCCCGCCGAACAGCTCGCGCACGAGCGTCTGGCCGAGCACGCAGACCTTGTTGCCGTTCAGCACGTCGCGGTCGGAGAACACCTCCCCGTCGCCGATGCTCCAGTCGCGGATGTCCAGGAACGCCGGCGTCGTGCCGTAGATCGAGCTGGGCACCCAGTTGCGGTTGCCGTAGACCACCTGCGTCCGCGCCCGCACCGCCGGCGCGGCGTTCCGCACGGCCGGACAGTCGCGCAGCAGCGCCGCGCAGTCCTCCGGCGTCAGCGTCGTGACGCTGCCGGCGCCGAAGCTCACGCCGCCGCTGGCGGCCGTGCCCGGAATCACCAGCAGCACGTTGGCCCCCATGGCGGAGATGGACTTCTGTATGGCCGCGCTGGAGCCCTCGCCGATCTCCATCATGGCGATGACCGCCCCGACGCCGATGACGATGCCCAGCGTCGTCAGCAGCGCCCGCATGGGGTTGCGGCGCAGCGCCCGCATGGCCGTGCGGATGGTGCGGATGGACTTCACGGCTCGCCTCCTTCCGCCCCGTCGCCGTCGACGATCACGCCGTCGTGGATGCGGATCACCCGCCGCGCGTGCCGCGCCACCGCCGGGTCGTGCGTCACCAGCAGGATCGTGATGCCGTCGTGTGTGTTGAGCTCCTCGAAGATCCGCAGCACATCCTCGCTGGTGTGCGAGTCGAGGTTGCCCGTCGGCTCGTCGGCGAACAGCAGCCGCGGGCGGTTGACCAGCGCCCGCGCGATGGCGACGCGCTGCTGCTGCCCGCCGGAAAGCTGCGACGGCTCGTGGTGCATCCGGTCGCCCAGGCCCATCCGCACCAGCAGCTCCTCCGCCCGCTTGTGCGCCTGGCGTTCGGAGAGGTGGTCGGCCGCGTAGCTCAGCGGCATGGCCACGTTCTCCAGGGCGCTGGTGCGGGGCAGGAGGTTGAAGCTCTGGAAGACGAAGCCCACCTTGCCGCTGCGGATGGCGGCCTGCTGGTTGGGCGAGAGGCGCGATATTTCCTGTCCGTCGAGCCAGTACTCCCCGCTGCTGGGGCGGTCCAGGCAGCCCAGCAGGTTCATCAGCGTGCTCTTGCCCGAGCCGCTGGCGCCCATCAGCGCCGCCAGCTCGCCGTGCTGGACCGTCAGCGAAACGCCCTTCAGCACCGGCACGTCAATCGTGCCGATGTGGTAGGTCTTGTGGATGTCCTTCAGCCGGATCAGTTCCATGACTGCGGCTCCTTGCCGGCGCGGCTCACGGCGGTGGCGGCGGCCCGCCCCGCCCGCTGCCGCTGCCGCCGCCGCTTCCGCTGCCGCTGCCTCTCTTGGACCCTCGCCCGAATCGCGGCGGGGCGAACGGATTGTTCACCTCGCCGCCCCCGGCAGCCCGCGACGTGGCCGCCTGCACGCCCGTGACGACCTCCAGCCGTTCCGTCAGCCCCTCGCCGGTCACTTCCGTCATCGTCCCGTCGCTGGCGCCGACGGTCACGCGGACCGGACGGACGAACTTGCCGTCCGCCGTCCACAGCACGCCCCGGCTGGTGCGCGGCGAGCCGGCGCCGCCGGCGCGCTTGCCCGCGCCCGCGGGCGAGTTGGCGTCGCGCGGACGCTCCGGGCGCGGCGTCTGGGCCGCCTGCGCCTCGCCGCCACCGTTGCGGGCAGCCGGCCCGCCCCGGGCCTGGCGGAACTGCGGCGCCACCTGCTCCGCCGTCGGCGTCCACCGCAAAGCGGCGTTCGGCACCAGCAGCACACCCTCGCGCCGCGACAGCTCGAACTTCACGTTGGCCGTCAGGTACGGCAGCAGCCGCAGCGAGGAATTGTCCGTCGCCACCTCCACCGTGTACGTCACGACGTTCTGCGTCATGGAGGCGTTCAGCCGCACCTTGCCCACCTGCCCCGTGAACGTCTCGCCGGGGAAGGCGTCGACGGTGAACGTCACCGGCTGGCCGGCGTGTATCTTGCCGACGTCGGCCTCGTTGACCGCCACCCACACCTGCATGTGCTTGAGGTCCTTGGCGATCAGGAACAGGCTGGGGGCGTTCAGGCTGGCCACCACCGTCTGCCCGATGTTCACCCGGCGGTCGATGATCACGCCGCGCACGGGCGAGGTGATGACGGTGTAGCCGAGGTTGCGCTTGGCGCGGTCCAGGCCCGCCTGCGTTTGGGCGACGGCGGCCCTGGCCTGAAGGATCGCCGCCTCGCCCACCGCCACGTTCGCCTTCGCCGCCTCGTAGGCGGCCTTGTAGGCGTCGTAGCTGGTCTGGGCGAGGGCCTCGGAGGGCCCCAGCTTCTCGGCACGCTGCCAGTCGCGCTCGGCCTGGTAAAGGTTGGCCTTGAACTGCTCCAGGTCGGCCTTGGCGCGGGCCTCGCCGGCCTGCGCCGACTGCACCTGGGCCGTCGCCTCCGCCGCCGCGGCGCGGTACAGCGAATCGTCAATCCGCGCCAGCACCGTGCCTTCCTCGATGGCCGAGCCGTAGTCCACCGTCTTGCCCGCGGCGTCGGTGCCGAACGAGAGGATCTGCCCGGCCACCTGGGCGCCCACGTCGATCACCTCCTCCGGCTCGACGGTCCCCGTGGCGCCGATGGTCACCAGCAACTCGCCGCGCTGCACCGCGGCCGTGCGATACGCCGCCGCCTCCCCGCCGCCCCGGAGCATCCACGCCGCGGCGGCCACGCCCACTCCCGCCACGCATACAAGAATAACAATCCACGTGATCCAGGTCTTCATGGTTCACCTCGTCGTGCTGCTGCGGCCGGGACGGCCTCGCCGCCCCCGGCGCCGCCGCGCCAAAGGCGCCGCCGAATCTCCCCGATGCCCGCCAGGCAGAAGGCCGTGAGCTGCTCCACCGTCTCGTCGAGCCTGTCGGCCTCCAGCCGCAGACCGGCGCCCTCGTGGGCCGCCATGCGCTGCCTGTGCATCAGGTGCATGCACGGCCCGATGACCGCGGCCACGCAGAGGCGCTTCGCCCGCTCGTCGGCCTGCCCGCCGAGAAGCTCCCCCACGATGCCCCCCATCGCCTCGCGAAGCGGGCGGAGCGTGTCCTGGATGACCCGCGCCAGCAGGCCCGTCGGCTGGGCCATCTCCAGGCCCATGATCCGAAACTCCAGCCCGTCGTCGCTGACCACGCGCTGGAGCATCGCCCGGATGCGCCCCCGCAGGCGCTGCTCGGGCGGGGCGTCGGCGGCCACGCCCCCGTCCGGCGGGAACGCCTTCACCATCCGCAGGTGCGCGTAGCGCCACGCCTCCTGGTATAGCGCCTCCTTGCCGCCGAAGTAGTAGTTCACGGCCGCGATGTTCGCCCCCGCCTTCCGGCAGATGCCGGCGACGGTGCTGCCGCGGAAGCCGCGTTCGGCGAACTGCCTTCCCGCCGCCTCCAACAGCCGCTCGCGAGTTTGTGTGCCGTTACGTGCCATTGCTGCTACTTTGCCGTCAAGAACTCAAACGTTTATTTCAAACCGACGTTTCATTATAGCCCGACACCCATCCCTGCCGGAGGTTAGTGGCAGGGTGTGCAGGTTCTGGCCCGCATGGCCGGGTTCTGCACACGCCGCCGCGAGCCGCCCGCACGGGGAACATCCATGGTTCGGTGCCATGCCTGCCTGCGGTAGGCAGGCTCACGCGGCCGTTTGCGTGAGCATGTCCCGGCCGCCGACGGGAAAGACATGCTCA
>Ga0172362_10004105_pt1 | contig 12635 bp, 9 predicted proteins | sample LakKivs1_kivu2a2_FD_114534 | JGI IMG/M metagenome (GOLD analysis project Ga0172362, IMG submission 114534) | Sediment microbial communities from Lake Kivu, Rwanda - Sediment s1_kivu2a2 | ecosystem: Environmental > Aquatic > Freshwater > Lake > Sediment | place: Rwanda: Western Province, Lake...
CTCAAGGCCCGCTACCGGGGCACCGTCCTCGGATTCCTCTGGTCCTTCTTCAACCCGCTGCTGCTCATGATCGTCTATACGGCCGTCTTCGGCCTGATCATCAATCCGCGCGACCCGGCCTTCGAGTCCGATCCCATGATCTACGCGCTCTATCTCTTTTGCGGCATCCTGCCCTGGCACTGGTTTTCCTCGTCCACCCTGGAATCGGCCAACGTCCTGATGATCAACGGCAACCTGATCAAGAAAATTCTCTTCCCGGCCGAGATCCTTCCTGTGGTCACGGTGACCAGCAACATGATCCACTTCTTCTTCGGTCTGCCCATCATTCTGGTCTTCATCCCGATTCTGGGAAGGCCGCTGACACCCTATGCCCTGTTGCTGCCTGTCGTTGTCCTCGTCCAATTTGTTTTTAGTCTCGGGTTCAGCCTGATGATCTCCTGTCTGACCGTCCATTTCCGGGATATCAGAGACATCCTGGCCAACTGGCTGACTTTTTGGTTTTTTGCCACCCCGATCATCTATCCCATGACTTTTGGAAGCATCCAAAAATCAGCTGCCCTCCGTCTGATGCTCAACCTCAACCCCATGACCCATATCATGCAGGGATACCAGTACTGTCTGTTCTACGGCAGCCTATTCCATTGGAAACGTCTAGGCATGACATTTCTGGTATCCCTGATTGTCTTTGCTCTGGGCTACATGATCTTCGACCGGCTGCGGGATTCTTTCCCGGAGGAGGTCTGATTGCACGCCATCGAAGTCGATCACGTCTCGCGGATCTACCAAAAATACTCCGCCCGCCATCGGTTCCAGACCTTCAAGAGCGCGCTGGTCAAGGGAGATCTTTTTCGGGCGCTTCGTCCGGACGAGCTGGTGACGGCGCTCGATGACGTGACACTCTCGGTGGAGAAGGGCCAAACTTTTGGTGTAATCGGGGAGAACGGCTCGGGAAAGAGCACTCTTCTCAAGCTCATCGCCGGGATCGCCAAGCCGACCACAGGAGAAGTCCGGACGCGGGGCAAAATCTCAGCCCTGATCGAGCTCGGGGCCGGTTTCCACCCGGAGATCTCGGGCCGGGAGAACATCTTCATCAACGGCATCATGCTGGGGCTCACCCGGAAGGAGATCAGTGCCAAGTTTGATGAGATTGTGGCTTTCGCTGAGCTCGAGGATTTCATCGACGCTCCGGTCAAAACATATTCCTCCGGCATGTACATGAGGCTGGGGTTCGCCATCGCCATCAACGTCAACCCGGATATCCTGCTCATCGACGAGGTGCTGGCTGTCGGAGACGCGGCTTTTGTCCCCAAATGCCTTGACCGGATTGACGATTTTCGGCGCCGCCAAAAGACGATCCTTTTCGTCAGCCACGACTTGACCACGGTGAAGAAGATCTGCGACCGGGTGGCCTGGCTCAAGAACGGCCGCGTCCAGATGATTGGCGAGCCCAAGCGGACGACGGACGCCTACCTCCAGGACGTTGCCGAAAGGCAGGAGAGGAGCTTCGAGCGGCGTCAAAAGGAGCCGGCGGCGGAGCCAACGAGGCAGGAGGAGCGGCGTGAGGACCGCTGGGGGAAACGCGAAATCGAGATCACAAGGGTTGTCCTAAAAAGCCTCGCCGGAGAGGCGAAGCATGTCTTCACTCCGGAGGACGGCCTGCTCATCGAGATGGATGTCGTGGCCCACAGCCCGACGGACGATTTCGTCTTCGGCATAGGCGTGTTCAATTCCCAGGGCATCTCCTGTTACGGGACAAACACCCAGCTCGAGGATTTTGAGCCGGTCTCGATCCAGGGGGTGGGCAAGGTCGTCTGCCGGATTCAAAAACTGAACCTGGTCAACGGTACCTATTATCTGGACGTCGCGGTCCATAAGAGGGACGGATATCCCTACGACTACCACCGCAATCTTTATTCATTCTTGATCTCATCAAGCCATAAAGATGTGGGCATCGCCCGGCTCGATCACGATTGGAGCTTCTCACCGGGGATCGCCCTCAAGTCGCCGCGGGGATCGCCCGGATGAAGGACAAATCCGGAAAGGTGCGCTCCCGTGAGGAGCTCGTTCGAATCCGCCGGCGGCTCAGACGCCAGGGAAAGAGAGTTGTTTTTACAAACGGCTGTTTTGACCTTCTCCATGCCGGGCACGTCCGGTTATTCCGCGAAGCCAAGCGGCTCGGCGACGTGCTCATCGTCGCCCTTAATAGCGATGCCTCGGTGCGACGGCTCAAGGGGAAGGCCCGGCCTGTTTTCCCGCTGAAAGACCGATTTGAGATTCTGGCTGCGGTTGCCGATATCGACTACCTGACTTCGTTCGCCGAGGCGACGCCTCAGAGAACGATCGCGGCACTTTTGCCCGATGTCCTGGTCAAGGGGGGCGACTGGGGTCCCGACGAGATCGTCGGACGGAGCGAGGTCGAGGCGGCCGGCGGCCGGGTCGTCCGGATCCGGTATTTTAAAGGCCATTCCACCTCGTCGGTCATCCGCCGGATCGCCCGGTTCTGGGCCCCATAAGAAAAGCCCGTCCTTTTCCCTGTGGGCGGGCGAAAAAGACGGGCTCTTCAGGTCTAAGGAGCAGTTTGAGATCGTGCTCAGGATCAAAATTGGCAGCCGCTTTTGCAGTGGCTGACCCGAGGAACCATGTATCTCTTCATCTCGGGCTCCTTTCCAAAATAAATCCTACTAATCTTATAATATAAATAGGATTTAGTCAACCGCGGACCCGCTCTGTGATGAATAGCATGGCGATTTCGGTCAGTCAGGGATGGGGAGCAGCCGAAATCAGACTCGCGCCTGTTCGGGTTTTTTATAGCGGGCCCTCAACGGTCTTCTGAGCGGCTGCGGAACAGGCAAGGACAATCCCTGATTTCTCCCCCTTTTAAGTGTAACCTTCCCCCTTATCTTTGCGCTTATCCTCGCTGCCTGCCAGTTGGAAGATACGATCCGGAAAATTTGGGGCATCACCCATTTCTATGGAGAGAGGCTAAACTGATATCCGGTCCGCCTTCGCTGGCCGTCACTTTTTCCGGTGCTCCTCAAGCCAGGACCGGCTAACCCAGGACCAGAATTGCCGATGAAATTTTCCGCTCGGCGCGTGATTCTGCAGGTATGAACTGGGATTCACAGGCTCCTTGTCGTCGGGAGTGAATCGCGTCCTAAAGGATGGGGCGTAGAGAACCCAGGCCTCGGGATGGAATTGGACGCCCAGGACATGCCGATAGTGTTCATGCTCTATGACCTCGACCACTTTTCCGTCGAGTGAGGAGGCGATGACGCGGAAGCCCTTCCCGAGTTTTTCCACCTGCTGGTGGTGAGAGGAGAAAACGAGAGGACGATCTTCCTGCTTCCAGCGGATGTCGTGCGGGAAACGGCCTTCCTTGGCGAACTGGATTTCATGGAAGGCGAACCCTGAGTAGTCCCTGTGCGGGAAGAGGCGCGCGTAGGGGTTCGAATGCCAGTGGGAGGGACCCAGGGCGATGACGTCCTCGAGAGTTCTGACACCATAGACCTCAGACCAGATATCCTGGGTGAGCGTTCCTCCCGCTCCCACGTTGAGCGTCTGGCAGCCCAGGCAAATGCCAAGGACGGGCAGGTCCGGATGCCGATCGAGGAAACCCTCAAAACTCTCGTCCTGGTGCCCGCCAAGAAGATGAAAGGCAAATGAGACTTCGAGCAAATGGCGATAGGGATCTTCGATCGTGGTCAGGAGGCTGGTTTTTTCTTGGTAAAGGGAAGCCGGAATGTCCGGTCCGCCAAAGAAGATAATCCCGGCGGCCCGTTTAAACAGTTTCTCGAAATCCGGTGTGCAGGCGTTTTTTTTATAGACCGTTTCCTCCGGAAGAGGCGCGGAGACTGGGGAGAAGGTGATCCAATCGAGCTCGTTCTGGGCGGCGAAGGCTTTGGACTTCTCGTAGTCCGTTTTTTCCTTTTCGTGGTACACCCCAACAACCTCAAGGTTGGGAATATTGATGAGTTTGTTTTCCCGGAGGGTCATCAAATCCCTGATTGTCCCGATTGAGGGATAGAGAGCGATGACAGTGACCCTATCTCTCTCCGGCGGGGCTGGTGTGTCCGGATCTCTCGACGGATTCAAGAGGAAAAAGCCGAAGGATGAAATGGCTACAATCGCCATCAATCCGAACCTGATAAGGAATCGAACGATTGGCTTTTCAGGCCTCATTCCTTTCTCCTAAGGTCGATGCGCTCGAGCGCAGATCTCGATCTATATTATATTTCATGGACTCCCGGTTTAGGCGTGGGGAGCCCGCCTCGTTCTGAAACCCACTCGGCCAAAGGAGATATCCATGGCCTTAGCTCGGATGGCTTAGGCCGAGCCAGTGAGCTTGAGCAGCGCCCGGGTGACGGCGGCCTCGATGAGGGGAAGCTTATAGCCGTTTTCCTCTAGAGGCCGGGCATCTTGAAGGTCGGCGCGAAGGGCCTCTTGGATCAATGCCGGGCTGAGCTTCTTACTTTTAACGGCCGCTTCACTTTTGGGCAGCCGCCACGGGATAGGGGCGACGCCCCCCAGGACAATTGACGCTTCCCTCAGTCCGCCTCCCAAGACAGTCCCCCGCACGGCGGCCGAGACCAGCGCAAAATCCCAAGTTTCTCTCTCTTTGAGCTTGACGTATGCGCTCCTGATGCCCTTCTGAGGCAGGGGGAGCCTGACTTCTTTGACCATCTCGTCCGCGGCCAGGACGTTCTCGCGCCTGACATTTTTTGATGGCAGGGCATAGAACTCGGAGAGGGGAAGAGTTTTCTCGCCCCCGGGCGAGCCAATCGTGACCTCGGCATCCAGGGCGATGAGCATCGGGGCGAGGTCCGAGGGATGGACAATGTGGCAGATTCCGCCGCCGAAGACGGCGTGATATTTGTTGCGGCCCTTGGCTGCGAAGCACTGGCTGCCGCCCTTCTTCCGGCAAACCATCTGGACGTCCCGATAGTACCAGCAGCGCGGTCTCTGGCAGAGGTTGCCGCCGACGCCGCGGCCTCACTTAAACCTGGATAATCCCGCTTGATCATCGGATCCGCCGCCAGAGCGGCGACCGTCGTCAGCGCGCCAATCCGGACTCCGTCCCGATCCTGCCGAATCGCGGCCAAGCCCGGAACGGACCTGAGGTCGATAACCAGGTCCGGCTCGACGACTCCTTCCTTGATTTTGGTGAGCAGGTCGGTTCCGCCCGCCATCAGGACGGCCTTCCCGTTCGCTTTGGACAGCCAGCCGAGCGCCTGTTCAACAGTCTGGGGTTCGGTCCAGTTGAAATTTTTCATGAGCCCGCCTCCTGATCCCTCAGGGCCTTAAGGACTTTGTCCGGAGTCATAGGGATTTCCCGAAGATGGACCCCGACGGCGTTGTAGACAGCGTTGGCCACGGCGGCTGTGCTCGGAATCCGGGGCGGCTCGCCGAGCCCTTTGTTTCCCAGGTTATTAATCCTGGGGTCCACTAGGTCAACGAACATGGGGACGATCTCCGGCACGTCCATAGAGGTGGCGATTTTATAAGCCTGGAGGTTGGGGTTGACCATCTTGCCCGTGTTCTCATCGATGACTCGCTCTTCGAACAGAGCCGTGCTGAGGCCCTGCGTGACGCCGCCGACGACCTGGCTTTCGGCGGTCAGCCTGTTGAGCACCCTTCCGACCTCATGGACGGCCACGTGCTTGAGGACACGGATCCGCCCTGTCTCTGTGTCGACCTCGACTTCGGCGAAATGGGCGCCGAAGGTATTGTAGGCGAAGCCGGCCGGGAGGTCGCCTCGCTCGCCGTGAAAAACGGTCTCCCTGCGGAGCTGCGCGAGCAGGTCTTTGAAGGCAATGCCGTTTTCCGGTTTGTTCCTGTCGAAGAGTTTCTTATCGGCGAGAACAATGTCTGCCGCCGGAACGCCCAATTTTTTGGCCGCCATTTCTTTGAGAAATTCGGCCGCCTTGAGCGCCGCGTCGCGGACAGCCGGTGCCACTGAGGGCGCCGTCAGGCTTCCTCCGGAACTGGGTGCCCAGGGAAAAACCGTATCGCCGATTTTGACGGTGATATCCCGTGGCTCGAGGCCGAGCGTTTCGGCGGCGACTGTGGCCATGAAGGTCCTTGTCCCGCAGCCGATATCCTGGGTGCCGCTGATGGCCTCGACACTTCCGTCTCGGTGAAGCTTTATGTCAGCCAGGGTTCCGGGAACTCCTGCCCCCCACCAGATTTGACTGGCCATCCCGAGGCCCCGCCTTACCTTTCCCTGGCCCTGGCCGGGCTTCTTGTTCCGCCGGGACCAGCCAATCTTCTGGGCTCCGATATCGTAGCACTTCTCCAACCCCTTGGAGGAATACGCGATCCCGGTTCCGCCCTCGTTCGAGCTGGTGTAATTCTTCTTGCGGAGCTCCAGGGGGTCGAGTCCGAGCTCGGCGGCGAGCTCTTCCATGAAGCCCTCCAGGGCAAATGTCCCCTGGACATGGCCCGGCGCCCGCGTCGGCCGGGAGGCGCCTGTGTTCGTGAAAACCGTGAATTCTTCGACTTTTACGTTCGGACACTCATAGACATCAATCAGGGGTTCGGAGCATCTGTCTCCCCGGCCCACGCCGCCGCACGTATAATTTTTCATGAGCAGAGCGGTCAAAGTTCCGTCCCTCTTGGCTCCTCCCTTGATGGTGATGTGGGACGACGGCCGGTTGCCGACACAAAGAGAGTTTTCCTTTCGCGAAAGGATGATTTTGACCGGTCGACCCGCCTCCTTGGCCAACCGAGCGGCGACGACCGTGTGCTCGTTAAGACTCAGCTTGCTCCCGAAACCCCCACCCATATACATTTTGATCACCCGGACCTTAGTTGCGGGTATGCCCAGGGCCCTGGCGAGTCCGTCGCGGACGCTAAAGAGAGCCTGGGTTGAGTCCCAGACTGTGAGCTCGTCCCCTGACCATCGGGCGATGCTCCCGTGGGTCTCGACCGGGTGATGGATTTCTATAGCTGTTTTATAGGTCCTCTCGAGTGTTACTTCTGCTTCGGCGAAGCCCTGGTCGATATTCCCGCGAGTGTATTCGTTAAATTTCTCGACGTTCCCGGAGTCATGGACCTTGGGGGCACCCTCGGCCATAGCCTTATCCGGGCTGACGACGTGGGGAACGGTCCGGTATTCCACCTTGATGAGTTTCAGCGCTTCCTCGGCTGTCTTCTCATCGATTGCCGCCACTGCGGCGATTTGTTCGCCTTCGTATTTCAGCCGGCCATCATTGAGCTTGAGCACGGCCTTGACCCCGGGTAGGCTCTGGGCCGGGCTGAGGTCCAGGTTAATGATTTCTGCGGCCGCGTAGGGGGAACGAAGGATTTTGCCGATCAGCATATCCTCGAATTGGATATCGTGTGTATATTGAGCCTGGCCTGTAACGACCAGCCGACCGTCGACTCGTTGCGTCGGGCGGCCGATGAGCTTGAAATCCGGCTGCGCTTGAAGGGTGGTCTCCTTCCCCTGGGGTTCTTTCCCTTTGGCCGTTTTGAGATAGTCCAGGTTGCCGTTTTCCCGATATTCGTGATTTCTCATTTCAGGCCTTCCTCATCTTCTGCGAGGCCGCGGCCACGGCTTCGGAAATCTTGACATAGTTCCCGCAGCGGCAGAGGTTGCCGCTCAGGCCGGACTTGATTTCCTCCGGCGAAGGATTTGGATTCCGGTTCAGGAGAGCAACAGTGGACATGATGAATCCCGGCGTGCAATAGCCGCATTGATACCCGTCCTTCTCAATGAAGGCCTGCTGCACGGGATGAAGGTTTTCGCCTTCGGCTAAGCCCTCAATGGTTGTGACTTCCTTTCCGTCGGCCCGAATGGCCGGAAAGAGGCAGGAATAGACTGCTTGCCCGTCGACGAGCACGGTGCAGCCGCCGCATTCCCCCCGGTCGCAGGTCTTCTTGGTGCCGGTGAGCTTCAGCTTCTCTCGCAGCACCTCGAGCAGGGTTTCTCTGGGTTCAACCTCTACGGTGACGCGTTTTCTATTGAGCTCGAAAACGATGCTCTTGTGAGTGAGAGCGGGAGGTAAGGAAATGCCGGCTTGGCCGGCCTCACGGCCGCGGATTCGGGTGACAAGCGCAGCTCCCGCGGCCCCGCCCCCCAGGCCTCGAAGGAAGGCGCGCCGGGTGACTGGGTGGCCCCTTTTTTTTGATGGGTTATCCATCGGAGCACTCCTTTTTGGATTAACCAAAGGAACGGTCAGCCGGCCAGGCGCATAACGGCGATGAGGAGAAGGGAGATCACGACCGTTGCGGGGGAAATCCAACGAGACGCTTTCCCTCTGATGAATGCGTCTTGCGCTTTTTCGCTGGCGGCGATCCGTTCGCCGAGCCAGAAACCTGCGGGCACTGTGAGCATGGAGAGGCCGATCGAGATGGGCGCATAATAAAGTGACAGAGGATAACCGGTGCCGGCATAGACGCAAGCCGGGATTCCGGTGGCGAATTTTACCAACGGAAAAAGATTCACGGCCAGGAGAGCGGCTCCGGCTCCCAGAGCCGCCTGTCCGGTCCTTTTCCGGGTCAACGATTGCCTGACGATGGCGATGACTAAGAGGAAGGCTAAGGCTTCCATCCAGAAAGCGAAGATGGGATTGGCCACCGCTCCGTGCTTAACGGGTAGCGAGAGCAGAAGCGCATCGAACAGCTTCATGAGTGTCGCGAGACAGACCATGAGGATAATGCCCAAGACCCGGCGGGTGAGGACCCAAGCCGAGGCAATGACCAAGAGGGCCACACCCGTCATGATCGAACCCGAGGCAAGAGACGTGCATCTCTTGAGTCCGAGGCCGATACTGACTTCGGCAAGTCCCCAGACTGCCCCGAGCATGATGACGTTGGCGAGTTGAGGCAAAGGATTTTTTCCCGACATATGTTCCTCCACCATGGCGTGTGGACTCATTATAGAGACCCGCCGGCGCTTTGACAACCATTCTTTTTGGAACGTGTCTTGTCATATAATACGAGGGGGTGGACGGTGTGTCAGATGAACGCGCCGAAATAGAAGTTATCTTCTATGCCGGTTATAAAGGCCGCGAGACGCCTCGAGCCATCGTTCTGGCCGGCCGGGAGTATCCGGTGGATGAGATTATTTGGCGGAAAAAAGGCCAGGACAGGGATACCCGCGAACCCTATGAGCTTCTCCGCTGCCGGGCAGCCGGCCAGGAATTCACCTTGAAAATTCTTCCATCCGGAGAATGCCGGCTTCTGGGTCGGCACCGCCTGCTTCCCCCATCCTGAGGTTTTTTCCTTCCCCGGAGAACCTTTTCAACCCGTTTTTCGTCTATCCCTGTGAGGCCCGGATGGATAGGCATAGCAGGCAGAGTGAAGAGTTTAAGGATGGATACGAAGATGAAAGGAATGAAAACCGCGGCCATTCTTGTCCTTTTGGCGCTGGCCCTTGGGTCAAGGTTCGCTCTTGGCTCCGGGCCAGAGCGTTTGGTCATCCCCAAGCTATCCCATTCCCCTAAGATCGACGGCGTTTTGGACAATCCTCTATGGGACGATGAAGCCCTCAAGATTGAAGATTTTGTCCAGCTTTCGCCAAAGGAGAAGGGGACTCCTTCGGAAAAAACGGTGGCCTATCTGGGTTATGACGAGAAAAATCTTTACCTGGCGTTCCGCTGTTTCGATTCCGAAGTCAACAAACTTCGGGCCAGCGTGACCAAAAGGGACGATTGCATCAATGACGACTGGATCATTGTCTTCCTCGATACCTTCAACGAAAAGCGCCGGGCGTTCTCGTTTTTTCTCAACCCCCTGGGAATCCAGATGGATGCTATGCGCATGGAAGAAGGCGGCAACGACAATATGGACGTCTCATGGGATACCGTCTTCGAGTCGGACGGCCATATCGATGGTCAGGGTTATACGGTGGAAATGGCGATTCCCTTCAAGAGCCTGCGCTTTCCCGACAGGGAGGAAAAAATCTGGAACATCGTCCTTGGCCGCAGCATCCCGCGCCGAGGCGAGGTCATCGTCTGGCCCGCGATGTCGCGCAATATCCCGGGGCTTCTGACTCAGGGAAGCGAGTTCTCAATTCCGGGTCGGGTTGTGAGGGGAAAAAACCTTGAGGTCATGCCCATCGCCACCTCCCTGAAGCATGAGGGGGGTGGGCTCGACTTCCAGCCGGGTGTCAACCTGAAGTACGGAATGAGCTCCGACTTCACTATGGATTTTACTCTCAACCCCGACTTCAGCCATATCGAAGCCGACGCCCCCCAGATTGACGTGAACCTCCGCTATGCCCTTCGCTATCCGGAGAAACGGCCCTTCTTCCTTGAGGGGATGGAGATCTTCCGCTTCCCGGAAATTGAAATGGTTTATACCCGCCGGATCATCGACCCCGCCGCAGGAGTCAAGGCCACCGGGAAGGTCGGCCGCCTGACCTACGGCCTCCTTTCGGCCTATGATACGAGCCCGACCGAAAGCCTTTGGGACGTTCATGGAGAGGTTCAGAACACGGATCAGAACGCCCTGTTCAACATCGTCCGCTTCAAGACCGACGTTTTCAAGGAATCCTACCTGGGATTCTGCCTGACGGATAAGGAGATCGATGGCACTTTCAATCGGGTGGCGGGGTTCGACGGGCAGTTCAAGCTGAAGAACAAGTACTTCTTCAATTTCCAGGCCATCGGTTCCAAAACCAGATATGAGGACAAGGAGACGGGCCTGGCTCCGGCGCTGTATGGCGATTTTTATTATTTCACCAAGCACTGGGGAGCGGGTGTTTTCTGGCAATCCATTCATCCGGATTTTGAAGCCGCTTCGGGTTTCGTCAACCGGACCGATTACAAGTCCTACGGGGCGAGCACACAATTCAATCTTTATCCGGATAAAAAATACTTGAACCAGGTTAATATCGGTTTTCGAATCGGCCGGAGGGACGACTATTTCGGGAGCGCCGCCCAGGACGAATATGTGCGCGCCAGCACTCAGCTCCGGCTGACCGAGTTCAACCGAGTTTATCTCCAGTTTGAAAAGGCCATGGAATGGTATGAAGGGATCCGGTTCCACAAGAATGCTTTCTCGCTGGAGGCGGAAAACAACATCGTCTCTTGGATGCCGTTCGGGCTTTACTTCGAAGTCGGCGATACGATCAACTACGACCCGGACGACCCGTTCCTTGGTTGGGGGATCACGTCTGCACTGATGCTGAACTTCAGGCCGAGCAGGCGCCTAGTGATGGGGCTGGACTATAGCAAGAGCACCTTCTGGGAGAAGCGGGGGGGTGCCCGGCTCTGGGACTATAACGTAATCCGCGAGCGGACAACCTACCAGCTTTCTAAAACTCTATCCCTTCGAGCGATTGTCGATTACAATCTCTTTTATGATCAGGTCTTCGGGAGTTTTCTCGTCAGCTATGTTCTAAAGCCCGGCACAGTGTTTTTCTTGGGCGTGGACACGAACTATTTTGAGAACGATTTCCGCCGGTTTGAGCGCGACAATTACAGCGTTTTTGTGAAATTCTCTTATTGGTGGCGCGTATAGGCTCGGGGCATAGGCTCGAGGGCCCGCGAATTTCCTTCAGCAAAGGAAATTCGCTTGTTTCCTCGGCTCGCTTCCTTCTTCGAGGAACCCTTCCCGCTCGCTTCTGGAGGACCCTCTTCGCCTAGTCCCATCGCCCTGGGCAAGAAAAGAACTCCCGCTGCGCTGCGGAGGGCTTTCTCGTGCGGCCTGAAAACACCTGCTTTTTAAGGGGAATGAGATATAATAATTTGTTAGATCATGAGTCTTGACTTCCTGGGAAAAACGGACGTCTTTAAACGTTTTGTCGAGGACGTCCGGCAGCGCAAAGACGGGCTCATGGTGGCTGGGCCCGGCGAGCCGGCGGTTCCCTATTTCCTGACCTGCCTCAGCCGGGAGGTCGATCAAAGAATCGTTTTTATCCAGCCGCGTTCACGAGTTCTGTCGACACTGGAGGAACGCTGCCGTTTCTATTTCTCCCAGTTCTCCCTTGCCTCGGGCCTTGAAACTTTTCCCGAACTCGCCGAGAGTCCCTACGACGGGATTCCCCCTTCTCTCGAGGCCATTTCGTCGAGGATGAAATTTTTTTACAGCCTCAGGCATTCTTCTCCAACCCTTGTTCTCACCCATATTTTTGGACTGCTCAAGCCGTTTCCGGCGCCCGATGTTCTCCGCGATTCCTTCCTGGAGCTTGAGGTGGGCCAGGCGTTCGGGCGGGACCGCTTGCTCCACGCTCTCCGGGATTTTGGCTACGTGAAGGAGGAGCTTGTTGCCTCAGCCGGCGAATGCGCCTGGCGGGGCGGAGTGGTGGATGTCTTTTCCCCATGGAACGCATCTCCTCATCGGATTGAATTCAGCGCCGACGAGGTCGTCTCTATCCGGGAGTTTGACCCGTCCACCCAACGCTCATCGGGTCGAGCGCCCCGGGTTGTCGTTCCCTCTTTGAGAGAATTCCCGGCCGAATCAGCTTTTGTTGATTCCGTAAAACAGTTGGCCCCGCTCAAGATTAACCCCGAGGACGAGCTTCCTCCGGATTTCGCTTTCCTGGCGCTTGTCGACAAAAGGCACTTCGTTCCCTTCACCCACTACCTCAAAGAAGCCGTTTTTATCATCGCTGAGCCCGAAGAAGTAGAAAAGGAACTCATGGAGGCAAGGGAAGCGCTGGACAAACAGTACAAAGACCTTCAGCGGGA
>Ga0172362_10004107_pt1 | contig 12634 bp, 13 predicted proteins | sample LakKivs1_kivu2a2_FD_114534 | JGI IMG/M metagenome (GOLD analysis project Ga0172362, IMG submission 114534) | Sediment microbial communities from Lake Kivu, Rwanda - Sediment s1_kivu2a2 | ecosystem: Environmental > Aquatic > Freshwater > Lake > Sediment | place: Rwanda: Western Province, Lake...
GCAAAAATACTTTTAAAAGTATGCATTCGAGTTGTCTGGTATGCGAAATAGCCATTTATTAGTATGGCATCTTTACATTGCATAACGAGTTCAATGATGACTTGAGGAACAAACAATGAAAGACTTGAAATATTGCTGTCTCTGCGGCGAAGAACTCAAGGGCAAGACTTTACTTGACGGCAGCATCGAAAAGTATTGCCAGAACTGTGACCACGTTTTCTTTAATGAACCTTCCCCTGCCGTGATTGTGGCAGTCATAAACAACAGCAAAGTCTTGTTAACAAGAAGCGTAGGATGGAATCACTCTTACTGGGGATTAGTCGCGGGACACGTGAAATCTGGTGAAACTGCTGAAGAGACAGCTGTCCGAGAAGTTAAGGAAGAGGTGGGTCTCCAAATCAAGAACCTAAATATCCTCGGAACCTTCGCGTATAAGGACCGTGACCTTTTAATGATCGGGTTTAGAGCAGACTCGGGAACTGTTAACATCAGGAAGTCTCAAGAGTTGGAGAAGGCTGAATGGTTCTGTCTTGATGGTGGTCTGCCTGTTCGACCTGGGTCAATCGCAAGTCAGATTTTGTCTATGATTACGTCAAGGCTTTAGCTAAAACCAAAGTGCCATTGTTTAGACGGTTATTCTGTATTTTTCAGAGTCTTAGAATACTGGACAAGTAGGCTTTTCTAATTAAGTAACTCTTAAATACGTGGAAAAGATTTTCTGCTAAACCAAGCTTCAAAGTAGGGGGCTAACATACGTCTTTAGAGAATGACAGGCGCCTACTTATGCTGGACAAGTTTATGATGCAACATGGGCATCGGAAAGACGCTCTTCTTGAGATTCTTCATTATGCCCAAGAAATTTTTGGTTATCTAGACAAAGATTTACTTGCACACATCTCTGTGTCGCTGAACCTTCCCCCAAGCCACGTTTACGGGGTAGCCACGTTTTATAATTTTTTTAAGCTTAAAAAGCCTGGAAGCCACATAGTCACTTTTTGTCTTGGAACGGCATGTTTCGTTAGAGGTGTCGAGGAAATCATATCCGCGGTCGAAAACGAGTTTAACGTTAAACGTGGAGAAACCCGAGCAGACGGGAAACTCTCTCTTTTCATCACCCGTTGCATAGGCGCATGCGCCATGGCTCCAAACGCAATCGTCGACAACGTAGTTGTCGGAAAAGCCACTCCAGAAACAGTGGTTAACAGGATAAAATTGGCGCTGGGAGAGGAAAAAGTTGAAGCCGATTGACATAGTCAGGCTGGCGGAAAGAGATCTTGACCTTCGAAGGTCGTACAAGTACAGAATAAACGTTTGCTGCTCAAGTGGCTGCCTACCGTTCGGTGCAGAAGCAGTACTAAAAGCTTTCGAGGAAGCTGTAAAGGAGTTCGGTGTTGAAAAAGACTGCAAGGTTGCTAGAACAGGCTGCGTTGGAACCTGCAGTGTAGGTCCAGTAGTTGTTGTGGAGCCAGGAGATTATCTTTACCAGAACGTGGTTCCTGAAAATGCACGGGAAATAGTGAAAGAACACATTGTGAAAGGGGCACCTGTTAAAAGCTTACTTTACACAAATGAAGCCTTCTTCAAAAAGCAGCACAGATTAATCCTCAGAAACGCAGGAAAAATTGACCCTTACAATATTGAAGACTACATAGCAATGGGTGGATATTCTGCACTAATAAAATGCCTGACCAAGATGACCCCGAAAGCAGTCATAGACGAGGTTACGGCAAGCGGCTTAAGGGGTCGAGGCGGCGCAGGATTCTTAACTGGTCAGAAATGGAGTTTCGTCGCAAGAGCGTCAGTAAATCCAAAATATGCCATAGCCAACTTGGACGAGGGTGATCCGGGAGTATTTGCAAATCGAACACTCGCAGAGGCTGACCCACATGCCATCATTGAGGGCATGCTCATCGCGGCGTATGCGGCAGGAGCAGAATTTGGCTATATATACATCAGAGCAGAGTATCCACTTGCAATCACAACCTTGAAAAAAGCGCTGGACCAAGCTAAATCGCTGAATCTTGTCGGCGAAAACATTCTTGAAACTCCTTTTAAATTCAATATCGATTTGAGACTTGGAGCTGGAGCCTTCGTGGCAGGCGAGGAGACAGCCATATTAGCCTCCGTTGAGGGAAAAAGGGCGATGCCTCGTCCTCGTCCACCGTATCCTGCGACTTCAGGTTTGTGGGCGAAGCCAACTCTCATACAGAACGTTGAGACCTTGGCAAACATTCCCTTGATAGTGTCGAATGGTGGAGCTTGGTTTGCCGAGATTGGTACGCCTAGATGCAGTGGCACCAAGTGTTTTTCTCTAACTGGAAAAATCAGCAGCCCAGGACTCATTGAGGTGCCCATGGGAACCACTTTGAGAGAAGTTGTGTTCGACATAGGTGGAGGTATCCCTAACAACAGAAAATTCAAAGCAGTTCTAGTAGGTGGACCGTCAGGCGGATGCCTCCCCGAAGAACTTCTAAATTTGCCCATTGATTATGAGTCCCTAGCAAAGGCTGGCGCCATCATGGGTTCAGGCGGCATAGTCGCAATTGACGACCAATCATGCATGGTTGACACTGCCAAGTTCTTCACTGACTTCTGCGTGGACGAATCATGCGGAAAATGCGTTCCCTGCAGGGTTGGGCTTGCCAAAGTTAAAGGAATCTTTGAGAGAATCATGCGGGGAGAAGGAAGATTAGAAGACATGAAGATGCTGGAGGACGCTGGCAACTACATCAGGGAAGCCAGCCTATGTGGACTTGGGCAGACCGCGCCTAATCCTGTCTTGACGACGTTGCGGTACTTCAAAGATGAATACATTGAGCACATCATTGACGTGAAGTGTTCAGCAGGAAAGTGCTTCAAAAAAAGAGATGAAGGTTGATAAACGATGAGTGTAGGAACCATCAAGCTGAAAATTAACGAACAAGACGTCATATCCCAGGAAGGCGACACAATTCTTAAAGCAGCGAAGGAACATGGTATAGACATTCCCACGTTATGTAATCTGGACGGTTTAACGAGCCTAGGTGGCTGTCGCCTCTGCCTCGTGGAAGTCAAAGGATCACCGAAACTTTTCTCCGCGTGTACAACCCCAGTCAGCAACGGAATGGAAATCACAACGAACTCAGAAAAACTGAGGCAATACCGTAAAATGGCTTTAGAGCTCATTCTTTCTGAAAGAATACATGTCTGTTCAGTCTGCGTGGCTAACGGCAACTGTGAGCTTCAGGATTTAGCTAACAAATTGGGAGTTGACCACGTCAGGTTTGAACGTGACTGGAACTCGCATAGCTTGGATTTAACGCATGAGTTTCTAGTCTTCGACCGGAACAGATGCATATTGTGCACCCGATGCATAAGGGTCTGTGACGAAGTTGAGGGAGTCCACGTTCTTGACCTCAAAAACAGGGGGAAAGACTCAGAGGTTATTGTTGACCTTGACGACCAATGGGTTTCTTCGAAAACTTGCACTTCATGCAGAAAATGCGCCAAAGTTTGCCCTGTTGGTTCAATATACGTCGAAGGTCAGCCTATACCGCAGACGAGAGACAAGGGAATAGCGGAGTTCGTACTGGCCAGGAGGCGTGAGTAGACGAACACAGCAAACAAGACACGGGTTGCTACAGTCTGGCTTAGCGGATGTTCAGGATGCCACATGTCATTCCTCGATCAAGATGAACGCCTCATAGAGTTAGCTGCAAAAATACAGCTTGTCTACAGCCCAATTATGGATGTCAAGGTTTTTCCCCCAAACGTAGATGTTACACTTGTTGAAGGCGCAGTTGCAAACGAGGAACAGCTGGAAATGATTAAGCAAGTGAGGGAACGAACGAAAATCCTCGTGTCGTTGGGTGACTGCGCAGTCACTGGGAACGTCACTGGATTAAGAAATACAGTTTCGAGCAGTGTCGAATCAACGCTTAAGAGGGCTTTTGTTGAAACAGTGGATGTTAACGGAAAAGTTCCGGATGAGGTTCCGAGGCTTCTGAAGCAGGCGATTCCGTTGCATGAAGTGGTTAAAGTGGACTGTTATGTTCCAGGCTGTCCTCCTTCCGCTGACCTCATAAACTATGTTCTAACGGAGCTGTTGGCAGGTAGGATGCCTAACATGGAAAACAGGTCGAAGTACGGGTAAGGAGATGACCAAGAATGGACAGAATTGATGTAAGCCCCGTGACAAGGATTGAGGGACACGCAAAGGTATCCATCTTCCTAAAAAAGGACGGCACTGTTAAAGAGGCAAGGTTCCAAGTTACCGATTTCAGGGGATTCGAAAAGTTCTGCGAAGGACGCCCGTTCTACGAGATGCCTAGCATAACCTCGAGGACTTGTGGAATCTGCCCAGTCAGCCACTTACTAGCCTCCGCTAAGGCGTGCGACGACATAGTAGCCGTTAACATTCCGAGGTCAGCTGATCTACTACGCCGCTTAATGCACATGGGACAGATAATTCAGTCTCACGCGCTTAGCTTTTTCCACCTTTCATCGCCTGACTTGCTTCTAGGAATGGACGCAGACCCTTCGGTGAGAAACGTTTTCGGTTTGATCGAAAAATATCCTGAATTTGCCAAAAAAGGCATTAAACTGAGAAAATTTGGGCAGGAAATCATTGAATACCTAGCAGGAAAAAGAATCCACTCAAGCGACTGGCTCGTACCCGGCGGCGTGAAAACTCCGTTGTCAAAGGATAAGTCTGAGAAAATACTTGCGAGTCTGCCTGAAGCCTTAGGCATCACTCTTGAAACACTGTCTATGTTTAAGGGTAAATTGGACGGCTTAAAGGATGAGATTGAAGATTTTGGCAACTTTCCAACGTATTATTTGGGTCTCGTAACTCCTGAAGGCGGGCTTGAGCATTACGATGGGAAAATAAGAATAGTTGATTCGAAAGGCAAAATCGTCGCGGACAATCTGGACCCGAAGAAATATTATGAGTACATCGGTGAAGCCGTTGAACCGTGGAGCTACATGAAGTTCCCATTCTATAAGCCTCTGGGATACCCAAACGGCGTCTACAGGGTAGGTCCTTTATCTAGGCTTAACATTGTTTCGCGGTGCGGCACCCCATTGGCAGATAAGGAACTGAAGGATTTCAGGAAGTTTGGCAAAGGCGGAGTTGTGCAAAGCACCTTCCTCTACCATTACGCACGTTTAGTCGAAGTTCTTTTCTGCCTTGAAAAAACAAAAGAGATTCTGGAGGACTCTGAGGCTTACGTGGATAATGTTTGGGCTAAGGCTTCCGTCAACAGAAGCGAAGGCGTAGGAGTAGCTGAGGCTCCGAGAGGAACGTTGATCCACCACTACAAGGTCAACAGAGAAGGCTTGATAACATGGGTAAACATGATCATCGCCACGGAAAATAATAACCTTGCCTACAACATGGCTGTCACCCAAGTCGCAAAGAAGTACGTCACCAAAAAAAGGCTGAACGAAGGTTTACTGAACAGGGTTGAAGCTGTTGTTCGGGCGTTCGATCCTTGCTTGAGCTGCGCAACGCACGCCGTTGGAGAGATGGCTTTAGATGTCCTGCTTTATGATAGTGAAGGAATTCTTATAGACAGATTAACCCGTTAAAGAAAATTCATAAAAACATGTTGGGCGTTGCATCTTTATCCAAAAAAAAGTTTATTAACTTGTGGTTTTCTTGGTTATTACAGCGAACCCTTTAACACCTAGATTGGACACACCAAAAATAACATAGCCCAAGTTTGGTATTATTTCTATTATTGTTTCGTGCTTTTCCTCTAGAGTTTCTAAAAACTTCCCCAAAGTTTGAAGGTCAGTTTCAAAATAATGTATCGGAAAATAATAAACCTTCCAGTGTCTTCCATCGTGACTAATGTCAACCTTAATTCCTTCAAAATCAAACTTTAACATCGATGGTTTTTCTAAAGCTTTTTTTCGTTTTTCTTCACTAAGATTGTAGTTTAGTGTAAGTACGATATCTTCATGAGATGGAGATGGTAAAGCGCCAACATTTTGAATCCAGTTTCTACGGGTTTCATCAAACAGTCGCCTGAACTCTTTTTCTCCAAGGTCTTTTATTAGTTGTTCTTGGATTCTGACTGCATCTTCTTTTTTCGCGCTTTGAGAAAACATTTTCATCCTAAACATAATTAATCTCAAGATTGATTTAAGTTTTTAAGAAAATTTTCAAAAGCATTGAATGCGTCCTTTTTATTAGGCGAGCTAAACAAATGATGATTCTGGATAGTCAATGTCCAATCCTTAAATAAACGCTGGATGCTTACGTTGAGTTTGGAGATTGCAGAGATAACGTTTGATTCCAAGACCAAACAAATTGTAAATGTGTTTTTTAGAAAAGACCTTAAATTCAAATGTCAACATTGCGCAGTTTTCTGCTGCAGGCTTGGCGGACCTAAGCTTAACGTTAAAGACCTTCAAAGGCTTGAGAAAGCTGGCTATAAACCAGAAATTTACATTGACAACATCGGGAAAAAAGGTGATAACGAACAGTACATGAAAGAAAAAGAAGACGGCTCATGCGTATTTCTGAAATATAATATTGAATCCAAGAATTATGAATGCACTATTTACGAGTTCCGCCCATCAGTTTGCAGGTTTTACCCATTTGAGTTTTTATCAAAAGGTCAAAACACAGGGGTTCTCAGAATTATTCCGTGCTGCAATGGTTTAAACGTATTGAATGGAGAGCCCATTGACCGAAAATTTTTTGAGAAAAACCTGTTGGAGGCAATCATCGACTCCATCAAGAGCTAGCTGGAAAGTCTCTATGATGCTAAGGATAGACCAATATGATGTTATTTAATGATAAATATGGCTAATAAATCGAGAATCCTTTTTCTGCTTGTGAATAAACAGTCTTGTAGTTCTTATAAGCCGTCGCGTAAATTTTTCGGTGTTCACGATTCGGTTTAAAAACGTCTTTTATCTTAACTGCTTCCTCAACTGCCTTTTCGAGGCTTGAATACTGTCTTACGCCAGTTCCAGCAAGTAAGGCTGCTCCAAGGGCTGCGGCGTCGTCAACTTCAGGTATTCGGATTTCTTTACAGAGGATGTCTGCTTTAATTTGGTTCCAAAGCAAGCTTCGGGTTTCGCCTCCAACCATGTAGAGTTTCTGAACCTTTACGTCGAGGCTGCTTAGAAGCTTGAAGGTTTCAAGGTACTGGAAGGCGACTCCCTCAAGAATTGCTCTAATGAAATGTCCCTTTCCGTGCGAAAGATTGATGCCAAAGAAAATTCCTCTCGCCTTCTCGTTAAATTTCGGGGAAAAAGCACCCGCTAGATACGGGTAGAACAAGAGACCGTCTGCGCCAGGACTCGTTTTTTCAGCTTTTTCTGTAAGCAAATCGTATGGGTCCACGCCTAGCTTTTGTGCTTGAATTTTTTCTTCACTGCAGAATGTGTCCTTGAACCACCTTAAAGAAGCGCCTGTGGCCGCAATAGTAGCCTCGTACTCCCATGTGTCAGGTATTACGTGGCTGCAGCACGGGATTCTTCCTTTCATGTCAATGGCGGGTTTTCTTAGAGGCACCTCAAAGATGGAACCTGTGCCTGTTCCTATGTTAACTAAACTTGGTTTTGTTACACCTGCGCCGAGACATTCGCACGGTCGATCCCCACCTCCATTCACCACTTTCAGTCCTTTTGGAAGGTTTGTTTCATGCGATGCTTTAGCTGAGACTTCGCCTATGACTGTTATGGAATCTCTAACTGGAGGGAGCTTCTCAACTGATATGTCTAGAGTTGAGCACATTTCAGTGGACCATTTTCTGTTCGTGACGTCAAAAAGCATGGTTCGAGAAGCCATCGAGTAGTCCGTTCCCATCTCTCCAGTAAGTCTAAAAATGATGTAATCCTTCGCACAAAGAAAGCAGGCAGTCTTTTCATAAACCTCTGAGACATTTTCTTTAAGCCATAAAATCTTGGACGCTGAATAGATAGGATTAATTGGCACACCAGTAATGGATAAAGCCCTTTCTTCGTTTATCAGTTCACGGATTTTTTGTGCCTGTGGAACGGTTCGGTTGTCTAGCCAGATGATGCTGTTGTATAGCTCTTCGCCTTTTTTGTTAATTGGTACGACTGCTTCTCTTTGTGATGCAACGGATAATCCAACTATCTCGTCTCCACTAATACGAGCCTTTTTTAGGCTTTCCTTCACTGTCTTGACAACGGCGTTCCACCATTCCTGAGGTTTCTGCTCAGCCCATCTCGGTTGAGGATGGTAAACAGGATATTCTTCCTGAGCCTCTGAAGCATTCTCACCTCTGAGATTGAAAATCATTGTTTTACAGGCTGATGTTCCTAGGTCGATGCCTATAAGATACGAGGTCATCACCGTTCCTCCAGAATCGGACCCAAATATGTTTAACCATATTAATGAGAGTTTCCAACAATCAAAGATTGGCAATCACAAAATTGCGAAACCAAATACTCTGTCAAAGAATTAAAAAAACCTAAACTGCTTTGAATCAATCATGTACAGCAACTCGTAGATAGGCGTTAGTTTTTTGAGGATGCACACCCTCATGGAAAGAAGAGAGAATACTGTATGATTAATTATAATAGAAATTATGAGAAAGTGCTTCTCGGGTCCGTATTAAATGATATTATGCGCGAAGCCTTCAAGGCTCACATTTTGGTTCCCGCCTTCAACATTGCTTATTTGCCTATGGTTGAGCCAGCTGTGGCAGTTCTAAGGGAGCTTGAGAGTTTTGGCCTTCTCGAGGTTGCAGTTCCCGACATAGAGAAGTTTGGCGCTCAAAGCCTGAGTGCAGTACAGCGAGAGTACAAAAAACACAAGGACAAAGCTTACGCTAGGCTTCACTTGGATCATGTCCCAGTTATAGACGAAGACGGCGACCTTATGGACTGGAAAAAGATGATACAGGAGGCACTTGCTCTCGGGTTCGACTCGGTCATGATTGACGGGTCAAGGCTGAGTCTTGAGGAAAACATTGAGGTCACCAAGAAAGTCGTAGAAATGGCTCATGCAATGAAGGTTCCCGTTGAGGCTGAGCTTGGCGCCGTCTACGGGCATGAGAAAGGACCGTTGCCTCCTTACGAAGAGCTTTACAGTTCAGGCAAAGGATTCACCGACGCTGAGGAAGCAAGAAGGTTCGTTGTTAAGACTAATGTGGACTGGCTTTCCGTAGCTATCGGGAACATTCATGGAGCCATCAGCGGCGCAGCAAAGGACGAGAAGAAAGTGAATGCTAGGCTTAACATTGAGCATCTTCAGAAGATTGTTTCAGTCACGAATGTGCCCATCGTGCTTCACGGCGGATCAGGCATCGAACGGGAAAGCGTACTTGCAGGCATCAGAAACGGCGTCACAAAAATTAACATTGGCACAGCGATTCGCCAAGCATACGAGAAAGAGCTCCGAAAAACAGGTGAAGTTGAATCCGCCCAGATACAGGTAAAAGAAGAAATGGTGCAACTGATTGAAGGCTACTATGGAATACGAGGAAGCGCTCGGAAACTATCCTCATTGCTTGAGAAACAATGATGGGATGGTTTGTTAAAGCCACCTTTTTTCTGGTTGATTAGTTATTTTCAATGGTTATGGGAAAACTTAAATCAAATAATAATTATAATTTTGGGCATGGTAAAATTTGGCGTGCATCTTTTCTTGTGGGCTGAAAGGTTCGACCTTCCCGCTTTAAAACTGATAAAGAAAGCCAAGGACATAGGTTTTGATGGCGTTGAAATTCCGTTGATGGAGCTCGATGTCATAGACGTAGAGAAGGCAAAGAAAGAACTGAAACGCAACGACGTTGTAGGTTTAGGCTCGATGGGACTGCCTCTAAATCTGGACATTACCAGCAGTGACGAGGCGACGAGAGAACGGGGAATTGAACACATGAAACGCAGCATCGAAGTCATCTCGGAGCTCGGAGGCGACTCCATAAACGGAGTTGTCTACACTGCTTGGGGAAAAATAACTGGAAAACCCAGAACCGAAGCTGAGTGGAAGCACAGCGTAGAATCATTGAAGAAAATATGCCGATACGCTGCAAAATACGGAGTGACGCTGGGACTTGAGCCCGTAAACAGGTTTGAGACTTACTTCCTTAACACGGCGGCTGACGCTGTGAAGCTGGCGAAAGCTGTCGGCGAACCCAACATTAAGGTTCATTTAGACACGTTTCACATGAACATTGAAGAGAAGAACTTCTACCAGTCGATAAAGGAAACGGGCTCTATGCTTTGGCACATGCACTGCTGCGAAAATGACCGAAGCATCGCGGGAACTGGGCACGTTGACTGGGACGGCGTGTTTCAAGCATTGGCAGAGGTAAATTACGACCGATGGATAGTTGTGGAATCCTTCACAATGGACATGGAGAAAATTGCTGCCTCAACAGCGATCTGGAGGCAGATGGCTCCTAGCGCAGACGCCTTAGCTTCGGAAGGACTTAAATTCCTCAAGAAAATGACCAAGAAATATCTAGGAAAATAAGATAATTATACCATCATTCTTTACTTTGCATTTTTCTGAAATAACTGTCTAAAGTAATTGGCTCTTTTCTAGGACTCCTTCATGAATTCCACGAACTCTTCAAGTGAACGTTCTTCGAGAACGTAGTTTGTTCTCTTTTCCTCCCCTATTGTTGAGTGAGGTTTCGAACCGTAGTCGTGTCCAGGATAAACCTCGATGCCGTCGTCAAGTTTCATTAACTTATCGAAGAGGCTGTTATACATCTCCACAGAACTACTTCCAGGCAAATCTGTCCTGCCGCATTCTCCCACAAACAATGTGTCTCCAGTAATAAGCTTCCCGTCAAACAGTAAGCATATGCTGTCTGGGGTGTGTCCAGGAGTGTAAATCACTTTAATGTCTACTTTACCAACTTTTATGATGTCTCCTTCAGCCACTTCAATGTCTTTCTTGACGTTCGACAGTTTATGGGCTACGATTTTTGAACCAAAACACGATTTTACCTTTAGATTGTCCATGGTATGGTCGCTGTGATGATGAGTGTTAATGACGTATCTTACGTTCAGTCCATTTTTCGTTGCCAACTGAACAATTTCTTCGCCGTTGAAGCTGGGATCGATAGCAGCAGCCTCACCTGTCTCTTTGTCTGCTACGATGTATGAGAAGTTATCACCGACATGTTTGAGCTGTTTGAAGAACAACCAGAAACCCCCTCAATTTACCTTGCAAATTCCTGCGCTGAAAGACATTCAATCCTCATGCCAAATTTGGCTAGGTTCTCCAATTTTTCCACTGAACCTATGCTTGTATCTATGGTTCCGTGTGTCGGGTGAACCCACATTTTTTCTGGTATGAGGTTGAACTGCAGAGGGACCCTTTGTGTAACTCCGTGTTTCTCTAGACCCGTAATAATATTGCTTTTTCTGCATGCGAGACGCATTGATGTATAACTCTTTACTAGCTGCGACGCTCCAGATTCGCCGATTCCATGCCATATGGCTGCGTCCTCGGGGGAACCTATAGAATATAGGATGAACTGGGGTGAAGATGGTGTTTCTTTGTAGTCATAGTTTGTAAGTTTTTCTCCTTCAACCATAAATTGGTCTTCAGCTACCGCTATGCTGATGTCTTTTGAATCGATGTCATTCGGGTACAATGGTGTCGTTTGATACGTTACTTGAACGCTTTTTAGTTTTGTTCCGTCGAAGTATATTTTTCCTTTCGCTGCCCTTTTAGAACCGAACCCCTTCTTCGAATGCGGAACCGTCAGAAGCGTTGTCCGGTTCTTCATGCTTCTCCCCATACAATTGTAGACCTGCTCCACTGTCTCGTAATCTCTATGGGAGTCCCCTATTATGTGGTGTAACAAGCCATCGGTACCTTCTTCTTTAAGAATGGTTAAGGGCATTCGCAAGATGGGAAGACAAAGGTCAATTCCAAATGACGCTGAAAGCGACTTTAGGCATTTTTGTTTGACGCTGTCCACGAAGTTCACGTAGTTGTTGCCGCTATTCCCTAAGTAATATTCAATCAGTTCTCCCTCAGGTTTCGAGATAAGCGTCCCCTCGTATTTTTCCATGAACTTCTCATCCAATTTGAGACCATTTGTCTTAACAGAAGCAGAAGGAAAAGCACTTTGACCACTTTCCACTATTGATGTTCTCAAAGGATTCGCTGAATACCTATCAGGCTCAACGTCGTCCGTGTTCAACAGAAAAGGGACAATCCTTCCCCTAGGAGGTTCTACCAGTATTTCGCAGATATTGTCCATGTCATCCTTGCTTGGTTCTTGAAAACCGTGAAGGTAAAAATAGTTCCCACAAGCTTCTAAAAGTCTTGCAGCGATTATGCCTTGGACCTCCTCAAGGCTTAGCTGGGGACTTGAATACTCGACGGACGATCTTAGAAAGAAGCAATCCTCATCAAGAATAGCCTCCCTTACTTGATTGTTGTTGACTTCTAATAAACGGACTTTTTTATTTTTATACGCCTTGAAACTGCGTAGTTCGTCAACAATGGCTTGTATAGACGGTTTAGAACACTCGAGGAAATCCTCAAGAATAATCCTGCCCAGATTTGTCAATTAAGTCTCACCCTCTTTCCAAAGACTCTGCGATATAAATGTAATCATTAATTATCGGAGTCCCACGAAACAATCTTGCCAGAATGAGATGCTCTTTGAAACCATGCCGCCTCAAAAGATTGAGA
>Ga0172362_10004108_pt1 | contig 12633 bp, 17 predicted proteins | sample LakKivs1_kivu2a2_FD_114534 | JGI IMG/M metagenome (GOLD analysis project Ga0172362, IMG submission 114534) | Sediment microbial communities from Lake Kivu, Rwanda - Sediment s1_kivu2a2 | ecosystem: Environmental > Aquatic > Freshwater > Lake > Sediment | place: Rwanda: Western Province, Lake...
AGTTTGAATGGAGTGAATGGACACCAACGGGATGGATAGAACACGGCACCATTACAGGTACACTAACAGAAATTGCTATAGAAGGAAAAGAGTATAATCCTAGTGGTGCAATGAGCTGTCCGTGTATGGGCAATTGGATTTTGTGGGGGCAATGGCAACTGGTTCAAGAAGGAAATATGAGTATGCCCTGTTGTGATATACCCGTGGGTGGCTGGAATCAGTTTTTGCCGTTTCCCAACTCTCTGTGTGATTTTTCGAGTGCTACGGCTACGATTACTAATCCGTGTTGTACAGAATAGAACAATAAACATGAAACATAATTTAATTAAACAGTGTCATAAATATCAACTGTGTGTTTGGGAGAAAATAGATCAGCAAGGGGATCAAGTAATCATAAAATGTAGAAGATGCGGAATAACTCGTACCATTTCTTCTAATAATGATAAATATACAAAACCGTTTGGAATAATGGAAATATGTGGAAAAAGAAAACGAACGGAAGAATTATTAAAGCAGGCTAACGCTGTTGTGGCGTTACCGTCTTTAAGATATAAATTATTACAACAATTTAAAAACGTAGTCAATACATTAAAGAGATATATAAAAGCAAGATCGCAATGGAAAAAAGCAAAGGAACCTCTACGCTCACCAGAAGAAATTATTTATATTTACGACGAGATATGCTCAAAATGCAAGAACTTCAAAACGTCTACACATTGGTTCATGAGGATTTTTAAGTTTTTGAGACACTCTTGTAGTATCTGTGGATGCCGCCTCAAACGGAAAGGTCGTCGTTTGAATAAGATAGCGTGGCTCACAGAGCAATGTCCTGATCATCCGCCAAAGTGGTTGGCGAATGTTCCAAACATGAAAGAATATCTAGAAAAAAACCCACCAAAGAAAGGTGGGTGTGGATGTGCGAGTAAAAAATAGTACGCTAAAAGCGTACATACTTACGTATTTTACGTAGACCTACTCGTTCGTCTTGGTTTCGGGATTCCATTTGACCCAACCACCATCAGCCAAATACTTTCCATCATCATCCTTACGCTTTGGAAAGAGCGACTTGCCCTTTTTATGTTGTCCAAAACCTAACTTAGCACGACAAGACTGACAATGTAATTCATAATAGTCATTTTCGTCTACCGTGCGTTTAACGAATCTAATATCATCGCTGCCACACTTACCACACTTGGTTACTGAAAAGATTTCTTGTATCTCTGCGAGTTCGGCAAAAATGGTCTTCTGGTCTTCACCATTTACTTCAAAAGTTAGTTTTGGGGTTGCCTTGAATAAAGCCTTCATACTTTGTTGCTCCTATTTGTTAAGTAAAATTTATACGCCACCCTGAATTAAACCCACGAATAATTTCTGGAATCTTGGTTGTGTCCTGTTGGTATTCCGATAGTTTCTTTTGTAACTCCAAAGAATCTTCGTGTAGTAGGGAGGTAATTTTTGTACAAAAATATCCTTGTTGCTTAATAAATTTTTCGATATCTATATTAAGACGATTTTCAGCACACATGATTTCAATGAATTTAATCTGGTTGTCTGTAATATGAGTTTTTTCGCCCATATAGTCGTCGTCCGCATGAGATGTTGATAATTCTTCCGCCGCTACAACCTTACGCAGAGCCAAAGCACTTCTTAAAGCTCTTCCTGTCGCTCGCGTTTCGGCAATCGCCACGGGAAAATTCTTGTATACCGCATCCGTATTACCAAGATAGCTGTCGGCAACACCACTAAACACTTGGTCATTAGCAAATCTTATACTAACCTTTACAGTTGCTCTCTTTTCATTATTAGGTTCAGGAAATTGTAAAACGGTGCTGTCTATTTGAGTAATGTCGGCGATTAACTTTTCGGCGACTCGCCGCAAGCCTTCTGTTAGAGGATTTCCATTGTATAGTTCTTCTTCTGTAAATTGCTTCATTACGTAGTCGTTCCATTTTGTATCACCTTTGGTAGGAATAACTTCTTCAATACCGATGTCGTCAATCGTATCTTCAAAGGTTTCCACAGAATTAAAATCTATTTTGTCTAAGTCAATATCAACATTCAAATTATCAGCACCCTTTAGAACTTCAACAAATGCTGTTTTCCCCTTGATGTCCTTTAAATCCTGCTCGTCATATTGGTATTCTTGAATAAGAATTTGTTTGATGTCATCTACTTTTAGTGCTGTATAATCTCTAATTTTCATAAATCCTCTTCTCCTATGTTAATCTGTCTGTGGTCTCTATCTGGAAATTGTTTTTCAATCTTTTTGATTTCTTCTACTAACAATAAGAGCATTTTATTTTGCTTGAAGTCAGATAAAGTTTTACTATGGGAGACCCTAATAATAACATAACCAGCCATTAGTAGTAAACCGTCTTTTTGCTTGTCGGCTCGTTGTGAACGCTTGAAAGGCTTATCCCCCCAGACCGGGGCAGTGTGGCTTTTGCCGTCCACTTCGATAGCAATTTTTAACGATGGAATCATCACGTCCACCTCAAGCTGCTCATTAACTATTATATGAGTATTGTGTGTTTCAATACTATATCCATGTTCAATAAGTCCTTTAGCCAAAAATCTTTCCAATCGTGAGCCTACTTTAGAGGTGAGTAATATAGCTTTATGTGCTTTCTCCTGTGTTCTCTTTTTGTCGATATCACTCCTATTTAACCACGACTGTTTTCCGTATTCCACCATCTTTGCTCTTTGCTCTTCACTAAAATTATCCCACGCTGCTGACATCTTTTCACCAATCTTCTTTTTGGTCTCAGGGTCTCTAGTCGTACCCTCCGTAGGATGCTTGTGCCTGCCGCTTTCCAATGCTAAACTCTGTGCTTCCGCTCTTGACCGAATAGGAATACCAAACTTTACAGCATCTCGCCGTATTTTTTGACTATAAGTATTACTAATTTCAGCCATCTCCTCAAAGGAGATTCTCTGTTGGTTATAGTGTGTGTCAATAAAGGCTTTTCGTTCATCAGGTGTCAATGAAGTGTAATCAGTTTTTGTCTTGTCTGTCATTATATATCTCCTCTATATTAAAATCTTCAATAATGTATTGTGGTTCACGCCAGTATTTATTTACTATGTCATAGTGTTCTTTACTTCTGACAATTAACTCAATCTTATCACTCAAATAAATCTCGCTCAATATATCATAAGATAATCTCTTATTGTATATCCATTCTAAATCCCACATATATAGTAAACGACGGCTGGCTCTTGGGCACTCTAATGCTGTTTTGGCTGTATTTAGGTCTGTAGCAATTAAATCTCCATCAAAAGACCAACTTTCAATATACTGCATCGTAGAAAATCTTGGCTGTAATGGATATGGACCATAATCCTGATAGAAAATTAGTGGACATATATCTACTCTTTTATTCACCAAATTATTTAAAGCGGAAATGGTTTGGTATGCCCGCTGTGATAAATCAATCTTGTTTAGGAGAACCGCCAGGGATTGAATCATAGTTGGAAGGTCTCCATCACTTTATCACATTCATTTGCTAATGGATAAATTTGTAGTTTAAAAAGAATGTCTTTCAATCTATTAAAATATGTGTGCTGTCGTAGCACTTCTTTTTGGGCGGTTTGTATCATATCTTGTCGTTTATCTTCATCATATAAATATTTCTCAATCAGTTCAACCAAATACCCAAAAGAGGTAAAATGTGGATAGTAATCATTTTTCGTATCTGATAGACAAAGTATTCCATTAGCGATATAATTATATAACATTGAGCAATTAAAGTCAATTCCAATCTTGGTAGATTTAATCAAACTGGTCATATCCTTGAATGTAGTTTGTCCTAAATAGTTATTAAGATTAATTGGAACTCGCCCACAAATTTTGAACTTATATTTTTGAATACTTAAATTTGTTAAAATAGTCATATGGGGCTTATTATCAACCGATAAATATAAAATGTCCGACTGATATCTATCATCATATTCTCCTCCGGTGTATTGAGCAATGTTGGCGGCGGGATTAATCAAATAATAAAGAATCTTTTCCTCGTCAAGTCTTTTAAATAAAATTTGGGGAGTATTATATGGTAAACACATCATCAGCGGCTTAACTTGTTGATAATATGATAGACCAAATAATACCACGCTTATGTTTTTATTTTCTTCTAAAGCCCTTAATATGGTAGGTGTAATTTGTTGAGAATCAAGTAAAAGTAAATCCGGCTGTATTTCGTCAATCATATCATAGACAGGCTTTGTACGCATATCCCATATAATTAGTGAATCATCGACTCTTTTTAAAGCCGCCATAATACCACAAATCATATCGTCATTTGGATTATAACTAATTACAATTTTCATTATATATCCTCTATGTTATTATATTTTTAATAGTAAGTAAATCTTTTGAGGTATCTAAATCATTAACCTTGATACCTTCTGGTTTATATGCTCTAAATTTGCCGCCGCCCTCTATAATTTTATTAATTATCTCAAACCCGTAAAGATTTTCATTTAATTTATTACAGCATAAACTCCTCATCATTTCCAATTCTTTACCTTTGAGGAATAAAATTTGAGCCCATTTTGGAGATAAGTCATATGAGAGTATATTCACATAATAATTTTCTATTCTACAACCTATTTCGTCCACTCTCATCGTGCCATTATCTACTACTAAAATCGACTCATTCAACGGTATTTGTAATGCTTTATCGTTGAATAATAAATCGCCATAAACAATTAGAACTCCATTAGAAGTGGCGGCGTTTAATCCTATACCAATACTTTTTACAACATTAGTAGTTTCATACCTCTCATTTTCAATTTTGATAATGTCGTGAGGAGTTCTATTATTTAATTTTTCTGCTTCAAATCCTGTAACTAAAATAATTTCACAATTAATAAAAGTTTGACGAATAATGTTTAATTGATGATTTATTAAATTGGTAGACGGAGAAAGGTCTATTAGTGATTTTACTCCGTAAGATTTCATACGAAGACCCATACCGGCAGCCGGTATCACTATGGAAAACCTATTAATTTTTGTTCCTCTAATAGGTTGAATATGTCTATACGCCAAGCCCATATTTTTTCTTTAGAATCCTCAAATCTTTGCTGATGTTAAGTTGAATAGGAGATAGAGATATAAGCGGTTGTGGTTCGTGATGCCAGATAACTTTATTTCTGGTGGATAACAATAAATCATAAAAGATTAGATCTTCTATTTGCTCATCAAATTGTAATGCTTGTTTACTAAAAAGCGGATTATTACAAATCACGCGAGATAAGCCGTCTGGATGATATGCCGGTTGGAATTGAATAGTATTATTAGTTTGGTTTATAGTGTCCGTATAGGCACCAAAAATTTTCTCTTGTTTTTTCAGTTTTCCTACGATAATCTCTAAACTATTTGGTTGAGTAAACCTATGATAAGGTAATAAATACCCATAAAAATCACTTTTGTCATCTTTATGTAGTGTTAATTGCTTTATAGAGGTAAGTCGAATAACCTCTAATTCTTTATAGGTTTGTTCTATAAGTTGATTTCCAATTACGTATAATTTCATTCTGGGAAGTCTTCTATTACTTGGTTAATTGGTTTAATAAGTTGAGAGCATTTTTCATGTTGTCGTAGTTTTTCAATTAGCGAAAAATCTTTATTACCTTGAAATAGTTGATGAATATATCGAGAGGTTAAAAATCCATTGTTGGTGCTATTTGGTAATAGAGCAAGATAAGGAAAATTATGATATAAAATGGAGTGATTAATATGATTGAATGTGTGTTTTGGAACTATAAACCCAGCCTGAAAAACAACGTAGTGTGGTTTAGGAACAAAACTTATAATAATATCTATGTGATGTTCTATACTATGTTGTGGATTCATCATATTTTCTACACGCCATTCCACGCCGGTTTCCTGTAATAATTCAGCAATCTTACGAGGGCGAATACTACTGTGTTTGGGACGAATTACCGAAATGTGAATTGGCGGCAAGTCTTGATCTATAAGAGATTTTATGGTTTTTTTTATATCTTCAAAAGAGTTGTCGGCTACAATAATGGCTTGATACTTCATCTCTATCTCTTTATGTATATAATAAGTATACGGCTGAGATTTATCTTTAGCCCAGTTATAGTCTCGTAGAAAGATACACCGCCGGTTATTTATTACAAAAAATTCTTTATCTTTATCATATACTTCAAGAATTTCCGCTCCTTGTTTTCTATAATAGTCTAATTCATAGATAGAACATCCTATCTGTGTATTCCCTTCATAGGTGGCAAAAATACAATTCTTACAAGGTGTATGAACTCTCTCTATTTGTGGTTCTTTATTCATTTTTTACCTTTTTGGCTGAAACTATATACTTATATTGTGTAATGTCTTCTAAAATAATCTCTAATCCGTAATGTTGACACATATTAATAATACCATATAAAGTATCTGTTGAGGTTTTACCATTGTATAATAATTCTGTCATTTCATATGGGGTTAATTGTCCGTTATTATATTCATTACAGATAATGTCTAAACTGATACCGCTTAAATTAATAATTCCGTTATATTTAAGTTTACTAACAAGTTGTTGAAAAACCTGTCCTTTATTATTGGTGTAATCTAATATGTCGCCAACAATAATTTCATCACAAGTTGACGGCTCTAAATTAACGGCTGATTCTAACTTCATTTGTTGGTAACCACCGCCTTCCACCTTAATCTCTTTCACTATTTCAATTTTCATCGTGTATAGACCTTATTTTTGAATTCTTGAAAAATTTCATTCCACTTTTGACAAAACTGTTCTCTACTATTAGTTTTAGTTATATAGGAAATGCTATTTTCTCGTTGCTCTTTTTCGTTGGTAGTATCGTTAATCTCTCTAATCATTTCTCCAACATTATTACAGATGGTGCCGCTATTGCTTTGGGTGAGAATAGCTTTAACTAATGTAGATTCGTTGCTACATAAAATACGATGACCCGCCGCCATAGCGTAGTGTAGATATATCGTATTGATTATAGGATTATTAAAGGTAAGAAAGATTGTGCTTGTATAAAAATAGTTGAGAAAATCTTCCCAGGACTTTGGCGGTTCTGACAATTGGGGATTATTACCAACTATTTCTACCGGAATTTTTACATTATCAATGATTGTTTTAAAAATATGATAGTCCTGTTTACCAAAATCTCCGATAATTAGTATCTTTGGTGGTGTATCTTCTGAATAATCCAATAGTGGAATACAATATGGAATAGTGTGGTCAAACTTCAATTTCCAACCATCTTCTAAACTTTCATTTATACATACATTTAGGTCTATCGAGTGAGTTTTTGATGTTAATACTATATCCTCTTTCCTCATAGTGCTTGGAGGAGGAGAATGTTCATAACAAATTAGAGGAATGTGTAATTCATATGAGAGTTTTTTATATGAGTCAAAATTTTGTAGTCGTTCGTGACAGATAATTAAATCAAAATTATTATACAATAAGAAGGAGTTATTGTTTACTATTGTAAGATTGTCGGGTAATGGTATTATGTTGTATATCCAATGATTAGTATTAGTAATAGTACACCAAAAATGATGTTCTGGGAAAACTTCCGCCATCATAGCAATATATAATATGTTATCACCCAAAGCAAAAGTCAATATATTGAGCGACTCTTTTTTGAGTGACCGCCTATAAATATTTCTAATTAATATACTCACGTCTTATTTTCTCTACATCGGTGGTTTCTAGTTGATGGGTAATGTTATTAATGACATTCTCACAAGTTAAAGTACTATGTTCATTTTTATATTTTTCTATCATTCGCTGAAAACGTACTTCTGGTGGGGTTCCAAATTCTACATATTCGGCGGCTGGGTCTATCTCAAATATACATCTAATGCTATTTTCAGATGAGTTTGTTTCATCAAAGAGAACCTCGTGCTTCATCAAAAGAGCCCTAATTGCTGTAAATATTGAGGCAAAAACGTGAGGTTCTGCCAAACGTATATATTGGGTTGGTCCATGAATTGCTAAACGAAAATCATCGCCGCATACAATTGCTCGTGTTTTCTCTTGTTTAAGCCATTCTTTAGCAAAAGTAGATTTTCCAGAACGTGGTAAACCACGAAGAAAGGTCAATTTATTGTTTGGGATTTGCCTTAATGCTTCTTGAGTAAATAAAGGATATAAATGTGTAGACGGAATAGTTCGGCTTTTACCATTAAATTTAAAAAAGGTCATTTAGTCGTTCTCCAACAAATTTATAAGAGTGTGCTTGTAATAAATCTTTATTTCTTTCACAATCTACATACCATTGAGAGTTTATTCCTGTTATGTCTTGTTTATAAAACATGTTAAAGATACGCCTCATTTTTTTTTGTAATACATCTATATGAATAGATTTCCAAGTATTTCTTCCGTTATAAATTTCTTTTAATGGAGGATTTGTAATAAGAACAGGATACGCTGTAGAAAAACCATTTACTATAACTTGGTTATTAAAACCAACCGCCTCCATATGATTTAATGAGAGTCCCACACTCATATTTGTAGAGATAAAACAATGATGTTTTTGATGTATCTCATCTGTATTTATAAGTGGTAATATGTGTAGCGGCTTATATAATTTATTGTCTTTAAAAAGCCGCAATTTAGTTTTTAGTTGTTCAACCTTCTCATTAGTTTGACTAGGATTGTTACTATACAAATATAAACTAGCCCGTTCCCAAATTTTAAACTCTCTATAAAAAGCAATTAAAAGAGCGTCTAAATTGTCCCGGTCGGTATTTTCCAGTATATTGTAGAATTGAAGTTGGGTGGGTCGCGGTACGGGTTCTACATCAAATTTTTGTAGATTAATGGGTCGCGGCACACATTTTATTTTTGTATAAAGTTTAGATTTCTTAAATATACTGGCTTCATCTGTAGTATTAACTATGAGTGTATCTAACTGATTTATAAAAATTTCCCAATACGAATTGTCAATAGAATAAGTATCAAACTGACAAATACCAATATTTTTAGTGTTGTGGATTTTAGTAAACAGCGGAGGTAATACATGCTGAATTGTAATATCATAGTGTTTTTTGGCGTTGTTTTCTAAATGGTTAAAATCTATATCCTGTGGTAATTCTCTTCTTATTTGATTACTCATATAAACTGGAGATATACTTATAGCATTATATGTAGTAAGTAATGAACGAATATAATCTAATGCAAAATCGCCCCATCCATCACTCTGTCGGTATGGTCCAATAAATAAAATACTTTTACCCATATATTTCCTTTTTTAGATGAGCATATTCAATATAATCTTCTAGTGGTAATGAGTTGCGGTTTATACGAGCCCGTTCATGGTTATTTATATGGTGTAATTTGGCAACTACAACATCAAACAGATTTTTTCTATTAAACGGAACCATAGCTCTACCGTTGATTTGTGCTCCAAAATTTAGTGTTTGAAGCATGTGCATACCTTCATACTCGTAGATTTTTTCTGGGGTTTTCATTACATCTGCTAAAATCCACCTAACAAATTCGGAGTTAGGAACACTATCTGGTAACATATTAGTTGGTATAGTGTAAAATCTTGGTGGAGCATCCCATTTACCTTGGTCGCCAGTTAATTGAATACTATCTAAATGATCTTCCCAGATTTTTGCTATAACATCCCAACCATAGTGTTTTTCAGTGAGTTCTCGGGTTCGGGCACCAAGTTTATCTCTAATCATCTGAGGTTTCATAAAAAACTCATAGATTTTTTCAGCACAAAAATCATTATCTGGATAGGCTCTGTTGGCGTCCGTCTCTAATTCGCGGAACATCGTTTTAACTTTCAGGGGAGTTCCTTCAAGGTCACGGACTATTGTAGACATCGCTGAATAATCTACAGACATAATAGGAACGCCACATGCACCGCTCTCAAGTTGGGGCATTCCACAACCTTCACAGATGGCGTATTGTATATATAAATCCATACATTGGTACACTTCTGATAATTCCTCTTCAGAAATACCCTGACTTACAGAAGGACATAGAGCAGACGGCTTACCACAGCGAGCACATACTGTTCGGGCATCACTAAATAGAGCACCAAAATGTTGATTACACTCTCTACAAATATAGGTAAAATAAACTTTGTGAGAGATTCTTTCTTCTTTTAGCAATCTTGCTAGATTCCAACCACTGTCTGGATAACTCGTATGAACGTAAAGAAAGGTTTTTTTTACTAATTCTTCTTGTCCTCTCTCAATGCATAAATCTAAAAACTTCCTAAAAGCAATAAATAGGTCGGAATATAACTTACGTTTTTGATTACGCATTACCACACATACTATATTAGCGTCTGGTGGAAGACCTAATTTTGCTCTTAATTCTTTTTTATTGACTGGTGGATGAAAGATATTTATATCTACTCCTGGTGAACCATTACCGGCTAACTTCATTTTACCGCCGCTCTCCTTTTTCATGCAATCATAAGCCCATTGAGAGTATGATAAAACAGAATCGGCGTTCATATACATTTGAAGCCAGGGTAAATTACAAGGGGCTGAATCAAACGTCGGATTTAATAACCAGTGATAAAAACGACGATAAGGAGACGTATCCTCAAATGTAAAATCCCAGGGATCACGGCTGTCCGAAATTATGGAAGGGCGGAAGTCCAAACATACCCTTTCAAATCTCCACTTACCAAATTGATTTGCTTGATCGCTGTTATATTGTTCTATTCGTGGATCATCTGGTTTTACAGCATTTGGATAAACCATCCACGGAACATTCTCTTTTGGATTGTTTACTGTGCCATATCCTGATAGTTCGGCAATCTCATATTTGCCGGTTTTATATAGACGAGTAAGTAACTCTTTAGTTATTTTACCAAATCCTGAATTCGCCGTGGGGGTTTCACCAACGTATAGAATTCTCTTTTTGTGTGGAGTTTTACTATCAGTCATTCGCTTCCTTAATCTTCTTCAAAATATCATAATACCGATTACTTGCCCATCCAGTGTTTTTATTGTATTTACGGTCAATTTCGTTTAGAGTAAATCCTTGTAGACGAAGATTGATTATAGACTTTTCAATATTAGTCAAACTATCGGGAAGATATTCTAATATGTTATCGCCATAGACATAACAAGGTATATTACTAATAGACAAATGAGGATGTTTTTTTTCTTTTTTGACATAGTTGAGGATACTTCTATAAACAATTGACCATACGAGAGTTGATAATTGTCCTTTCGTATGGTCAAGAGTTCGTATAGCCATTAATAATCCAACTAATCCTATAGAGTAGTATTCTTCATACGAATCCTTATCTTGTGGATTAAAGATAGTGACTATTTTTTTAACTAATCCTATATTTTGTTTGATTAGTTCGTCTTCATTGTTTTGTTGAGACATTATTTAGAAAGGAGTATCCTCGTCATCGTCTGTATCGTCTACGGCTGGATCAGGAGTGGGAGCATTGGTATTATCGTCCTTTGTTGGAGAATTTTGTTCGCGCTTCTTCAAAATCTCAAAATTACTTACTCGAACTTCTAAATCTGATCGCTTTTGTCCATTTTTATCGACCCAATCATTCTGTTTTAAACTACCTTCTAAAAGAATGGGGTCTCCCTTGGAAAAGTATTTTTGTACAGTAATTGCCGCTGAATCCCAACAAGAACATTTTATCCATGTGGTCTCTTCACCTTTAGTTCCGTTTGTCGTAGTATATTTACGATTAACCGCTACGGTAAAAGTGGTTACGGGAACTTCTTTATTACCAACTTTGACTGTTCTTGTAGTGGGGTCTTGACCAAGATTGCCTTTAATTACGACTAAATTCATAAACATACTCCCTTTTCAAAAAAACAAAGTAAAAACCAACACCAAAATAAGGTGTACGATAGTAATATAACAAAATGACAGAATTTGTCAACTTATAGATAAAAAGATTTCATTAATCCTTCTTTTTGTCCAAAAACAACTAAGGCTAATGGTTGTGGTAATCCATGAATACAACCTTTAAATTTAGGGCGACCACAGATAAAATAAACCTCTCCCTTCATGCACCAATCGTGCCACCATTTTGTGTTGGTCCTAGCAGGAATCAAACAAACAGTAATAGCATTATTACGTTCGTCAAAAGCTTTCTTTATAAATTTTTTCATGTCTTTATATGGTGGATTCATCCAGTTAATACCATCCCACGTCTTATTATAATTGTTTCACTCCTTTCACAATAAAACTTCCCTTATCTTTCCCAGGCTCTAATGCCAGGATGACTTTATTGTTCTCAATTAGGAGGTTTTCATACTGCTTATATAGGTCAGGGAAAATTACAATATTATCTGCTGAGCCTGTACTGTCACTTCCACAAAGAAAAGCCATTTTGGCTCCCACGTTTTTTCCTTTCTTGGTATGGACTATATTTACACGCTCTAATTTAACAGCAATCATTATTATATCGTATAAACTATTACCATTAGCACAATCTCTACAACAACTATTAGAGTAACTATCGCTGTATTCATCGACTTCGGAACATGTAAGGCTAATTCCCAAAAAGTGCTTTTCAGTGAGGGCAATCCACGATATAGAATCCTCTAAAACGAACTCTGGATTTTTCAAAACCTGTAAAATTTGCTCAATATGTGCTTTTCTCTTTGAAGAAGAACAG
>Ga0172362_10004109_pt1 | contig 12632 bp, 10 predicted proteins | sample LakKivs1_kivu2a2_FD_114534 | JGI IMG/M metagenome (GOLD analysis project Ga0172362, IMG submission 114534) | Sediment microbial communities from Lake Kivu, Rwanda - Sediment s1_kivu2a2 | ecosystem: Environmental > Aquatic > Freshwater > Lake > Sediment | place: Rwanda: Western Province, Lake...
TGGAAAACCCTTCGGCTATCTTTTTGGAGAATCTTACTCTTAAAATCATTCCTAAACATATCTGGGAAAATATTTCTGCCCAAAATTTCCCCCTTTCTTTTTTCAATTTAAAGCCGACGGGCTCCGGTCCCTACCAGTTGAAGAATTTAGTCCAGGACAAAGAAGGAAAAGTAATTTTGCTTGATTTAATTAGAAATCCCGGTTATCATGGAAAAACTCCCAATCTCCAACAGGTCTCTTTCCGCTTTTTTGATTTAGAAGAAGAGTTAGTTCGGGCAGTTAGAAACGGCGAAATTAACGGTTTTTCCGCAACCAATTTGACCAACAGGACCAATTGGTCTAATTTGTCTAATTTATCTAATTGGTCTTTTTCCCTGCCACGATATTTTGCCGTTTTTTTTAATCCGGAGCAATCAAAAGTTTTAGCTGAAAAAGAAATCAGGCAGGCCCTAAATTACGGAACTAATAAAAAAGAGCTTGTTAACCAGTTAGAGAAAAGCGAATGGGAAGAAAAAGACGAAAAGGAGATTGTCAATTCTCCAATTTTGCCGGAAATTTATGGACTCCAGCCGGCCACCGCCGAGTATGAGTTTAATCCAGATAAAGCCCAGTCCCTTTTAGAAAAAGCAGGGTTTTTAAAAACCGAAGCAGGCATTCGGCAAAAAGTTATCAAAAAGGAACCGGCTTTTCAGTTCAAGGCTAATCTTGGCTTGGGCTCTAAAGGAAAAGAGGTGGAAGAGCTTCAAAAATGTCTGGCTAAAGATAAAGAAGTCTATCCCGAAGGAGAAATTAGCGGTTATTTTGGTCCAAAAACAAAAGAGGCAGTTATTAAGTTCCAGGAAAAATACAGCGAAGATGTTTTAGTCCCCCAAGGACTAAAAAAAGGAACAGGCGAGGTAAAAGCTGGTACCCGAGATAAATTAAATGAAATTTGCTTTGAAAAACCAGAAGAAATCCTGACCCTTAAATTTTCTTTAACCACCGTTAATCAGCCGAGATTAGTTGAATTAGCTAATCTTTTAAAAGAACAGTGGCAGATTTTAGGGGCCGAGGTTGAAATCAAAACTTATGATATTTCTGTTCTGGAAAAAGAGGTTATCAAACCGAGGAATTATCAGGCCATTTTATTTGGTCAAGTTTTAGGAATGATGCCCGACCCCCTTCCTTTCTGGCATTCTTCTCAAATAAAGGACCCGGGATTAAATTTAGCCCTGTATAAAAATAAAGAAGTAGATAAACTGTTAGAAGAGGTTCGCCAGAATTTAGATGAAGGAAAAAGGAGGGAACTTTTGGAAAAATTCCAGGAAATCTTGATTACTGATGCGCCGGCCGTCTTTTTATACAATCCTGACTATCTCTATTTTGTTTCAAAAGAAATCAAGGGGATAAAACCGGGAATTATTACTGACCCCTCTCAGAGATTTGCCGAGATTGAAGAATGGTATATTAAAACCAAAAGAGTATTTAAATAAAAATTTTCAATTGCTAAAGATGGTATTTATGGATACTGCTCTTAAAAACAAAACTCCGGATATTAGGTATCTATACGACATGAAAAAGATTTTGTATGATAAAGAATGGGCTAAAACTGCCAAAAACCTCGGGGTTTATTATATGTATAGAGGCCTTAAAGAAAAGAGTGGCTTAAGATATGATATTACTGTTATGCCGGCTAAAATGTTGGGTAAAGAGTTGCCAAAAACAAAAGGCCATGAACATATGGGAAATTATGGAGAAGTTTATATTGTCCTAAAAGGGAAAGCAATTTATTTAATGCAAAAGAGAAAGAACGAAATAGTTGAAGATGTGTATGCAGTGATGGCTAAAAAAGGTGATGTTGTTGTTATCCCGGCCGGTTATGGCCACCTGACAATTAATCCTTCAAAAAAATTTTTAAAGATGGCGAACTGGATGGCAAAAGAAGCAAAAAGTAATTACAAGCCGTTTGAAAAAATGAGGGGTGCTTGTTATTACTATACAAAATCCGGCTGGATTAAAAATAAAAATTATAAAAAAGTGCCAAAGCTTAAATTCAAAAAACCGCTGAAATCACTGCCCAAAAATTTAGATTTTCTTTATGGAAAAAAATATAACTAAAGTAATTATTCCGGCGGCTGGCTGGGGAACCAGATTTTTGCCGCAAGTTAAGGCCATGCCCAAAGAAATGCTGCCGGTGGTGGATAAACCCGTCATTCAATATGTAGTTGAAGAGGCAGTTGCTTCAGGCATTAAAGATGTTGTCATTATTACCGGCTGGCAAAAAAGAGCAATTGAAGACCACTTTGACCGCTCTTTTGAATTGGAAAAATATCTGGAATCCATCGGCAAAATTAAGGAATTAAAACAAATCAAAGAAATCGCCAGACTGGCTAACTTTATTTATATTCGGCAAAAGAACGAGCACTACGGCAACGCTATCCCTATTTTAATGGCCGAACCGGCTGTCGGCAATGAATTTTTTGCTGTTTTGTGGGGCGATGAGTTTATTATCAGCCAACCCCCCCGACTTCAACAAATGTTAGAAGTTTACAAAAAATATAAAGCTGCGGTTATTTCCGCGGTGGAACTTGAAACAGAAGACCAGTTCTCCCGCTACGGCATTCCGGTTATTGAACCAGTTGACGACAATATTTTTAAAATCAAAAAAATTGTTGAAAAACCGGGGTCAAAAAACGCGCCCTCAAAATTCGCTTCTCACGGCGGATATATCCTGCCTCCGGAAATTTTTAAAATAATTAAAAATTTAAAACCCGGCAAGGCCGGGGAAATCTGGCTGGTGGAGGCAATAAACGAACTGATTAAAAAAGGTTTTCCGGTTTACGGCTGTAAAATAAAAAATGGCAAATATTACGATACTGGCAATAAAATTGAGTATTTAAAAACCGTAGTTGAATTTGCTCTTTGCCACCCTGATTTTTCTCGGGAATTAAAAAATTATCTCAAAAAAATAAACCCGGAATAATCGGGCGGACGTGACGGAATTGGTAGACGTCTTGGTTTCAGGAACCAAGGGGCAAAATCGCCCGTGAGAGTTCAAATCTCTCCGTCCGCACCATTTATGAAAAAGCAAAATATTCTCAGGATTATTCCCTTGGGCGGTCAGGAAGAAGTGGGCCGCAATATGACGGTGTTTGAATTTGGACAAGACATCGTAATTTTGGATATGGGCTTACAGTTTCCGGAAGAAGACATGCCGGGCATTGATTACATCATTCCCAACGTGGAGTACCTTAAAGGCAAAGAAAAAAGAATCCGGGCGGTTCTGTTTTCCCACGGCCATCTTGACCACATTGGCGCCAGCCCCCTTCTTTTGAAAAAATTGGGCAATCCTCTGATTATTGGCCGACCCCTGACCATAGAATTGATCAAGCGGCGCCATGAGGATTTTGAGCCGGGCAGTTCCAAAAAATTAAAAACCATCTACATTAAAAATATCCGGGACAAAATCAATCTCGGCGGCTTCAAAATAGGTTTTTTCCAGATTGACCACGCGATTATGGATGCCATCGGCATGATTTTGGGAACAGCGGTTGCCACCATCATCCATCCTGGAGACTGGACCATAGAACATAAGCCCGCCGGCCGCCAGGAAATAAAATATCATCACCTATCAAATCTGAAAAGACCGACCGTTTTAATGCTGGAGAGCTTGGGCGCCATTAACCCAAAAGTGCCCGTGACCGAAGAGCAAATGTTGAACAATCTTTTCCAGCTAATTTCCGGCTCGCCCGGCCGAACCATCATTACCACTTTCTCATCCCAGATTTTAAGGATAAAACAGATTTTGGATTACGCCCAAAAAATAGGAAAAAAAGTGGTGCTGGACGGTTATTCCATGAAATTAAACGTGGAAATTGCCAGGAACCTGGGTTATATTAAAACGGCCAGAAACCTTATCCTGCCGATAGAAAGAATAGCGGATTTTCCCGATAATAAAATTATTGTTATTTGCACGGGCGCCCAGGGAGAAGAAATGTCAGCCCTGCCGAGAATCGCTAGCGGCAACCACCGCTTTATTAAAATCAAAAAAAGCGACACGGTTATTTTTTCCTCATCGGTTATCCCCGGTAATGAAAGAACGGTTCAACGTTTAAAAGACGCCGTTTACCGGCTCTCGGACTACGTTTTTCACAGCGACATTATGGACGTTCACGTTTCGGGCCACAGCAATGTCAAAGATATTCAAAGAATAATCAACGACATAAAGCCTGACTATTTTATACCGGTTTACGCCAATCACTTTATTCTTAAGGAAGCTGCGAAAATTGCTTACGGTTTGGGTTTTTCAAAAGATAAAGTTCTGCTGCCGGATAATGGCTCTGTTATTGAGATAAGCAAAAAAGGAATGGCCATACTCAAAGAAAAAGTGCCGACCAATTATATTTTTGTGGATGGCCTGGGAATTGGCGACGTCGGAGAGATAGTCTTGAGAGACCGCCAGATGCTGGCTAAAGACGGTATGTTTGTCATTGTGGCAGTGGTTGACAAACAGACTGGCAAAGTCAAGGGTTCTCCTGATATAATATCAAGAGGATTTGTTTATTTAAGAGAATCAAAAGAATTGCTTAGAGACACGAGGAAAAGGGTGATTGGAATTGTAGACAGGGCAGCAGGTTCTGGCGGAGCAGTTAACTGGGTTTTTGTTAAAGACGAAATCAGAAATAAAATCGGCCAATTTTTGTTTTCAAGAACCCAAAGGAGGCCAATAATTCTGCCGGTTGTAATTGAAGTATAAAACTATGCGCATTTTTAGCGGCATTCAGCCGACCGGCGCCATCCACATTGGAAATTATTTGGGAGCGATAAAGCAATTTATTGAACTTCAGGAAAAAGCTGAGTGTATTTTTTCTATTGTTGATTTACACGCCATTACTATCCCCTACCGACCTCAGGAACTTCAAAAAAATATCCTGGACGCTGCGGTTTGTTATCTGGCTGCCGGTATTAACCCTGAAAAATCCATTCTTTTTGTTCAATCAGCTGTCAAAGAACACGCCGAGCTGGCTTGGCTTTTAGGAACGGTCACTCCGATTGGCGACCTCTTGCGAATGACTCAATATAAAGAAAAATCAAAACAATTCAAAGAAATGGTAGGCGCCGGGCTTTTAAACTACCCCATTTTAATGGCAGCTGATATTTTATTATACAAAACAGAAGTTGTTCCGGTTGGTCAGGACCAAAAACAGCATGTAGAATTAGCCAGGACCATTGCCAGGAGATTCAATAAACAATTCGGAGAAACCTTTCCGATACCGAAAGTCCAACTCCAGACAAGGGGAGCTAAAATTATGGCTTTAAATAATCCGAAAAAGAAAATGTCAAAATCAATCCCGGCCAGCTGCCTCTATTTGTTTGACGAACCCGAAGTCGTTAAGAAAAAAATAATGGTAGCCGTAACCGATACTGGAAAGCAAATTAAATATGATGAAAATAAAAAGCCGGGAATATCTAATCTTTTGACAATATTCTCGCTCTTCTCTGGGAAATCAATTAAAGAATTAGAAAAAAAATTTAAAAATTCTAACTATGAAAAGCTCAAAAAATCTCTTGCTGAATTATTAATAAATTCTCTGGAACCTTTTCAGCGGAAAAGAAAAGAACTTCTGATGAGAGAAGTTTATGTTAAAGAAATTTTAGAACAGGGCAAAAAAAGAGCCCAGGTTATTGCCCAATCAACAATGCAGGAGGTCCGCCAAAAAATGGGCCTTATTTAAACCCGGCTGGAAGATTGGTGATATTGCTTCTTTTTCTTTGCATTGTTAGCATCTTTTAACACAGGAGTTTCTAACGACGGAGTAAGCCGGTACTTAAAAATATCTGATTTTATTGGACCAAAGAAAAACATATAAATTCCGGCTATCAGATATTTAAGATAGGTTTTTAGTCTGCCGTCTCTTTCAAAACGTCTAATAGAGGTTAAAACCGGTTCCGTTTTAATAAAGCCGAATTTTCCAAATTTCTTGCCTGTTTTGGCATAGAAATGGTCTTCGGCTATTTTTATTTCTTCGTCAAACCCTCCAATTTTCTGATGCAGGGATTTTCTAACCAGAACCGAATTAGTGGCATAAGCCGAAAATCGCTGAATCAACTGGACAAAGTTGTTGTAAATTTTATAAATAATCTTATCAAAAAAATTTCCATCAGGACAAATTGGAAAAGAGGCAACGTCTAAATTTCTTTTTTTAAATTCTTCTAAAAGATTTTTTAAAAAATTTTCCGGCAAATAAATATTATCAGCATCCATAAATAAGAGAATATCAGCCCGGGCAATTTTTGCTCCCTCATTTCTGCCCTTAGCTGGCCCCCACACCAAATTTGGTGTGGGGGCCGGCAGTCCACCCTGAACAACCTTGCAGCCAAAACTTTTGGCAATCTCAACCGTTCGGTCAAGAGAGCCGGCATCAGCCACAATTATTTCTAAAACATTAGCAAAATTTTGCTTTTTAATCTCTTTAAGCAACACGGGAAGGTATTTTTCCTCATTCAGGGCCGGAATAATAATAGATAAGTTTGGGTCTTGACAAGACATCTTGGTTTTTGCTAAAATGAATTTAGTAAAGGATTGTTCTTTTGCCAGGGAGGGCATTATAAAGAGCTTTTCATCACCCTCCTCCGGAGCCAGATTCCGTTGTTTTGGAATCTGGCTCAAGAAAGTTATCCGTTGGGAAATCCTCCTTTCAACGGATGCTAGGCTGATGAGGTTTATCTCATCAGCCATTTTTATTTCTCAAACAATTTCTTTGCTTCCTGCCAAATTTCCGGTTTTCCCTGTTTCTCTCCCATCCAGTACCACCACTCAGCACCCCATAAATAAAATGTATCAAAGCCGGTCTTTTTGGCAAATTCAATGTTTTTCTTAAACCTTTCTAAATTCATTGTTTTTTCCTGCTCTTTTAACGGCAAATCATATAAAAGCGTTGGTCCCCACGGCTCAACCTGAAGCTCCACATTAATTACTTTTTTACCAAATATTTTTTCAATCAACCGGGCCCTGCGCCAATAAAAAACCGGTGGGAAAGGATAAGAAACATAACATTCTATCTCTCGGAACCAGACATAGCGATGCAAGGTAGTGCCGACCAAATCTCCCAGTTTAGCAGCGGTAACCCAGAAAGAAAATTCCCCGCTGTCAGAAATAATTACCGGTCTTTCCCGGTCCAATAATTTTACCAGATTTATCTCTTTTTTCAAGAAATCCCTATCTGACCAGGGGCATTCTCCAAAAGGAAAAAATGGCTCATTCTCCACCTGCCAAGCCCAAATAGTTTGAGAATCCCGATATCTTAGGGCAAATTGCTTAACCAGGTTAAGCAATTTTTCTTGTTGTTCTTCCTTACTTAAACCGGCTGCCCATTGAGGAATATGACATTCGGGCCAGCGGCCGGTTTTCATCCCAATAACCAAAAGGAGCTTAGCTCCTTTTTCCCCGGCTTCGTTTATCTGCCAATCTAAATCATCAAAATAATATCTATTCTTTTCCGGCTCAATTAAATCCCAGTGAGTAATTAATTTTACATTCTTTACTTTCAAGTCATCCAGCAAGGCCAAATAGGTTTCTCGCCAATCAAGTCCCAAAAGTTCAGCGTGTTTTTGAGAAAAATTGACTCCCCAGGTAATTTCTTTTGACTGAGGAGGACTACCAATAAATAGATAGCCCGCAAAAAGCAAAAGAAAAATTAAAAAAAATAGTAAATTTTTTTTAAAAAATTTCATATAGCTAATAAAATTAATCCGGCGCCGATTAATAGAATGGCAATAATTTTTTGGAAAATTATTTCTCGGGAGATTTCCTCTTTTAGTATTTGAGGAAATTTCAAAGAAAGTAAAGTAGCAAACATCAATAAAAACACATGCTGCACTCCTTGAAGCGCATTTATTATAGCCACCCCAACTAAAGGAGCTAAAGCAATGGCCAAATTCTGTAAGATATTGGCGCTAGCTCCGGCAGCTTGGTTTGAAAGAAAGATTGCTGCTGTCTTTTTAGGGAAATTCATTTTTACTTTAGACAGCTCATTTCTTACCTCTTGGGCAAAGAGAAAACTCATTGCCATTAAAAATCCCCCGATTCTTATCCAGATGTAACCCGACCAAAAAGGTTGAACCATATAAACATATTTAGCAAGAACAAACGACAAGGCTAAGAAAAATGCCGCTATAACAGAAATTTTGAGGCTCTCTAAAGAAATTTTTTTCGCTTTTTCATAAGTAATTAAAATACTCCCCAAAATAAGCAAAATGAAAGCCGAAAATTCCCCAATTTTAAAAATTTCTCCCCCTTTTGAAAAAATATAAATTAAGGAAAAAGAAAAAATTGGCAAGGTCCCTCCGACTGCCGGAATAATTCTTGATACTTCAAAAGTACGGATGGCTTTATAAAGCCAAAAAAGGCCAAAAATAAAAAAGGCCCCAGATAAAAAAGCTAAAGAAACCTCAAAGGGTCCGGGATAATAAAACCCCACAAAAGGAACAAGAAATAAAACCAGCAAACCCAAAATTCCAACATAAAAAGCATAAACTTTCGGGTTGGGAAGAGGTCCGGCCAGGAGATATTTATCCACTAAAGAAACAGTGGCAAAAAGAAAATAAGCAGAAATAGCAACTAATAACCAAGACATATTTTTTTTATATTAAAGGTTCCCATTTTCTCTCCCTCAATAAAACCCTCCGTGGCCGCTTCGGCTAAGTAGCCGCGTTCTAACCAGTCAAAAAGCCATTGGGAAACATATTTAGGATTCTCCTGAGACAAGCCAAACCCTGATTTTAACAACCATCTCCGGTTAAATTCTTCTTGAGAGCCAATCGGCGGAGCAATGATAATGGGTATGCCTAAAGCAGAATAAAAAGAAAGCTCCGAAGGTTTGGTCCATAAAATATCGGTCTTTCTCAGGGCTTGATTAAATTTCTGAAAATAACTCTGGATATCCTTTTCAAAAATTATCTCAATAGATTGAGCGGAGAGCGGGTCTCTGGCAATTTCCTTTTCAAAATATTCTTTCACTTTTTCTCTAATTCCCGCTGATAAAATAATTTTGATTTCACTTTTCTTAATTTTTTCTCTTAAGTTTTTTATGATTTTGATTCCGATTTCTTTCTGGCCGCCGGCGCCGCCAACCGAGAACATTATTGTTAAAGGACGAACTGATTTTTCAGGCAGTCTGCCTAAACTTTTTTCAATTAAAATTTTATATTTTTCAAAATGTTTTTTCTGGGGGTCTAAATTTACAAGTCGGCATTTTAAATCTGCTTTCAAAATCTCTAAATTATCCGAGCCAATATTTTCCAAGGGCAATGGATAGCCAGTTAAAAAAATATTTTCTTCCTTTACCCCATAAAGCTTTAGTCTTTCGGCCACTCTTTCGGTCGGAACAAAATATTTAATTTTGCTTTTTCTCGAGTCCAAGGCCGCCCAGGTTCTTGAAATATCAGCATCGCAAATAACGCAGAAAATCTCGCCGGGATAATTAAAAAATTCAGCCATAAAAGCCGGGCTAAAAAAGGTAGAAATTATCGGTAAATTAGCTTTTAGCTTATAGCTTTTAGTTTTTAGTTCATCTATAAGATGTTTTCCCCAGTCCTTTTTGAAACGGGAATAAATTTGTTTTAAAACAAAATTTGGCTCAGATAAATCTCTTTTGGGATAAAAAGTTAAAATTTTTTGGAACTGGTCATAAACTAAAAAAAAGGCTTTGCCCATTAAAGGAATTCGCGAAAAACGCGAGATGGATTCATAAATTCTTCTTGTCGTTTCCCAAATTTTTTTATCTTTCTCCGGAATTCCTGGATAATCATTAGCATTAATAACTTTCCCATAAGGAGCTAAGCTCCTTAATGGATAAGCGGTCCGCTGATGACCATAACCCATATTGACCGCCACCACATATGCTTCCTTATTGTTGTTCATGTTTTATTATATTTCTCTTTCTCGCTATTGACAAGCTTTTTTGCTCTATGCTCATCTAAAAATAGATCTTGAAACGGGCAAGAAAGAGTGTTTTGGAGAATCTTCTTGATGGTCTCTGATATTAAGAGAGCCGGGCTTCGGTGGTTGGGCGACGTCTCCCCAGGTCCTTGTTTTGCGTCGGGGTTGTTGCGCATCTGGGTCTCTTTCTCGCCCAATTTGCTCTTTCAAAACGGCCTAACAATACACTTTTCCTCTCTTGGGGGCAGTGAAAAAAATCTTCACCACCCTTTTTTAATAATTCAAAAATTTTAATCTCTCTCTTTTTTTAAGCCAGTAGACAAATATTGCCAAAATCAAATAAGAAATTATTAACCAGAGCCAGTGGACGTTTTCAATAATTTTTACTGCCCAAGGCTGGGAAAACAAATCTACTATTTTTGTTAAATAGGTTAACAAAAACCAGCAGGGAAAAGATAAAATCCAAGCCAGGGGCTGCCAGATTGCCCCAAAAATGGCAAAAATAAAACCAAAAAGCATTATCCAATAAAGTAGAGGAACGATTAAGATATTAGTTATTGGAGCAACCAAAGAGATGTAGCCGAAATTATAGATTAAAATTGGCAGGGTAAAAACCTGGGCCGACAAAGTCATTGCCAGAATGCTTTTTAACTGCCCGCCACCAAAAATTTTGGTTAGGGGTCTAAACCAATTTTGGAAAATCGGCATCAGATAAATTATGCCAATTGTTGCTAAAAAGGATAGCTGAAAACCGGCATCTAATTTTAAAAGTAACGGATTTTGAGCCAGCATCAGGGAAGCCGCAAAGACTATTGAACGGGAAGAAACATTCATTCTTCCCAAATACTGGCCCAAAAGAAAAAGTCCGCCCATAATTCCGGCCCGAATAGCCGAAGGTTGAAGGCCGGTCATAATAATAAACAAAGTAATTAAAATTATTGAAAGCCAAAAGGCCTGCTGCCGCCAGAAACCGAGCCCAATTAAAATAGTCATTAGAATTGCCGTCAAAATGGTGATGTGAAGTCCGGAAATAGCGGTGATATGTCTTAAACCGACAATATTTAATTTTATTTTTAAGTCCTCGGAAAGTTTTCTTTTATCTCCTAAAACCATTGCTCCTAAAATTGAACTCTGGGGCGGAGAGAGATTTTGATAAATTGACTCGCTTAGCTTTTTTTTAAATCCAAAAATTTTAGCATAGATTGCCGGGACCAGGCCGTGATAATTTCCCCTTTCTAATAATTCAACTTCCGGCCACTTCATAAAAGAATAAATGCCGTCTTTTTTTAAATAATCTTTGTAATTAAAACCATCAATGTCTTCTGGCGGCACTTCTAATTTCCCGCTAATTCGCAGTCTATCTCCGTATTTATACTCCGGATACCGCCAGGTAGTTACCAAAACCCTGCCGCTAATGTTCGATGGTCGCCCCCACACATTTTTTGTTTCAATTGCCAAATTGTCCAACGTCAATTTGATGCTTTTTTCTCTAATATCTGGTTCAGCTGCCACCACTCCTGTCAAAGTGACGGTTTCTTCTGAAGCATTATATTTTCTTAATTCATTATTGAAAACCTTAAATTCGGCCGCTTGATGTCGCCAGATCCCCAAGGCCAAGAACAATAAACAAAAACCAAACACGGCTAATGACTTATATTCCCAGAGAACAGTAATTAGAATAAATCCGAAAATTAAAACTCCCGGCATTAAGAGCTGAGGAATTTTTAAAAACGAGTTTAAAAAAATGCCCCCGATAAATGAGAGACAAAAATATAAGAATATTTTAGAAGCAGTCATTCCCTTATTTTACCTTACCTGGCAGGCTTCGAAAAATGGAGAGATGACTTTTTGGATTTCTAATAAAAATTCCTCCGGATAAGGTTTTACTTTCTCAAATTTTGGGTCAATCGTTTTCTCTGGCCGAAAGTTCTGCAGATAATATTTTTTAGCGCCCCTAATCCACTTTGCCATTGCGATGACGTCTTCTCTGGCATGGAACGAGGGTACTATGGTGCTTCGGAACTCGGCCTCAATTTTCCCTGCTTTCAAAATGTCAATGCTTTTTTGAATTTTTTTTATGTCAACTTTAACTCCGGTAAATTTGCTATAATTTTCTTTTGGTCCTTTTATATCCATGGCAACATAATCAATCAATTCGCTATCTATTAATTTCTTTAACATTTCCGGATTTGAACCATTGGTATCAAGCTTTACTAAAAATCCCATTTTTTTTATTTTTTTAATAAGAGGTATTAATCCTTTAGAAATAACCGGCTCTCCTCCACAGATGACCACCCCATCAATCAATTTTTTTCTTTCTTTTAAAAATTTAAAAAGTTCCTTTTGGGAAATTTTGGGCTGTTTTTTGATTTTTTCCGGCAGAACCAGCTCCGACGAATAACAGAACGGACATCTGAAATTACAACCGGTAAGAAAAATAGTGGCCGCCAAGCGGCCAGGAAAATCAATCAAAGTTAACTTTTGAAGTCCACCGACTCTTGTCATTTTTTTAATTTCATGGGAATTTTTTCTTTTGGTAAGGATGTTATCTTTTCTCCTTGATAAACCCTATATTCCCTTCTCCACCTGAATTCTTCTTTCTTTCCTTCGTTCCATTGTTGGGCTACGGGACGATAATAACCGACAATCCTTGAATACACTTCGCAGGGCTGTTTGATAGTGCATTTGGGGCACTCAAAATGCTCGCCTGCCA